>ERZ773144.2242-NODE-2242-length-15557-cov-3.275190_pt1 | contig 15557 bp, 18 predicted proteins | sample MGYA00580849_ERZ773144 | MGnify/ENA primary metagenome ERZ773144 (study PRJEB29015, sample SAMEA2737861) | human gut metagenome | biome: human gut; feature: human-associated habitat; material: faeces | place: China | collected 2012 ...
GGTTGGCAGTGTTGGAAAGATTGATAACGATGTGAAGTTGTCGGATGAGGATCTGAAACTTTATCGGAATCTGGTCGAGCGGCGCTATATGAACCAGATCGAACTGAAAACGCTGGCTCCTCATATCGAGGTATCAATTCCGGAAAGCGAAGCGAAGAACCTGACGGCACAGGACATTGCGGATAAGCTCCGTGCACTCCTGATTGAACAGAGTGCGGCGGGGACTGCGGTATCTCACGGATAAGGAGGCGGCTATGGAAAATACAACAGCAATTTATCTGCGCTTTGGCAAAAAGTTGAAGATCCCGGTGAATCCGGAAACGATTGAGATTAAATATCCGAGTAACGATAAAGAGTACGATGTTCTGGGAGTCGGAAAGGTTACAGTGCAGCGCCGGCCGGGGTTGAAGGAGGTCTCCTGGGAATCTTTCTTTCCGGGAGACCGTTCCGCACCGTATGTCAATACGCAGAGCCGGAAGCCTGGGGAGTATGTGAAGCAGATTGAAAAAGCAATGAAAAATAAGCAGAAAGGGCGGCTCATTATCAGCCGCTCTGGTCTGTATGATACCAATATGCGCTGCACCATTGATGAGTTTAAGACCAAGGATAAAGGCGGGGAGCCGGGAGATATCTATTATTCCATTACCCTGAAGGAATACCGGAATTTTTCTCCGCAGACAGTCAGTATTGTGACGCAGCCAGCCACACAGGATACTCCAACCGTACAGGCTTCTGCGGATACAGGAACTGACCGGGCGGTGGAGGCACCGGTGCTGCGGGTAGGGGCATCCGTGGTTGTAAATGGAGAATACTGTTATGACAGCACCGGAAGCAAGCCGCACGGCACAGCGAACAATCTGAGTACAACGGTGACACGGATCGTTTCCGGCGCGGCCTATCCGGTTCACGTGGGATCATACGGCTGGGTGGCAGAAAGCCAGCTGCAGATAACGGGGTGAGATCATGATTGATAACATATCATTAACGGTTCAGACGGTCAGCAGTGCGCCGGGCGGCGCAACCCAGACGGTCATCGTGGATTATTCGGAAGTAGTTACCAAAATCAAACTGTCCACCCAGCGGTTTGATGCGCCAGCTTTCCTTTCATTCACACTTCTGGAAGAATCCGGGATTGCAATTCCGGAAGGAAGCTCTGTGGAGTTTACTGCAGATGGAACGAAAATGTTTAAAGGCTATGTGTTTACCGCTGAGCGGAACCGGGACGGTGAGGTATCCTATACAGCCCGGGACCAGATCCGCTATCTGAAAGCCAGCGCAAGCTATTTATTCCAGAATATGAGCTTGCCGCAGATCATTCAGCGCATTGCCGCAGATTTTGGCCTTGCTGTGGGAGATATGGAAGATCCAGGATATGTTTTTCCGTATTTGGATAAAGAAAATGAAACCTGCATGGATATTATTTTCGATGCCTTGTCCCAGACGATTGTGCAGACAGGTAAGATTTATAATTTTTACGACGACTGCGGAAAATTGTCTCTCAGGGAAGCAAAAAATATGTATATCCAGACCATGATCGGGGACAAAAGCCTGGTCACGGATTACACCTACAAGCGGGACATTGACAGCGATACCTATAACCGGATCAAGCTGGTGCGGAAAAATAAAAAATCAGGCCGGACGGATGCCTACGTGCATGAGGATACCGACACGATCAAGTCCTGGGGACTTTTACAGTATTATGATGAGGTGGATGAAAATCTGAACGAGGCCCAGATTGATGAAATGTGCAAACAGTATCTGCAGTATTACAATCGTGTACTGCAGACCATCACAATTGATGCTATGGGGATTCCGGGACTGCGTGCGGGCATGATCATTCCGGTGAAAATCGGAGCAATCAGGGAACTGTCCATGGTACGCCTGATGCTGACAGAAAAGGTCACGCATACATTTGATGGCGGCGGGCACACCATGAGCATCGAAGTCAAAGATTTTAGTCAGTTGGGAGGGATGTCAGTTGTCTGATTTATTAGGAGTACTGCAGCAAATCATGCAGGAGAATCAGCAGGCCATGAAACCGACGGAGCTGGCGTTCGGCACGGTAGTATCAGTCGGACCGCTTTCTATTCTGGTGGATAATACAGCGGAGCCAAAACCGGAAGCAGGATTGATTCTGACAGATTCTGTGGTAGCGAGATCGGCCAAGGTCCAGGGCGGAAGCGGCGGCACCGTTGTTATCAATCCTGGGCTTGCCGCCGGAGACCGCGTGGTGATGCTTCGCGTGCAGCGCGGTCAGCGGTACATCGTACTGTCAAAAGTACAGTAAGGAGGCATTATGGCAACATTACCGGAGGGCGTGGGCCTGGATGTAGAATTATCAGTAGTAGAACAGCCCACGAATACGTTTTTGATTGACTGGAACTCCAAACAGATCGCTGGCTTGAATGATGGCCTGGAAGCGATGCGGCAGGCTGTGGATATCATATTACAGAATGAGCGTTTCCGGTGGCAGATTTATGACAGTAACTTCGGAACAGAGCTGGAAGATCTTCCTGGCGAAGAATACGCATACATAACAAGTGAGCTTCCTCGCAGAGTTGAGGAGGCTTTTTCTGTTGATAGCAGGATTATATCCGTGGATAACTGGTCTTTTCAAGACAGGGGCTGTGGAGTTCTTGCAGTCAGTTTTGAAGTAGTGACTGTTTTCGGAACGGTAAACAAGGAGGTGGCGCTGTGATTGATTTCAATGACACAAAATATACGCAGAAGAAAATAGAAGCAGAATTACTTAGCAGGGTTCCGGACACGATCGACAAGCGCCAGGGCAGTATGATCCAGACTGCGCTTGGACCTGTGGCCTGGTATCTGGAGGGGATTTACATGTTACTGGCGCAGGTGCAGGAAAATGCTTATGCCGGTAGTGCTGTAGGGGAGTATCTGGACAACATCGTTGCGGAGCGCGGTGTGAGCAGAAAACTGGCAACCTCAGCGCATCGGAAAGGAATCTTTGATATTGAAGTTCCGGAAGGAACTGTTTTTAAGACCATCAATGGAGCCAATTCTGTGCTTTTTGAGGTAGGAGATCAGATAGAATCATCAGATGGCGCTTATACATATGAGCTTATTTGCTGCAAGCCTGGCCTGATTGGAAATGCCTATTCTGGAAGTATTCTTCCTGTAACACCGGGAACTGGTATTAAAAGCGCGGTGATCGGGGAAATTCTTATACCTGGAACTGCGGACGAAACAGACGAGTCCTTGCGGGCTCGTTTTTTTGAAACCTTTGATGTGGCTGCGTTTGGCGGTAACATCGCGGCATACCGGAATGCGATCCTTGCCATTGATGGAGTCGGGGCTGTGCAGGTTTATCCTGCGTGGAAAGGCGGTGGTACAGTGTTGTGCAGCATTCTGGACAGTGAACTGACACCGGCAGAGTCTGGCCTTGTAAAGCAGGTACAGGCAACGATATGTCCGACAGAGGAAAGCGGATTTTCCGTATCCGCAAACGGATACGGCATTGCCCCGATCGGTGCGGCTGTAACCATAACCACAGCCACCAACCTTGTGCTGAACATTTCTGCCACGGTGCAGTTCGCCGCAACCGTACAGGCAGGTGTTGAGACTTACCAGGAACAGATTGAGCAGAAAATCCAGTATTATTTGAAATCCGTTTGTGAAAGTTGGGGCAATGCAATCAAAAGCCAGCGGATAACGTATGTGGTGGCGGTGTATTCTTCCAGGATTGTCGCTGCTATTCTGGAAATTTCGAACATCATCAATGTGACCAATGTTTTGATTAACGGAGCGGCGGGAGATCTGATTCTTACAGAGACTGCAGAGCTTCAGCAGATTCCTTCTCTGGGGGTGGTAACAATCAATGGTTGATTTAATGATGATATTGCCAGAATATTTCCGGCCAGTGCTGGAATTTAAGGAGCTCATGAGAACGGATGGAGCAGAACTGGATAATCTGGAGAGCAATATTCAAAAGCTTCGCGATAATTTCTATATTCAGACTGCAGATGAGAAATCCATTGCACTGATGGAAAAGCAGTTTTCTATCGTGGCCAAGCCCGGAGAGACGATTGAGTATCGTCGGCAGCGGTTGTTATCAAAGTATAATACAATCGTGCCGTTTTCCATCGGTTTTCTTCGTGATCGGCTTCAGGAACTTTTTAGCAGTGATTATACCATGCAGGTCAGTCCGGGAGAATGTACGATCACAATATCGGTTACGTCATCCAGATATGGAGCGGTAGATCTTCTGTATGATCTTTTGTGGGATATTGTGCCGGCGCACATAAAGATTATTGCAAATCAACAGGTGAACAATTACATATCCGGAGCATTGACGGCAGCCGGAATCATGTCGGGCACTTTTGTACAAACAATTTAAGGAGGTCCTTATGGGCGTATATAAAAAAGCAATTATCACAGATGCAGGCGAAGCACTTCGGGCGCGGGCGGTGGCCGGTGAAGCCAACATGCAGTTTTCGTGTGCGAAAACATCAACGTATGTTTATCCTGAAGGTGCAGATCTGACTAAGCTGACAGATCTGCAGGAAATCAGGCAGACCGTGGTTCCATCCAATGTCCAGATTACCAACGATACTCTCATCAGCGTGCGGTCACTGTTTGGCAATGAACAGATCAGCGAGGCGTATCTGATTCAGAATGTGGGTGTGTATGCTACGGATGGAGAGAATGAAATCTTATTTGCAGTCTGCCAGGCAATCACGCCGGATCAGATGCCAGCATATGACGGAGTGGCGCCATCATCGTTTATCTACAATGTGCAGCTGACGGTATCGCAGGCAGCACAGATCTCACTCGTGGTTAATACTGCAGGTACCGCAACCACGCAGGACGTTCTGGAGCTGGAACAGAAAAAAGTAAATGGAAATGGCGGGGATATCTCTGAGACGGTAATCGCAGCCACGGAGAAATCTCAGGCCGAATATCCGGTGCCGGCAGCAGGAGACAGTGCCAAGACGGTCCTGGGAAAGGTGCAGAAGTTTTTTGCGGACATCCGGAACTGGATGACGGGCGTGTGTCTGTTGGGGCAGATTGTAAATAACTGCGTGACTGACAACGCTAAGCTGCCGTTATCGGCGGCGCAGGGCAAGGCTCTGATGGACCTTTATAATGTGCTAAACACCAACCAGCAAAAGGGAGTGATAAATAATGAAGCCATAACTACATTAAGTAATCCATCACAGCTCACACATGCCGGTTTTTATAGAATTGCGGCCTGTTCGGCGGATGTGAATAGTCAGGTTGAAGCAGATTCCATGAAATTCACAGCTTATACAACAGGAGATTTTTACGCTTTCCTGCTTGGACATCAAGTAACAACTTCTGGTTGTCGTTATGGCACATTAGTTATTACATCCCCACGTTTTGTTGGTACTTTTTGGATTGCACGGATCTGGGAGTATAAGTTCGTTGGATGGTTTAAGTTTACTGCAGCATAAATATGTTCATTATGCGTCTATAGAGTTTTTAAGCGAACAAAAGTTACACATCCAAACGTATCAATTGCGGAACCAGAGCTCTGAGAAGCTTGAACTTTAATACTTCCGGATACATTAGTTTTAAAAATATCACAAACACTCAAACGTGCCCAGTTATTCGAGGCCGCACGAACACATTCAGTAGCAAGCTCAAAGGTACCAGACGATGTTGAAAAAGCAAGTCTACCTTTCCTGTCTCCTGTTGCTGATAAGGATTGAAATTCAATACGGGCAATAGCAACATATACGCCAGGGGAAATATCAATAGATTTTATGTCTGTGTAATTATCAACCGATGATGTTATTGATTGAATATTTTGACCTGAATTGGTAGTATTTTCTTCGTTGAATTTTTTATACACCTCATTTACGGCTTTACTGCTGGCACACACTCCATTCGCCGCAGCGCCACCCGAAGCAGTATAACTGTCTGATAACTTAACATGTCCATAGGAACTGGCAGAGCCCAAACCATATGTATTTGCAGTGCTCGCATGGTTTTTGGGGGCAGTATTTTTCTGGTTGGTGTTTCGCACAGTATTGGAGCATGGCGGCACGACACTTTTTCGGTATAATTGAAGTATCAAATACCGGAAAGGAGCGGGTTATATGGATAATGCGAGACTGCAAGATGAAATCCTGGCGAAGTTGATCGGGATCCTGGACAAACCAATGATGCAAATGGTGGAGGCTGCGGTGTCGGTCGTGTTGCGTAATTACGACGTGACACGCAAGGAGACGTCATTGAGCACGGCCGTGGTGGAGTTTCCGGAGCTCGATATGTTTTTAAGTCGGATGCAATACCGTAACTGCAGCGCGGCTACCATCACCCAGTACCGTGCCACCCTAGTGAGTTTTTTGGCCTACGTCAACAAACCGGTCGGTCAGATCACAGACGGAGACATCCGGAGCTATCTGGACGACTACGAGCGTGTTAGGCAGGTCAAAAAGCGCACCAAGGACGGCAAGCGCCGCATTATAAGCAGCTTTTTTACTTACCTGCTTAACAACGGATACCTCCCACACGGTAACCCGATGGTGAGGGTCGAGGCTATCGAGTACACCAAGACCGTCCGGCAGGCCCTCACGGCCAGAGAAGTAGAAAAGCTCCGGATTGCGTGCGGATCAGATGACAGGGATAACGCAATATTAGAGATGTTTTTAGCAACCGGCTGCCGTGTGAGCGAGGTGGCCAATATGCGGATAGAGGACATCGACATCAAAGAGGAGTGCATCAGGGTGTTAGGTAAGGGTGATAAAGAGAGGATTGTGTTTCTGGGAGCCCGGGCCATAGAGTTTTTGGAGCAGTATCTGGGTGATCGCAAGAGCGGACCGGTCTTTTTGTCGGTACGGGCGCCGTACCAGGGCGTGAAGAAGAATGCCCTAGAAAACATCATCCGTGGCATCGCAAAGCGTGCGGGAATAGATAAGAGAGTATTCCCGCACTTGCTTCGGCACACGTTCGCGACACATGCACTTAACAAAGGCATGCCTTTGGCTGGTCTCTGTGATCTGATGGGGCACGCATCGGTGGAGACGACGCGGATCTACGCTAAAAACAGTAGGCAAAAGCTTAAATACGATTACGATTTGTATGTGTCTGCATAGCTGCAGCTAAAATTTAATACCGGTCCCGGAGGGGCCTGTTAAAGTGCGCTTTGCGGCCGGAGTTTTGCACGGTAGTTGAATTGTTTGGAATTGTTATGCAGGAGACTGATTGACCGGTAGGCAGACAAACACCAAGACCTCGAAAACCGGTCACACACACGACGATCGGTACTATACAGAGACCGAAATCAACAGTAAATTAACCGGTATGGCTACTTTTCAAAGCATAAATTTAACTGGTACAGATGAGTATGTGCGCTTTACTAATGGTTATCAAATTTGTTTTGGTGGCATATCTGGTCGTAAATCGGTCACATTTGGCATAGCTTTTTCGGATCCGCCGATAGGTGGTGGATTTGCTCCGTTCGGTAAGACAATAACTTACAGCAATATGAGTAAAACCGGAGTAACATTGGATGCTTCAGGAGATGGACTTTATATTTTTATGGGCCGATGGAAATAGTATATGGCTATTACCAACACACAAATACCGTCTGGCCTCTCAACCATTTTCCGGATTTCAGTGCTGTGCCTTGGACGGTTAAATACACATCTTTACTGCCGCTCTCGATTTCCACCAAAAAACAGACTCCGTTGTCCTGATCAATAGCAAAACCAAATGCGCAAGTAGCGTAATACGGGAGCGTAAAAATTTTATAGCGTGTCCAAACGTTTAAATCTGTTTCTATATAAAAAATATAGTTTATGTAGCCAATTGACGTACCTTTTCCTGTCTTTTTTCCATAAGCGGAAACGTGGCTAATGCAAGATGACTGACCGTTCAACGAAAAATTAATATCGGTATTTACGTTTAAAGCGTTTAATTTACTGTTAATCTCAGTCTCTGTGTAGTACCGATCATCATGAGTGTGACCGGTTTTTGACGCCTTGGTGTTTTGTGAAGAAAGCAATGCTGCATAAAAGTAAAATTGTGTCGTATTTTTATACTGGTGGGTAAAACACCAAGGCGACTATTTTCGTCGGTTATCCGTGTAAATTTAGGGTCCGATCAGGTTCAAGTGGTCTAAAAAATATCTATCTGGATGTTTATGACACCAATGAAAACGTTACGTCTATTGCATTTATTTCAGACGGAGACAAAGCGCTGATCTATTCTGTAAACAGGGAAGAAATTTGGCGCGCAAAATTATAAGCTATCCATTTTTAGGAATGTACTTTCCAAACCGTACGATCAGCACATCGTATTTCAGTTCATGATTTTTTAGGCTTACATAAATTTTGCCATCTGATAGATAAAGCTTAGGGGTGTTACTTTCGCCTGGATATTCTTCTGCGCAAATAATTTTCTTGTCTCCGCTGATAGAATAAACAGAATAACTATTGGAATCGGATCTTAAAATTACCAACCAGTTAATACTGTTAATGTAATCGCTAGTATTCCATGGGTACAGAGCAGGGGAGTCCGTGGAGCAGTTTACTACTGCGCACTGAACGCCGCTCAGGAGGTTGGTGTTTTGAACTATAAATATAGAAAATTCAGGTCCGTTAGGGCCTTTTTTAATACATAAAAATACATTTTAGGAGGTATCTCATGGAAAAAATCAAATTATCCGAATCTGATCAGATGTATGAGATCCGGAGCATCATCCCAGCAGCTGAGCACGTGCTGCAGATTGCCTTTGCAGATGCGGTGCCGACAGCCTGGGGCGGCGACATCGAGCTGTATACTGCAGGTGATGTGCTGGCCACAACTCTCACCGGCTGGACCACAGTGTACCGCGATGAGGGCCAGATCATCTACCTGTCAAATGACGGCAGCGTGTACGTGCCGCCTGCGGATCCGGAACCGGTCACGCCGCCAGAGCCGTACGAGCCGTCCCTGGCAGAGCTGCAGGCTGCGAAGAAACAGGAAATAAGTCAGGCATGCGAGCAGGCTATCTACTCTGGTGTCAGCGTGACACTTGCAAATGGATCCAGCGAACGCTTCGCGCTGACAGAGCACGATCAGCTTAATCTTTTTGGTAAGCAGGTTCAGCTCGCGGCCGGAGCGGAGCAGCTGGAGTATCACTCTGATGGCCAGCCGTGCCGGTACTACAGTGCCGCAGACATGCAAGCCATCATCACGGCGGCCATGCAGCATGTCAGCTATCATACCACCTACTGCAATGCTCTCAATATGTGGGTAGCCGGTACAGAGACTGCTGATGATCTGCAGCAGATTTTTTACGGCGCAAATGTACCGGAGCAGTACCAGAGCGAGGTTCTGAAGGCATATCTTTTACAGATAACAGCAATGGCGGGAGATGATGCGGATGCTTAAGCAGATTAGCAAGTACAGTTTTTTAGCTGATGTCGGCGGTGTACTCTATGTCATGATTGAGTTGGCTTGGCGCGGCTGGAGCCACTGGACGATGTTTGTCTTGGGCGGCCTATGTTTTATTTATCTCGGCCTTATTAATGAGGTGCTGACCTGGGATATGCCACTCTGGCAGCAGGTCTGGATCGGCGCGATCGGAATCACGGCATTAGAGTTTCTGACTGGCTGTGTGGTTAATCTCTGGCTGGGGTGGAATGTCTGGGACTACAGCGGCATACCGGGCAACATCCTGGGCCAGATATGCCCGCAGTACACAGTGTTGTGGATGCCGGTGAGTCTGGCAGGTATCATCCTGGATGACTGGATCAGGTACCGGGCGTTTGATGAGGAGCGGCCACGGTACAATATCGGGGTGACACGGTATAGCAAGCACATAGTTTGGATGCCGGAATAAGAGAGGAGATGATGGACTTGGATACATCACAGGTTATTGCCGCAGTGATCGGGTCAAATGCGCTTTTTGCATTTATCCAGTTTCTGATCACACGCCATGATCAGAAAAAGAATGCGTTATCTAAACATGAGCAGGCGCAGAATGATATGATCATCGGTCTGGGGCATGACAAGCTGCTTTATCTTACTGATAAATTTGTTCAGCGTGGCGGCGTTACTTTAAAGGAGCGTCGGAATTTGGATTACATCTATAAGCCATACAGGGAGGCTGGTGGAAACGGAGACTGTCAGATCGGATATGAAGCCTGTGAAAAGCTGCCGACTCTGAGTGATGAAGAAGCTATGGTGCTTGATCGGCGAATCAAGCGCAGAGAGTATGGAATTGAAGATTGAAAGTGAGGATGAGAAATGAATATGAATGACGTGCTGCAGTATGCAGCGTATGTACTGGTGGCCATCGGAGTGATGGCTTTTTTAGTATCCGCAATTACCCAGGTGATTAAAGAGATGCCATGTTTTAAGCCGGTGCCGACCGCTGTGGTCGTGATCGTGCTGAGCTTGGTCCTTTGCCCGGCGGCACTGGTGGCGCTGATGGCCTGGCTGTCAAAGCCGATTACCTGGTATCTGATTTTTGCGTGCATGATTGCTGCCTTTATCGTTGCGCTGGTTGCAATGGACGGTTGGGAGCGTGTGGCCGAAATCTGGCAGAGAACGAAATACAACGGCAAAGATTGAGAGGAGGTGATCCAGATATCTTCCGCCGGCAGCCCGGGTGATGGCTACCATTGCGACGTCGCAACAGGAATTATGTAGAATATTGGCACGAAGTATGATATGATGTAGGAGCTGCCGAACCTCCAGCAGAAAGGAGGTGTGCATCCATGACAGAATTAGTCACCACATTTCTTGTCTCTGTTTTAGCAGGTGTAGTTAGCTACTACATATGCAAATGGCTGGACAGAGATAAATAGGCAGCAACAGCCTAAACGGAGTGGTTCACCGTAACGAACAAGAAAACCCCAGAGGATTAGGCCCTCTGGGGTTTTTGCGTCGCATGAGAAAAGTTCACCACATTTCTTAGCTGCCTACATCATATTCTATTTTTCTTAATTTGTCAATATTCCAAAAGTTAACAGTTAACCAGTTAACGTTAACGGAAAGGAATGTCAAATGAAAATCTCAGAAAATGGATTGAAACTGATCAAGAAATTTGAGGGTTGCCGTCTGACAGCCTACCAGGATGCCGTAGGTGTGTGGACGATCGGATATGGCACCACCAATGCAGACAAGGGTATCATCGGCACCACAATTTGCCAGGGGCTGCGCATCAGTCAGGAGACTGCAGATGAGTGGCTGCGCGAATCGATCAATCGCAAATATGGCCCGAAGGTGGACAAATACAGCAGTTATCAGTGGACTCAAAATGAGTTTGACGCCCTGGTGTCCTTTGCCTATAACATCGGATCTATCGACGGTCTGACTGCGCAGGGATCCCGGACGCGTGCGGAGATCTCACACATGATCTTGGCCTATAACAAGGCGGGCGGCAGAGAGCTGGCCGGGCTCACCAAGCGCCGCCAGGAGGAGAGGGCGCTCTTTTTGACTCCGGTGCAGGCTGTAGTCAAGGCAGGCTGGCAGCAGGAGAGTGGTGGTTGGCGCTACTACTATGAGGACGGCACTGGCCGTTGTGTGCGGGGTGCCTGGTGGCAGGATGGTGACAAATGGTATTGCTTTGATATCAACGGTTACATGCTTGCCGATACATGGGCTGATTACAAGGGCCATAGATGTTATCTAGGACATGACGGCGTGATGTTGATCGGCCTGCAGTGTATCAATGGCAAGTGGTATTATTTTGATGCAAAAGGGTATGCGGCAACAGAGGCTGTGACATTCGAGGTGGATCAGGACGGCGCCCTGCAGTACCCCGAATTAAGCCAGTAAATATGGGCTTTTCAAAGGATTTTTTCGTGTTGCATTTCGTGTTGCATAGGCGCGAAAAACGGGGTAAAAATGCGAAAAATGGGAACAAATACGGAAAATAGAAAACACGAAAAAACCCAGTATTTATGCGGGTTTGCGAGGAATCCGCTTAAATACTGGGTAAAAGAAGAATGCGTCTGATAGGAATCGAACCTACGCACGCGGCTCCGGAGGCCACTGCTCTATCCACTGAGCTACAGACGCATCTCTATCATGATACTATACTTTTTTCATATTTGCAAGGGGATTTGTTGATTTTTTGGGTCTATTTTGATATGATGATACTATCTTTTGGAGGATATGATTTTATGAAACATGACTGGAAATTTTTACAGGAAAAAGATAGTGATACACAGAAAAAAATGCTGCTTCCGGTTTTGGTGATTCCGCTGGTGGTCATTGTACTGATGATCGTCATTGTACTTGCGGATTATGGGAAGAAGCGGGCAGCGGAGCCGGCGGCGGTAACGGAAACAGTGGAAACGGAAACGGAGACGATGCCGGCCGAAACCGATGATGCGTCTGCGGAGGAAGAAACAGACACAGAATCGGAAACGGAGGCGGAAACTGCGGAGGAAGAAAGCGAAGACCCATACGCAACGGACACCTTTACCCACGACAGTGTTCCGGAGATCCTGAGCCTGATGAAAAAGTATTTTGCAGCCCGGGCCAGCGCGGACGCAGATACCATGAATGAGATTTACGGTATCTCCGGTCTTTCCTTTACGGAGCTGGAACACGAGAAGACCCGTCTGCGCAGCAATTCCAAGTATGTGCAGGATTTTGAGAATGTAACAACCTATGTGCGTGACGGTGTGACCTCAGACAGCTGGCTGGTTTACGCACTGGCGGATATCAAATTCCATTCTGTGAAAACCGTTGCGCCCATGATCATGTGGTGCTATGTGGAGAAGGACAGTGATGGAAACTATCACATCATCAATGACGCGGATCTTTCTGAGGAGGTTCTTCAGTTTGTGGACCGGTCGAATCACTCGGAAGAGGTGCGGAAACTGGCATCCAGCGTGAATGTAAAGCTGAAAGAAGCACTCAGCTCCGATGAGGATTTAAACAGCGTTTACGGCGTGCTCCGTGACGGTTCTCCGGTTTATGACAATGGAGAAGAACCGGCGGTTGTAATCGGGGACGAGGAGTCCTCTGAGAGCAGTGAGACCGGTACCGGGAATACGGAAAGCGCAGCAGACGGCTCCGCAGAAAATGGCAGTACGGCTGCTGAGGCAGGAACCGAAACAGGAGCAGAAACACAGGCGGCATCTGGAGAAACGCAGAGCGCAGAAACAACCGCTGCGGCAAACTAGTATGATCTGGCTGACCGTGCAGATACAGGAAAACAAAAATACAGGATTCACAGATAGAAAAGAAAGAAGATAATACCATGGAAACCATGAATGTAAAAGACTTTTATTTTGACCTTCCGCAGGAGCTGATCGCGCAGGATCCGCTGGAGGACCGTTCCTCTTCCAGACTGTTAGTTCTGGACAAGAATACCGGGGAGATGGAGCACCGCCACTTCCGTGACATCACGGAGTATTTAAGACCGGGCGACTGTCTGGTTATCAACAATACCAAGGTCATTCCGGCCCGTCTGTTTGGCGTAAAGGAAGATACTCAGGCGAAGATTGAGGTGCTTTTATTAAAGCGCCGCGAAAATGATATCTGGGAGACTCTGGTAAAACCGGGTAAGAAGTGCAAACCTGGTACCGTGATCGTATTTGGTGAGGGCCTGTTAAAGGGTACCGTCATCGATGTGGTAGATGAGGGCAACCGCCTGATCCAGTTCTCCTACGAGGGCATTTTTGAGGAAATTCTGGACCAGCTTGGCCAGATGCCGCTTCCGCCGTATATTACCCACCAGTTAAAGGACAAGAACCGTTATCAGACCGTGTACGCGGAGCACGACGGTTCCGCGGCAGCTCCGACAGCAGGACTGCATTTCACGAAGGAGCTTCTGGCTCAGATTGAGGCCATGGGGGTAAAGATTGCCCATGTGACTCTGCATGTAGGACTTGGCACATTCCGCCCGGTGAAGGTGGAGAACGTGCTGGAGCACCATATGCATTCGGAGTTCTATATAGTAGAAGAATCGGAAGCAAAGAAGATCAATGACACCAAGGCAGCAGGCGGCCGCGTGATCTGCGTGGGCACCACCAGCTGCAGAACCATTGAATCTGCCACCGGTGAGGATGGAATCTTAAAGGCCGGCAGCGGCTGGACCGATATCTTTATCTATCCGGGTTACAAATTCAAGATTCTGGACTGCCTGATCACAAACTTCCATCTGCCGGAGTCCACTCTGGTGATGCTGGTTTCCGCGCTGGCAGGCCGCGAGCATGTACTGCATGCGTATGACGAAGCAATTAAGGAACGTTACCGTTTCTTTAGTTTTGGCGATGCCATGTTTATTCACGACTAAGGAACACAAGTAAGAGACAGGCTATCTCTCTGGTGGAGGGATAGCCGTTTTCGGCTTACGGGATGGATAAAAAACGTGGCCGGAATGGAAAAGTGACTGAGCCGGAATGACCGGTGAGAAAGGAAACATCATGGAAGAGATCCGTTTGAATAAATATTTAAGCGAGCAGGGCGTCTGCTCCCGCCGCGAGGCAGACCGCCTCATTGAGGCTGGAAAAGTCACCATTGACGGCCGTAAGGCAGAGATGGGCGAGAAGGTAACCGGTCAGGAAATCATTGTCTGCGATGGAAAACCGGTGGGAAAGGCAGCAGGCGGCAAAAAGGTAAAGCCGGTGCTGCTGGTGGTGAATAAACCGCGGGGAATCGTCTGCACCACTTCCGATAAGGACCGTGCTCCCAACGTAGTAGACCTGATCAAATATCCGGCAAGAGTGTATCCGGTGGGACGCCTGGACAAAGACTCGGAGGGCCTTCTGCTCATGACCAACCAGGGCGAGCTGGCCAATGAGATCATGCACGCAGGCAATTTTCACGAGAAGGAGTACCTGGTTACCGTAGATCAGCCGTTTAATGCGGCATTCTTAAAGAAAATGCGCGAGGGCGTAGAGCTGAAAGAGCTTGGCGTGACCACAAGACCCTGTAAGGTGGAGGCAGCCGGAGCGAAGACCTTCCGCATCATTCTGACCCAGGGCTTAAACCGTCAGATCCGCCGGATGTGCGCGGAGCTGGGCTATCGTGTGGTAACCTTAAAACGTGTCCGTATCATGAATATCCATCTGGGTAAATTAAATACCGGAGACTTCCGCCGGGCAACTCCGAAGGAACTGGAGGAACTGGAGTGGCAGTTAGAGCAGGTCCGCATGGAGCGTGAGGAGGCAGATCTGCCGGACGGAGAAGAGGCATAGGCGAACGGTCGGACCGAACTGTATGGCAGGATGTCAAAGCATGCAAGAAACCGGGGAGAATGCCCGGAAAATCAGGATGACAAAAGGACAGAACAGAATCGGAAAGAACAGAGAAAAACAGGCAGGTGATGAATATGGACCAGAAACAGAATGAAGACAAAATCTTGCGCATGAAGGAGCTGCACCGGGAACTTCTGGCGGCATCCAGAGCTTACTATCAGGAAAGCCGCGAGATCATAAGCAACTTTGAATATGACCGGCTGTATGATGAGCTGCTGGAGCTGGAAAAAGAAACCGGTACCGTGCTGGCCGGAAGCCCGACCCAGAAGGTGGGCTATGAGGTGTTGAGCGAACTCCCAAAGGAGGCCCACGAGGCACCGATGCTTTCCCTGGATAAAACAAAGGAGGTGCCGGTGCTTCAGG
>ERZ773144.2275-NODE-2275-length-15377-cov-2.988774_pt1 | contig 15377 bp, 9 predicted proteins | sample MGYA00580849_ERZ773144 | MGnify/ENA primary metagenome ERZ773144 (study PRJEB29015, sample SAMEA2737861) | human gut metagenome | biome: human gut; feature: human-associated habitat; material: faeces | place: China | collected 2012 ...
CCCGCCATAATAAAAAACTTCATGTTCATAGATAAATCGAATTAATAATTTTGAGTCAATGTTGAATTATATTTTACAGCATTGCCGGGGAACGGGAACACCCACAGCGGGGAATCCGGGCGCAAGGTGTACGTCTTGTCGCCGATGGTACGGGTTATCGTCTGTTTATAAGCTTCCTCCGTATTCCAGCGTTTCATGTCGAAAAACGTGTTATAGGTAAACAGGCACTCGATGCGTTTCGCCTTCATCAGTTTCTCCATCGCCTCCCGCTCCGTCGAAGCCGACAAATCCTGGTAAACCGCAGGGTCGATGCGATATTTCCGCACCTTGTTCACCTCGTCCAACCCTTCCTGGTAATGCCCGCCGCGAATCAGGCACTCCCCTTTGATATAGTAAAGCTGGTCGCTGGTGATACCTGCTACCGACAGCGTCGAATTTTGTCCACGCCACATATAAATCTCTCCCTCGATACCGGTCTTATATTTCTCGCACTCCTTAGCATTCCATAGTCCCGGATCCTCTGCATCAGTCAGCGTATAACGTCCGTAATTCATCAGTATATCCCCCTCCTCGAAAAGGCGGGCGGTTTCCTGCGATACGATACAATATTGAGGATGATTGTTCATTTCACTGGCGTAAAAAATCACCGAAGCATCGTCTTTCTCCCGTTTGTACAGGAACTCGCTCATCACCGGCAGGCGGTTGTCGATATGGTCGTTGTACTTCAACGCCTCGTTCACATACTTCAGCGCCTCACCATACTTCTTCATCTGCAGATAAATCTTCGCCAACAGGGCATACCCCATCGCCTTGCCCGGCCGCACGATATTGACAGCCTCATCCGGCAGAGCCTTGATCGTTTCCTCCGAACAGTCCGCCAGCAGATGCTCATACACCTCCTGCAACGTCAGTTTCGGATTCTCGCTTTCCAGGTTCATTTTCTCCACGTAAGGGATGCCGCCGTTCTCGGCTGCCGTCGCCTCGTCATACTGTTTCGCGAAGATGTTCACCAACAGATAATGCCAGTAAGCCCTTATCACCTTGGCCTCGGCCGCCAGGCTCTCTTTTCTGCTTTCCTCTCCCGCAATGCCTCCGAGTTTGTCCAACAGAATATTCATCTTAACAACCTGTTCATAATATCTCCCATATTTAGCATCCTCGTTCGTATAGGCATAACGGTCGACGCTTTCGTCATAAGCCATCAGCGCATACTCCAAACCGCTCTTGCCGGCAATAATCGTCCAGGGAGTGGCCAATTTCCCGTAACTTTCATTTGTCACCACGCAAAGGTCCCTGCAAAAAGACCAGGCAGACTGCTGATAAGAACCGTTCAGCAGATATTCCAGGTCGTCCAGATTATCCAATGTCGTCGCTCCCTTAGGAGTCAAATCCAGAAAACCGTCACATGAAACGGCGGACAATGCCAGGAGTAAAGTCCAAATTAAATGTCTCATACTCATTCCTCCTTTTAAAAATTAATGTTCAAACTTACGGTGTAACTTCTCGGCGTCTTCAGCTGGGCATAGCCTGTCCAGGCATTGTTCGCCTCCGGGTCGATGCCCAGGCTGTTCTTCACCCACGTGGCGACGTTGTTCGCCTGGAAACGCAGGCGGGCGGAAGCCACCCGGCATTTCCGGCAGAGGCCGGAAGGAATCTCGTAACTCAGCACGATATTCCGCAGTTTCAGGAAATCCGCCGGGAACACGCACTTGTCGACCATCGGCATCCCTTGTCCGTTTATACTCAACATCATAGCACTACCTCCCTGAGGCTGGGCATCTTCGCTGTCCGGATTTCTCCACCAATCCAGGCAGGAAGCCTGAGCCAACCCCCGGCCGCTCCCCAGGAAAGAGAGGTTCGACTGCCAAGCCGAAGCGTTGGCACGCATATAATGCCCGCCGTAATAGGCAAACATCGCTGACAACGTAAACCCTTTCCAGGTGAATTCAGGCGCAAAACTGCCCGTGAATTTCGGATCCAGTCCTCCGGCAAATATGACGTCTTCCGGCTCTAATCCGCCATACAAGTCCATATTGCTGGTCGAACCGTCCGCCTTGTACCACAACATCTCATACATGCCCATCTCCTCATCCATCCGGTATTGGGCGAAACGCCAGGCGTAAAGGGCATTCACCGGACGCCCCTTTTGCAGGACATGGGAATTGCTACCCCAACCGATCATTTCGATACCATACCTCATCTCATACGTCAATTTTTTGATTTCATTCTTGTTGTAGGCCAGGTTCAACACCGCATTGATGCCGAATCCGCCTTTCCGCTTCGGCTGCAGAACAACGCCACGCACGCCTAATTCCACACCCTTGTTCACGGCCTCGCCGTTATTAATGGTCAGGCTGCCGAAACCGCAAGAGGGATCCAAGTCGGTTTTCGACAACAAATCGGAGCTGTATTTATAATACCCGTCCAAAGAACCGCTCAACCGGTTGCCGAACAACATGTAATCCACCCCGACATTGTAGGAGGCCGTCTTTTCCCATCGCAATTTATCGTTCGGCGGCGTTTGGATAGAGGCACTTTTGGTATTGTCCACAATCGTATTGTTATAAATACGAGCCGTCAGGAAAGAGGAGGTCGACTGGTCGATATTCCCCGTCAATCCGTAGCTGGCACGCAGCTTCAGCGCGTTCACCCACTCCGCCGTCTTCATAAAATTCTCTTCGTTGATGTTCCAGCCCAAACCGACCGACCACAGCGGACGTCCCCGGTATTTCGGGTCGGCACCGAACAAATCCGTCTTGTCCACACGGACGGAAACGGAAGCGCTGTAACGCCGGTCATACATATAATTCCCCGTAAAATAAACCGAAGTATAGCGGTGTCTCACCGACGAGGTTCCCCAACCGCCTGCCAACGAATATCTCATCCAGGGATTTGCAAAACTTGAACCCAAATCGCTGCTGGCCAGATTCCGGGCTTTGTTCAGATTGACCTGGTTCTGCATATTGGTCTGCGTCGCATCGTCATAACCCAAGATCTTGTTGTTCAGGCTGCGCAGGTTCGTTTCCCGGATTTCCGTACCGACAATCGCGTCCACCGAATGTTTCTCCCCGAACACCTTCGAGAAATCCGCCTGTGCCCGGAAGGTATAGTAATCGCCCGTCACGTTGGACATCGACAGGATTCCCCCGTCCGGACAATAATGCACACCCCCGCTGGTAAACAGGTTATAAATATGGCGCATATCATACGACTCCTTCTCCAGATACGTCTCGCTCTTGTTGCTGATATCCTCGTACTGGAACATTCCGCTCACCTTCAGCGAAGGCAGCGGTTTGAACGTCGCATGCACGAACGAACGCAGGTTCGTATTGCGCGTGCGGGTATAATTCTTGTCCAGCTCGTCCAGCAGGTTGTATGCCTCCGACTTCAGTCCGAGGGCGGGATTCTGGAGCGAAGCCTCGTCCAGGCTGCACGCCATCATGTAATAGGCGCGGTCGCCGTTCTCGTCGTAGATGCTGTGATAAGCCGCCTGATTGGTCGGTGTCAGCAGATAACCCAACTGGTCGGCGTGCTTTTTCTGGCGGTTGCTGTTCATATTGAAACCGACGGCGATATCCAGCCATTTCGCGGCGGTAATCTCTCCCCGGTAACTGAAATTGAGTACCTGACTGCGCTCGTTCACAATGCCCTCGTTCGAATGCTTGAAATTCAGATTCAGGTTGGACGACAGGCGCGAACCTTTTACCCGGAAGGCCAGATTATACTGTTGCAGAAACTTGTTCTTCAAAACGGCGTCACTCCATTCCTTCAGGTAATCGTTCTTCTTCATGCGGGCAATCCGCTCGTCGTACTCGCTTGCCGACAGTTTGCCCGCATCCCGGTCTAGCAACAAAGAAAACATCGGGCTGATGGAGCTGGGATACATCGCCTGATACATCGGCAGATATTGGGAATACATGGGATCCTTTATCGTCTCCTCATAAATCCGCTCGTCCATTTCAATCTGCTCCTCGGCGGTGGCATAGCCGAAATTGTCATATTTCTGCAATGCCGAGGTCGTGAGGTCCATGCTGAAATTCACCTCCACCCGGTCGGCCTTGGCGCGTTTCGTCTGGACGACAATCACCCCGTTGGAGGCCCGCGCCCCGTAAATGGAGGCCGCTGCCGCATCCTTCAACACCGTTATCGAAGCGATGTCGGCGGGGTTGATGGTCTCTATCGAACTTTCGATAGGCAACCCGTCCACCACCACCAACGGACGCGTCATCGTCGTGAACGTCGATACGCCGCGAATCATAATCTTGCTCTCGGCATCGCCGTTCAGGCCGTTGTTATAGCTCACCAAGCCCGGCAGCATGCCTTCCAGACTGCTGATGATATCCGTCGAATAGCGGCGTTCCAGTTCCTTGTCCGTAATCACCTGATAAGACCCCGTGGCGTTCTCTTTCTTGATGTTCTGGTAACCGGTCACGATGACTTCGTCCATTTCCGTTTGTTCCTCCTCAAGCATAATATGAATGGCGGGATTGTCCTTTTTGCAATCGAACGTCCGGTGCTGGGATTTCATGCCGATGAAAGAAAACACTAAGGTCACCTCCCGGTTGTCCGGCAGCGATAAAGTAAACGAACCGTCAATACCGGTTGCCACACCAAGCGGTGTCCCGGCCACGCTGACCGTAGCCCCGGGCAACGGCTGATTTTGTGAATCGCGTACCGTACCGGAAAGGGTCACCATCCGCGGTGATGCAACTGACTGTTCCTTTCCGGCCTCTTTCAGCTTCGGAGAAATGATGATGACATTGTCTTCTATCTTAAAATCCAAGCGCGACCCTCCGAGCAATGCCGACAGGATTTCGCGGACCGTCGCGTTCTTCAAATCGATTTTCGGGGCCGGCAATGCCCGCACCTCTTCATGATTGTAAAGGAAACGATAAGAGGTCATTTCTTTCAATCGCTCAATCACCGTCTCGGCCGGCTGACGGTCGGACCGGAAATCGATTCTTTTTTCCTGCGCATAGCAGGACGGGAACGGGACACACGCCAATCCCGCCACCAGCAGAAAAATCAGCTTCGCCACAAGATGTGTTTTAAACGACATCTGTTTCGCCGAAGCACTGGAACTTCTGTTTTTTTTCATACTTTTGTCATTAAATGGTTCAACTGTGTTTGAATTGTTTGCCGGAGCAAGGGGTCGAAATCTTCTCCGGCTATTTTTTATGAATTATTCCCGCGTAATGGTGACCGTCCGGCCTTTGAGCGTAAAGGCGATGTCGGTAGTCAGCCCGATCATGCGCAACACCCTCCCGATGTCCTCATACCGGTCGAGCGTCCCGCTGAAATGCAGCTCTTTCAATTCCGCTGCGGCAAAAAAGATGTCGACATCATACCAACGGGACAATTGGGCCATAATATCCTCCAACCGCTCATTCCCGAACACGAACTGTCCCGAACGCCAGGCACTTTGCAAGGCAGCGTCCACTTTCAGGATTTCCACCTCATGATTGCCGGCGTTCCATACGGCCTGTTCATCGGGCGCCAACCGGTATTCCCGTCCCTCAACTATCAGACCGACAGACCCTTCCTCCAATGTCGTTTTCTGAAAAGAATCGTCCGGATAGGCCTTGACATTAAAAGAGGTTCCGTATACCCGTACCGATGACGACACGGTTTTCACGATAAAGGGCATCCAGTCGTCATGCCGCACCTCGAAATAGGCTTCCCCTTCGAGTTCCACCATCCGCTCACTCCCGCAAAACCGATTAGGGTAACTCAAGCGGGTGGCCGCATTCAGCCACACTTTACTGCCGTCGGGCAAGACCACCGAAAACTCCCCGCCCCGGGGTACCACTAACGTATTGCGCTCCGGCGTTCCGGCCGCCGAACCCGTATACCGGAGTTGATGACCGGCAACCAAGAGAGAAGAATCGTTCATCCACACGGACTGCATATCCTCTTCAATCTCAATCACTTTCCGGTTGCCGCTATAAAGTATCGCCCGGGAATTGCCGGGAGCTATCGTTTCGCCCACCCCTCCAGCCTCCGGACCGGGGAGTGTGTACAACCAATATCCGCCCAAACCGAACAATACGGTCACCGCGGCGGCGACACCTACCCAACGAAGCCGGCGGATTCCGACCCTCCTGCCCTTACGCATCATTTGCCAGCGTTTCCAGTCGTCATCGATACCGGCCTCCAACCTCCCGTATCGCTCAAGGCTTTTTCCGAGCCGCTCACGGACGAATATTTCCTGTACGGACTGTTCTTCCCAATCGCCTTGTTCTTTCATTGACTGAATTTCGGCCGCTTCTCCGGGGGTAGCCTTTCCGGTAAGGTACCTCCCCAGCATCACCGCCCGCCGAATCGCTTTTTCGATTTGTTCTGTATGCATGATTTTCGGGTTTTTATATAAGAAACACCTTCAACCCGATTCGGATGGAGATAAAATGCGACTTTTTTTATAAAAAATAAATTTTTATTTATTAATCGTCAGGAAATCAGCAACAAACCATACAGCAGTTTCAGATAATCCAGTTTCCGCCTTAATTCGGCATAACTTTTCGCTTTGTGACTCTTGACGGTGGAAACGGCAATGCCCAGTTCGGCAGCGATTTCCTCGTTCGTCTTCTTTTCAAGGGACAGCAGCAGCACCTTTTGTTCCATTACCGTCAGACAGGCAATTTCACGGTGGACGATGTGGAAGATTTCTTTCCGGATAATCGTTTCCAGCAGGAAGTCATCATCCTGCAAACAGCGCAGATTCTCGCGCAGAAATTTATCGTGGACCAATTTGTGACGCAATGCATTCAGACAGGCATTGCGAATGGATTTATAAAAAAAGGCCCGGATGGATATCAGATTGTCAAACTCCCGGTGTCCGGTCCAATATTTCAGAAAGACATCGTGAACCACATCTTTGCATTCCTCCTCGGATTCCAGCAAACTACCGGCAAAAGAAACAAATAAGGGAAAGTACTCCTTATAAAACTCTTTCAGGCTCTTTTCTTTCCCAGCCTTTAACCCTTCCGCTAAAATCTGTTCCCGCTCATCCATCCGTATACACTTTTGCTTACATACCCCACACGGTAATCGTCCGTCCGCCGTATTCCTCTTGACGGTGCCAAATCTTCTCGTCCCAGCTTACCCCTTTGTCCCGGTTGAAGACGATGAAATGACCCTCGCTCACATCACCGCAGCGCTCCATATACCATACTGTCTGCTCCAAACCTTTCGCGATGGTCTTGTCCAAATCCCCGCGCTTGATTTTCAACTCCAGCACGATACGCTGTACGGGGCCGCCGTAACCATCCGTCAACGGCTTGCGAATCAGCAAATCCGTACGACCGCGGCCCAGACCGTACTCCCGGTCGATGTAACCGCCACCGTTCACCACCCGTTGCAGGAATGCCTGCAAAAGCAACTGAGGACCGCTCTCCTTGTAGTCGAAACGCTCTATCCACGAATCCGCGTTCTCACGGAAGAACTGCTGGAAATCCAATAACAATTTCTCCATGTTGATGCTGTTGTCCGGATTCATGTACCACGCAGACTGCTGGATTAGCGTCTGCTGACGGGCCCACGTCAACTCGCGGGGAATGATTTCCTTGTAGATGGCGTTCGATACACGCAAAGGCTTGTCGCGCACAATCAACCCCATATCCACCACGTATTGAATGTCATCGTCCTGCAAATGCGCCTCCACCTCGCCGTCCTCGTTCGCCAGCATCGGACCGATTACACGGCGGACACGCTCCTCACGCAGCTTGTCGATAAGGATGTCGATATGCGTGTCACGGCGGTAGATGATTTGTTCCTGTGCTCGGTATATCATTTCCGGGATGATGCGGATGCTACGGTCGCGGTTCTCTTTCATGCGGCTCGTCACTTCATACCCCAGGGCATTCACCAACCACGGCTGACCCTCCGTTGCCGTCCAAATCATCGGAAAGCACGATTCGTCGAACTCCTGGCCCGTGGCGGCAGTATGCTGAAGATAGAGCGCACGGATTTCCTCACGGGAGAAATTGCCCAAGCGAAGGGATTCCGATTTGATGTTGAACGCCGAACCGCCGGTGATGATGTCCTGGTTGGATAGCACTATCCGGTAATCACGAACATCACGGACGCCGCACAGGATGATGCTTTGGGGAAAATGCTCAGGACGGTCGTCATAACCAGCACGAATTTGACGCAACACTCCGACCAAAGAATCTCCCACCAAGGCGTCGATTTCATCGATGAACACCAATAAGGGACGGTCGAGCGATTCGCTTAAGCGGCGCAGATAAACGGTTATGTATTCCGAAGGAGATGTGCTTTCCACAACTTCACGCACCAACTCCAGCGGCATATCGTTTTGAATCACCAAACGCATCCGTTCGGCCAAACTTCCTATCACATGCCGGCTCACTTCGTCTTTCAGATTCCGGGATGCTTGTCCCGCCTCAACATTGACGTAGACGGCATAGAATTCACCCCGGGCATTCAGGTAGTCACGCAAAGCCAGCAGGCAGGATGTTTTTCCGGTCTGACGCGGAGCATGGAGGACAAAATATTTCCGCTGGTAAATCAATGATTCCAACTCTTCCAAATCGATGCGCGTCAAAGGGTCGATATTGTAGTGGATATCAGGCTGGATTGGACCGGCCGTATTGAAAAATTTGGGTACTCGTATCATTCTTCAGCGTTTTGGTGTGACAATTTGGGGTAAAGATACGAATATTCATTCACTTTACAACTCGAACAACCCATTTTACCTGACCCTTTTTAGACCGGCAAATCAGCCGGTATATCTTTGCGGCAAAAAAGCCTCCCGATACCTGCGATGACAGGAACCGGAAGGCTTTTACACCCAACATCATATCCAATAATACCTATCGCATATTCTTCGACCGGAAAGTGATGTCCACCACATCCGCTCCTTTAAACAGCGACCGGGCAAATTTCCGGATGTCATCCGGCCTCAGGTTGTCGAGAATTTCCTCGAAGTTTTTCGGATTCGCCGAATTGATGCCGGATAAGTAGTAGCCCGTAAGCGCGTTCATCCAGAAAGCGTTGTGCGGTTTCGACTGCTCGCGGTCTTTGCGCATCGCGGCGACCACTTTGCCGAACTCTTCGGCCGTAGGTGCCTCACGCATCAGTTTCTCCGTTTCCGCATATATCAGACTTTTCAGGTGGGCGGCACGCTCCGGGTCGCAATCGAAATTCATCGTCATGCTGTAACTGGCATAAGGCTCGCGGCTGGAACCGGCACTTACCGTGACGCCATACGTTCCCCCTTCTTTTTCACGGATGTTGGCGATATAACGGAGGTCGAGGATGCCTTTGAGGATGGCGTTGCAGAGATTGTTGCGCATACTGTATTTCATCTCTTTGGAGAAGTTGGTGATGACTGTCGCTTTCGGGGTTTCCAGGTCCAGTTCTATCACTTTCTCCGTACGGCCTTTCGGACCACGGACACCGTTATCGCGCCACGTTTCTTTCCGGTAGTCCGACCGGAGCGAACCGATGTATTTTTCCACCAACGGTTTCACGGTTCCGGCATCGATGTTTCCGACGATGAAGAAGGTAAAGTCACTGGCATCCTTGATGCGTTCACGGTAAATCCGTTCCATCTCTTCAAGCTCTATGCGGTCCAGATAATCCTCGTTATAGAGCAGTGTGCGCGGATGATAGTTGCTCATGATAAGACGGAGGGAGTCCTGCATGATTTTCTGCGGGTTATTCTCCATGTTGTGGAGGGCGGCACGGTTACGGTTCCGAAGGGATTCATAGATTTCGCGGTCGAAACGGGGATGCTCGAAGCTCAGGTAGACTAATTGAAGCAGGGTTTCGATGTCGCCGGGGACCGAACTTCCGCTCACGCTTTCGGACAGGCTGCCGATGCTGACTTCGCACGTCGCCATTTTGCCTGTCAGCAGTTTTCCCAAGGCGATGTTGTCGAAATCACCCACACCCGAAGCGGAAGCGAAGACGACGGCATTGCCGGCGGAGGGCAGCTGCTCCGGTTCGTAGAGCGAGGTTCCGCCTTTGCTGTAAGCGTACAACGATACGTCTTCTTTTTCGTAGTCCGCTTTACGGAATACCACTTTCGCGCCGTTGCCGAGGGTCCATTCCACCGCATCGAAGTCCGGAAGCGTTTTTTCCGCCACGATTTTCGAACCCGGCAGTTCTTCGCTGATAAGGCTGCCGGCAGCCGATTCGTCCTCATAAGGCGCGATTTCCGCAGCGGATACTTTGTCCATGATGACCAGCACTTCTTCGCGCGTCAGATGCGTCACGCCTTCCGAGGGGCCGCTGACGAGGATGGTGCGGTTACGCTCCGTATTGCCGGCAGAAAATTTGGCGTTTACCTCTTCCAATGTAATGGAAGGGATTAGCCGGGTCATATAGTGGTAATAATATTCGAAATCCACCATCGGTTCCTGCTCCAGAAAATGGGACTGCATACTTTGGATGAAGCTTTCGTTGGAGATGCGGTCTTTTTCCTTGTAGGAGGATTCCAGGCCGGTGAGCATGTTGAGTTTGAGCCGTTCGAGTTCGCCGGACGTAAAGCCGTAGCGGCGCACCCGTTCGTTTTCCGTCAGGATGGCTTCAAGGGCGCGTGCCTCTTCGTTGGGTTTGGCGGTCACGGAAATGTCGTAGGAATCGTAGCCGCGAACAAATCCGCCGAAACCGATACTGCCGCCGAGGAAAGGCGGATCGGCCTGTTGCATCAGTTCGCCGATGCGGGCGCTTATCATACTGTTATAGAATGATGCAAGCAGGTTGTCTTTCAGGTATTGGTGGGTGTTTTTGTCCGATGCTTTCGCTCCCGGCAGTACCGTGGTGATGCTGACGGAGGACTGCTGAACTTCTTTGTCGGTGGCCAGGCAGTAGTAGATTTCCCCGTGCTCCGGGATTTCAAAGAAGGGACGCGGACGCGGGGTTTTCACCGCGGGGATGGAAGAGAATATCTCTTTGATGCGCCGTTCCATCCGCGACACGTCGAAGTCGCCCACCACGGCGATGGCTTCCAGGTCGGTGCGGTACCATTCGTGGTAGAAGTCGCGGAGGGTCTCGGGTTTGAAGTTTTGGATGACGTCAAGGCTCCCGATGACGTCGCGCACGGCGTATTGCGAGCCTTTGTAAAGCACGGGCATGATTTGGCGCTGTATGCGGAACTGAGGCGTGCGGCGGGTGCGCCATTCCTCGGAGATGACTCCACGCTCGGCGTCGATTTCGTCACTGTCGAGGGTCAGGTAGTACGACCAGTCGTGAAGAATCAGCAGGCAGGTGTCCAGCAGATTTACGTCCGCGGTGGGCACGGAGCTGATGTTGTACACCGTTTCGTTCTGGGCGGTGTAGGCGTTGAGGTTGCCACCGAAGGTGACACCGTATTTTTCCAAGGTCGTGATGATGCCCTTGCCCGGAAAGTTTTTCGTGCCGTTGAAGGACATATGTTCCAGGAAATGCGCCAAACCGTCCTGGGCATCGTTTTCGAGAAGCGCGCCGGCGTCACGGATAATGTAGAAACTGGCCCGTTCTTTGGGCTCTTCGTTGTGACGGAGGTAGTAGGTAATGCCGTTGGGCAACTTGCCAACCACGACGTTTGGGTCCGACGGCAGGGGACTTTGAAGGTCGGCCTGCGCAAATACGCCCTGCAGGAAGAACAGGACACCGAATATGGATAGTATTAATTTTTTCATTCCAAAAAGTTTTTTCAGTTATCAGCAACCCATTTATCAAGCTGTAATTCCAATTCCCCGCTGCTGTGGCCGGAGAAGATGATTTTCCCGTCCCGGTCAATCAAGTAAAAAGTGGGAACTCCGCGAAGTCCGTACAAATCAGGGAGGGCTTTAAGCAACGCCGGAGTACAAAGGAACTGTCGCCACGGCAGTTGTTCTTCCCCTACCGCTCTTTGCCAGTCTTTTTCCTTTTGGTCGACGGAAACGCTCAAAAACCGCACCTTTTGGCCATAGCGTTTATACATCTCACGCAGGTGAGGGAAACTCGCGCGACAGGGACTGCACCATGAAGCCCAGAAGTCGATGATGGTATAACCCTCGGGATTCAGTTGGGCAAGAAGCGAAACGGTTTTGCCTTTGGTATCCATGATTTCCCCATCTTGCAGCGGAGAACCTTGAACAAAACGGACGGCATCATGCAAATATTGGCGGAAGTTCTTCAATCCTGCGCAAGTGTCCTGACACGAGGCAAACAGCTGTTCCAGTTCGTCAAGATAAGCCCGGTCGTACGTAAAAGGGGATTTCTTCAAAAACTCCGCCACATAAAGACTTGCCGCCAGATTGGAATTGTTCCGGATAAATGCCTTGCCGATTTCGTAGAGTTGTTCCATCATTGCATTGATTTGCCGGTTTTCCTCCAATGTGAGGTTCTCTTTTCCCCGGAGTTTATATAAGTCGTAACGCAACGGGATGGTCTGTTGCTGGTAGCGGTAATAGGCATCCTGGGCAGGCGACCCTTCCAGTTTGTAATTTTTTTCTTTCCGGATGTCATAACGCCAAAACGCCTGCGGCAGACTGTCAAGGTGAGGAGTGGTAAAGGCCAGTTCACCATTCTCCACGAACAAATCGATGTTGCAGGTACGGCTGGATTCCAGATCTCCACCGATACTCTTGATATAGTCATAATTGTCCAGATTTAACCGGCTATGGGTAGGAACATTCAATTTCCCGCACAATTCGAATTTCTCATCGATAATATAGCCGGTAAATTTCTGCATATCCTGTCCATTCAAGGTCTTTAACATCACCCGGGTGCTGTCCATGGCTCCGGGAACAATGCCGCGCAGGACAAAGTGGTCGGCCGGTTGCCTTGAACAGGCAACCGCACCGAACAATAATAAAAAGTAAATTTGTTTCATGGTCTATTATTTATTTTCTTGTTCGACAACCCGTCGTATCCCGTCCAATGTCCGCTTCACCCCGGACAATGTCCGCTTCACCCCGGACAATTGTTCGTCGTCGGGCAACACCGGCAATACCTTGTCACCCAACGCAACAAGACGACGGCACCATTCAACGGGCAATTCCCGCCGGAAACAACTCAATGCCCCGAAGTAATTCTCCAAATCCTTTGCAGCGAGTTTCGTACCTTGCCGCTCCATTTTATCCACGGTAAGTCCCGCCAAACGGGTCCCGCACGCATCGTAATTGTCGGGGACCTCAAAATCATGCCCCCAGGAAATACCTTGAAAAGCGTCCGCATAAAAACGAACGGCCTGTGAATTCACCTCCGGCATCTTTCCGGCAATCCAGTCCGTCAAAGCCTGCACCTCCTGTTCCACCACCCAACCGGCCAATACCCGCATCTCATCCAATTGCGGCAAATGCAAACCTTTTACCTGGGCGCATAAATCCCCAAAAGAGATGCTGTCACGGATTTCAAGCCCTTTTATCCATTTTTCCAATATTTTTCCGTAACGCACGGACAAAAAGCGGTCGACCTCTTCCCGTCCCGTATTGGCACGGATTTCATCAAGGTGGGAAAGCATAAACGCACACATCGGGGAGTCAAAGGTGCAGTAATCATCCGTGTACAACCGCCAGAATTCTTTCTGCACCCGCTCTTTGTCCGAAAGGCGTCCCCACAGCTCCCGGTAAATCCCGGCAGCTTTATCGTTATCGCAAGCATCCGCCAACGCCGCCTGATAAGCCATCAGCCTGACGTTGCCCATGCCTCCCCGGGCATACTCCTGTTCCAAGCCCCACAGATTGGTGGAGTCATTCAATCCCTCTTCCACACAAGGGATGAGAAAATCCAAATCGCCGCCTCCAGCCCGTTTATGCAGGACTGTCCCATCGGGACGGATAAGGATAAACGTCGGATAGGCGCCAACCCTGAACCGTTTGGCAAGCCCTATATTTTCATCTTTGGTCATGTCATATTTCACGCAAACGAAACGGGAATTGAAATAGTCCCCCGCCTCTTTTTTAGGGAATACCTCTTTCATCATCTTATAACACGGACCACACCAGGGCGTGTAACAATCCACAAACACCAGTTTGTTTTCGGCTTTCGCCTGTTTCAAGGCTTCTTCTAAGGAAATATCCCGGAAAACGACACCCTCCCGGGCCACCGATATTCCTCGGAATAACAGGCCAACGACGAATAACAGCAATATTCTTTTCATTCCACAAGAATTAAAATCAAAAGCCTATCCATTTTTCCACGGCCATCCGCAACGCATCGGCACTATGTCCGCTGAATACGACTTTTCCGTCGGGACTGATAAGCAGCAAGCGGGGAATACCGGAAATGTGGTAAGCATAACTGACGGCAATAAGCTGGTCACGGCTGCCCGCCCACAATTGGGGCCACGGCATTTTTTCTTTTTCCATAGCCTTTTCCCAATCGGCCTTTTCTTGGTCAAGCGACACGCTGACTACCGCCAGACGGTTCCGGTCATAACGTTTGTAAAGCTGTTCCACTTTGGGAATCGCCCAACGGCAGGGGCCGCACCACGATGCCCAGAAATCGACCAGCGTATAACGGTCGGGCTGTACGTATTTCGACAATTTCACCGTATCGCCCGCAGGTTCAGTCAGTTCCACATCCTTGTAATCCGCATCCTTGCAAAACGTACGTGTCACCTCCGCGACTTTCAAAAGGTAGGGACGACGTACCGTATCGTTGATTTGCCCGATGATACCGACCAATTCTTCCACTTCTTCCGGAGTCCGTACAAAAGTGGTTTTCAGCAACCCTTCCGCAATGTAAAGCGACAACAACGATTCCGGATGCCGACGGACAAATTCCATTTTAGCGGCATCCATGGCTGCTTCCGCACGCTGTTTCTGTGCGTACCATTTATCAAACAGGCGATTGTACTCTTGCGGCGTATAGTAAGTTTCCCGCAGGCTCATCATCGCCAAAGAATCGTCAGCCCTACGGAGTTCCAGGCGCACCGGCAGCGAAGCTGTCCGATATTCATAAAAATCCCGTTGCAGGGCACTGCCTACCACCGGTGTTCTCAATTCGGAGGTTTCCGCTAAAAACGCAGGGGTAAACTGCATGCTGTCAAGATGGACGGCTTTTACCGTCAACCGGGAGTTATCGAGAAACAGGTAGGTATTGGCCATTTTTATTTTCTCCGGCAAGGATTCGATATCCTGATTATGGATTTGCAATTCGCAATACAACGGTGTCCGTACCTTCCCCTGCAATTCAAATCTGCCGTTTTCCACCACCCCGGCAGCTATCGTGTCATACTTTTCATTTTCCGCATTACAGATGACAACGGTCATGCCATCCTGCAAGCCGGGGAAACTTCCCCGCACCGTAAACCCGTCATGACGGGAACCGCAGGCGCTGCACAAGAGCAGCGCCGCGGCATAGAAGAAAACTTTATTCATAAAACCATTTTCAAATTGATATTACTTCCCGGCATCCCGACAACAACGCACACGCATCAGGAT
>ERZ773144.2297-NODE-2297-length-15206-cov-3.549469_pt1 | contig 15206 bp, 14 predicted proteins | sample MGYA00580849_ERZ773144 | MGnify/ENA primary metagenome ERZ773144 (study PRJEB29015, sample SAMEA2737861) | human gut metagenome | biome: human gut; feature: human-associated habitat; material: faeces | place: China | collected 2012 ...
GGTTTGGTTGAAGGTGCCTCCAGATGTAAGGTATAGCTGCCATCCGGAATGTTCTCCACAGTCAGCGTCCGGCTCACATCCTCCGGCTCAAGCTCCGCAGAGACTTTTTTGCCTACCGTCTTTCCATTGGAATCCAGGACCGATACCGTAAATTTTTTCTTTTTGGAAAGCGGAAGCGCATTTCCCAGAACCACCTCGACGCCACCCTTCTTCTGGTCGGGCGCATAGAGGGAATCCCAGTCAATTTCAGCCTGGTCTGCATTGCTGTCGGTAGCCTTATCCGGCTGTCCGGCATTGCTGTCTGTGGCATTGGAATCCGTCGCTTTGGAAGGTTTGGAAGCTGCGTTTTCTTCCTCCTCATCTTCCTTCTTCCCTGCGTTGGAATCCGTGGCTTTCCGGTATTCCTGTTTTGTTTCTGTTTCGTCTGCCTCATTCTCTGAATCAGACGGCGCATCCATACTATCTGTGGATGCCGGATCCTCAGCATTCTCCCCCTCTTCCGACTTCTGAAATTGGAAATCGGAAAGGAAATCTGCCGGGATCTCTGCCTGAGCGTAGCTGGCATTTGGCAACACGAGTGCTGCAGTCAGCGCCCACGCTGTTAAACGTCTTATGCTTTTTCTCACTACGTTCCTTGCCGCCCAAATACGGACCAATGCATGATTTCTACTATTAGCTTCAAACACCTGCGAATGGATTTACTGCTGTTGATTTTCTAATACATGGTCAAGCGGCCTCTCCTTCTAAGTTCATTGTGTAAAGCGGCCTGCTTCGTATTTCTAAAGCAGGTTTGTGTATCTTTGCAGACTGCTCTGCTGTTTTTCTTTTGGGCATTCCCCCTTTTATCTGTTATTTATGATAAAGACAGCATCCTTGATGGGGGCTGTCAATATCGGTTTGGTTGTCTTTGCATTTTGCGGTCTTTTGGATCTTATTTTTTCTTCTTAATCATGGCAATCCCCATTTTTAACATTGGGTCTTTTGTAATAACAAGCCCAAAAACATAGGTAATCATTCCAATGAAAATCATGCAACAAAGTGGTATTACTCCTTTTGGAAGTATTTTTCCAATACTCCGAACGATCAAGAACATCCCCAATCCAAGAAAAAAGTATCTGAAAATTGGTTTAAAGCACTCTCTTAAAGGAAGCTGATGTCTTATGTAAAATATCTGAACCAATGCAACCGCAAGTTCTGCCAGAACAGTAGCTATTGATGCTCCTATCGCAGCAAAGAACTGGATCAGAATCATATTCAATACAAAGTTCACAACAGCCCCCACTATGATGGAAACTGTATATGCTCCCTGCTGCTGTGTGGGAAGTAAAAACTGTTTTCCGATCACATTGCTTGTGCCTATAATGACTAATATGGGGGCGATCACACTTATAAGTGGAACTACAAGATCATATCCTGCTCCAAAAAAGATTGGAACAAACCTTGAAGCTACGCCGATCAATCCAAAAAACAGTGCAAAAGAAATCATATAGATAAACTTAAATGCTGTTTTTATACTCGTAATGATCTGATCTTTATTTCCCTGTGCAAAAACCGATGACATTGCCGGGAGCATCACTGTCCCTAAAGATGTTACGATCATCAGCACAATTTTTACTATTTTCTGTGCCTGTGTATAATATCCCACCTGATCAATATCCGTTCCGAAAATTCCAATCATTGTTTTATCCAAGACAAGATAAACTTCCGATGCAATCTGCGGGAGAAATAAAATAAAAATAGGCTTTAAATGTTTAGGGATATCTTTGAAAACAGAACATACCGGTTTTACAAGGTACTTTTTTAAGCTGAACCATAAACTAATATTCCCAATAAAAACAGGCACTGTTAAACACCAGGTATAGAGCTGAATATTATCTGCTGTTTTTACAAATGTGAATACTAAAATAATTCCGCAAAGCTTAATGATCATATTTCGTATCACGGTTATTTTAAAATTCTCCATTCCCATGAAAAACCAGGAAATATCAAAAGCAGTGGCCCAGACTTCAAGTGTCAGGATCTTATAGATTTCTGCATACTGACCATGCATCGCAAAAATTAGATAATATATTACAGAACAAACTGTAACTGCAGTAAAACGGAATATCACAATTTCCCAGAATACTTTGCTTCTTTTGGCAGGATCATTCTGAACATATGCAATCTCTCTTTGTCCATACAGTGTTGTACCTACTGCTCCGACGAGAACAAAATATGTAGCAATGGACTGCGCATAGGAATATATACCAATACCTGTTACTCCAAGCACACGAGATACATAAGGTGTACTGATCAGAGGGGCTATTAGCACTAATATCTGGTATGCCGTATTATAAATATAGTTTTTTACTAATGTATTTTTACTTTTTGCTTCCATTTACGTCAGTCTCCAAATGCCCATTTTTTATTATGTACCCTTCTTCTTTCTCAACTTAACTTTTTCAATATATACCTTTAATAAAAACCAATAAATTATATAATATAAAAAACTTGTATTAAATGTTCGTGCAAAAAACCATGCTGTAAAAAAGGAGAACGCACACTCAAAATACATATACCCATATACAATTAATGCTACGTTAATTTCTTCATTAATCCTGCTTCTATTTTTCATAACTCTTATATAAATTAACTGTAAAATAAATGCCATAAAAGCAGTAAGTACAATAAATGCTATATATCCGCCATCATATAAAAAAGCCCAAAAAACTGTATAAACATTACCCAGATAATGCCCGTTAATGTAATTATATGGCTGGTCAAATTTGAATGCTCTTTCAGGGAAACCAAATCTACCTGCAAGCTGATTTGTAATGTGTGCAAAAGTCTGTGTTGTAGAAAAAGAATTTCCTTGACCAAATTCTCCTTTTCTAATAAAAATATCAAGATTTTTAATTTCTGCAGATAAATAGGCACCAATGTAATCATTTGAATTAATATTAAAATTTCTACCAAATAAATTTCCTAAATTCTGATAGCTTAAAATTAGAATTAATCCAACCGCAATTACTTTAAGAATTGTTTCTATTCTCAGTCGTTTCCCCCATTTAATTCCTTCTCCCCATATAAAATACCCATACACCACAATCGCCACAATAACCTGGATCAGCCCCTGACGCGCTCCTCCAAGTAAATAGATCAATACACTTAGCAGCAAATTTACAGCTAGCAAAACGGTATGATTTTTATACTTATTTATGCAAGCATGTACAAGCATATATGACCATATAAACGATGATGCAAAACTCAAATTACGAAGCTGTCGAATTACAAAAGGAAATCCTACACTTACTTCTTCTTTTTTACTTGAACTATTTATTATATAGATTGCTCCAAGTAATCCACCTCCGATTTTGAAAATTAAATAGTATAATGTAATCAACAAAATCAGACATTGCAGACTAAGAAACAGATACAGTTTCCATTCTTCTACTTGAATTTTTGATTCTGCAACACTGTATTTTTCACGGTGATTGTAATCTTTCTTTCCTAATACCAATTTGTACCGTAAAGCTATCTTTTGAGTGATAAAAGATACCAGAACAAACAATATATTTCCAAATACCAACACATACACCGTTTCATCGCATAAACTTAATTCCCATTCCTTAATCCAACAAAAAGCGAAACTGACCGATAGTAAAAATCCAGAAACAAACCCAAATTGAGGTGTTAATATGACACTGCAGTATGATGATAAATAGCTTAAAATAAGCAATAAAAGTAATGCTAAAAAAATGAAAGTCAACTGAAACATTTCAAGCCCTTTCGTTTTATCATCAGGCATATATAGATTAATAGTGGCGATTTCATTCTTGCTAAAGCCACGACCACCTTATGATTTCCTAATAATTTCTTCTTATCTACGTATTTTATTGCACTTCTATATGGCTCTTCATTAATCGTTTTTCTCAATTCTTCAAAAGCCTCTTTTTTCGTCTTTTCATTGTTATCCGCAAAAAAGTATACGTTCATAGACTTTGAAAATCTTCTGATCACATACACATAAAATGCTTCCAGATAATACTCCCTTTTTCCTGTTTCTTCCATAAAATCATTGATCCGTTCAAAAATACGGGAATTGATTTCAAGGGTATTGGCCTTATATCCCTGAGTGAGGGATCCACTTACAAGTCTGAAATAGTAAACTGGCTTCTTTACATAGCTTAAAGATCTGATATGCATCAAATAATGTAATGTGAAAAGGTTGTCATCATAGATGCCCTTAACATACGGGTCAAACCTTAAATTATGCTCTTTAATAATGCTCCTTTTGAAAAGCTTATTCCATGGGCTTCCCAGACCTGGAATGTTCCATTTTATTGCTGGCTTTGGATTATAACAATATCCAATGCAGGCCTTCTGATATGCTTTAAAAAAGTCTTTATCCTCTGTTGTAAACGCTTCACAAAAGACATCATTTTTCTTAACTCGACCATCTGTAACAATATAGGCATCTGCAAGGATCATGTCTGCTTGTGTTTTTTCGTACTGATCATATAAAATTTCGCATCCATCCAAAGGTAACCAGTCATCAGAGTCTACAAACATAAAAAGCTCACCTGTAGCAGCTTCCATCCCTGTATTTCTCGCTTCAGAAACACCTGCATTCATCTTTTTGATGATCTTCACACGCTCATCTCTGCCTGCATATTTATTGTAGATATCACTGCTTTTATCCGGCGATCCGTCATCAACAACAATAATTTCAATATCTTTCAAAGTCTGGTTGACTAAGGTATCCAAACATTTATCAATGTAGCGTTCTACATTGTAAACCGGCACAATAACGCTTATTTTAGGCATATTATTTTTGCTCCCAATCCTCAATTACGTAAAATGTTATGTATAGTATCCACAAGAGACAACTCTGGCTTCCAGCCTGTTTTTTTCATAAATCTGCTGGAGTCCATTCCTGACCATAGATATATATCCTGTTCATCTAAGGATATAACTGGTCTTTCAAATCCATAGTCCACTACTGCATCTGCAATCGTATCTGCTACTTCCAAAAGGTTGTATCTGCATCGGTTCCAACCAACATTATATGCAGCAGCCCATGAACCTTCTGCTTTCAGCATTGCTAATACTGCTCTTCCTGCATCTTTACCATCAATAAAAGAAAATACCTGTTTTCCACCTTTTAAGGAAATTTTTCCCTTTTTTGCCTGATCACAAAGCACTTTTATAATATTCTGGCTTTGTGTAACAAGATCCAGTCTGAGGCATGTATGCTTCGTAGTTTTTTCCATCATGTTGTTGAACAGTATTTCTGAGGCATATTTAGCCATCGTATAATGAGTTTCTGGGGCTATGGCTGTCTGCTCCGTTCTAAATGTTTCTGTATTTCCATAAATCCCCTGGCTTGACATATTGATCACACGGTCAATTTTATATTTAGTCAACTTTCTAAAAATACTTTCTGCGTAAGTCAGACTGGAAGCAATGTCTGCCGCCGGTCTTCCCCGTCTTGCAAAGGCCAGATGAACCACTCCATCTATATCTTCCAAAGGAATATCCATATCCACACAGTCTTTATTTGGCATGAATGTAAGCCGTCCTTGATCTGTTATCTGCATTCGTGTCAGCATATCCTCTATCTTTTCTTTGGAAGAAGCTACTATAAGTACATCGTGGTCAGAATTATCAAGGATCTCCTTTGTAACAATTCCTCCCAAATACCCATTTGCTCCTGTGATCAATATCTTTCCCATAAAGCTCCCTGCTGTATCATAAATCGTAATCTAATCCTCTAAGTACTTCCGCTGTATCATGTGGTTGCAGAATAATATTTCTTCCTTTAGGATCAAGTATCTTGTACAATTCATTTACTTTATCAATCCGTTCCATCAGTTCCTCTTTTGTATCAGCAACAACATGTATTCTTGTAGTATCCTGTATCAATGTTCCTGCGGAATCAGCTGGAATGGTTTCTCCCTCTTTATAGCGCTTTGCAATATGAATAAGCCAGGGATATGTCTCCAATGCTTTTTCACCTTCATATCTTGCGATGGTAGCACCCGGTTCTCCAAGTACATTAAGGGTGGCGTACCATCTCTTGAATTTAGGATTAAATTCTACTTTCTTCCCCATGCTTCCTGTTAATGCAAACTCCATAAGATGTTCAAATGTGTTATAGCCATTCTCATATTCCAAGATCTGATACGTCTTACATCCATTTAAGCGGATCCCTGCTTCGTAACAATACATCTGCTCACCCTTGATAACAGCCTGAATAAAAAGAGAGCCATTTTTTATACCGATGGAACGAAGCATGTTTAAAATGTTCTCATTATATTTTTCCAGTATTAAATCCGTATACCGTGATGGATAAATGTAAAGATCCGGTGCTTTTGTGGCACTTTTCTGGGTTGTATTAAAATACCTGTCATGAATAGCTGCCAGTTTAATATCTCCATCCTGCGCAATATATGTAAGATTAACTTCATCATATGGTAAATACTGTTCCACAATCACATCTCCGGATTTAGAGGCACTCTTTGCTTTTTCAAATCCTAGTTCAAGTTCTCTCTGATCCAAGCATGGAGTAACACCTACAGAACTTGCGCTGTCCACTGGTTTAATGATCACCGGATAATCGATCTGGGTTTTGCTGATATCTTGTATATCTTTGATCACATATTCTTTTGGAACAGGAACTCCATACTTGATGCAGGTATGCTTAAAATTTTTCTTATTGGTACTCATTTTCATCTGCTCTACTGTAAATGGAAATGGCAGGTCCACTCTGTCACCAAGCATTCTTACAACGCTTCCAAGACGCTCATTAAAAGCCGTAATAATACCGTCTATATGTTCTTCCATGCAAAGCTTCACCATTGCATCTTCATCATATACATTTACATCATATGCATAATCTGCAATCTGTTTTAAATATGTATTGTGATTATAATCAGCAACGCCAATCTCTACTCCATTGCGATGCGCCAGATTCACAAGGTCTGCCGTTGTATGTAATCCACCTACTAATAATAACTTTTTCCCTTTCAAATCCTTGCTAAGCATGTCTTCCTCCATAAAGCTATCCGTTCATACGGTATGCCTCATATCTTTCTGCAAAATGCTGTCCAACTTCTACTGTTCCAAACTCACATTCCAGCCCATCTGCGATCCGTTTTGCATTTAGAACGGTATTGATACCAGCCATACAGGTATATCTGCTTCCTGCTGAAAATCTTGGATTGATCTCAATGATTTTAAACTGAGAGTTTTCCCCTTCGCTTTCCATACAGAAAAACTCAGCATTTGAAACACCATCCAGATCCAGTTTTTCCATAAGCGTATTGCAGATTTCCTCAAGAAGGGGATACCTAACAATTTCAACAGCAATTCCGCACCCATTTGCATTTCGCAGAAGCTCTTTTCTCTGAACTTGTGTCTTTTGTCCTGTTTTTCGATTGCGTATTAAATCAACCGTAATAATGTCACCTTTGATCAGCTCCTGAACGATCACATCCTTATTAAAAGCATCAAGCGATACTGACTCTTTTAATGCTTCCATTGTATGTACTGGCTTACAGCCTGTACTTGCAACACCTTCTACGGGTTTCACAAAAACAGGAAACTCTTTGATCTCATCAAATATCTGATATGTCCTGATATAGATCTGCGGAATATTTTCTCTGATCCATTCATTAAAGCTATTTTTGAAATGACAGATGCTGCAATACTCATAATTTGCCATACAAAGCTTTGTTCCGATTTTTTCAAATTCATCTCTTTCTTTTGAAATTTTGACTACTTCTATATCAAGCACTGCGTAATAATAATCCACTTTATGTTGTCTGCAAAACTCTAATACAAACCCTAAATAACTCTCTTGTGACGCATATGGAAATACATGATATTCATCTACATCAAGAGAAGTTGCTATCTGATTTTCTGGATTTATGTCAGCACCGATCAAATAATATTCTTCTGTTTTCTTTAATTCTGTAACAATCGCAGTTGCTGTAACTGTTCCGATCGCTGTAACCAGTACAACTGGCTTCATCGACTTTCCTCCATCTTTCCATATACTGCGCGGAATTTATTCATGCTTAAAGCATGTCCGTCCTCATCATAGCCTACAAAATAACTTACGCCCTCACCTTTAGCCTGATCGCCGCGTTTTTTGAAGTTAAAAACCATTTTGACAAGAAGAACTATCATCTTTACATCCTGGAAAAAACTTACATGTTCCACATACCATATATCATTCTCATAGGATCTTTGATATTTACAGGTATCCTCATAATCCAGTTCGATTACTCTGGGACATTCCAGTCCTGGGCGAACTACTGAACGCATCTGATGCCGATCGCTCATACGATCATAAATAAAAACCGGCAACGGCCTTGGACCAATAATACTCATATCTCCCTTTAGCACGCTCCAGAAGTTCAGCAGTTCATCCAAAGAAAATTTACGCATGATCTTTCCGAACCTTGTAACTCTCTGAGATGGTGGAAGCAGTTTCCCATCTCCATCTGTTTTATTATTCATATTTCTAAACTTGACCATTGTGAAATACTTTCCATTTATTCCTACTCGGGTCTGTTTATAAAAAATAGGGAAACCAACATCCAAAGCTGTACATATGCCTAACATAAAATTCAGTGGAAGCAGTGCTAAAAATATTGGCAGTGATATACAAATATCCAAAACACGTTTTATATACTTCACATAAATGGTATTCCTTGGTTTTACTTTCAGAGAAATATCGTTTGTGTGCTGGAGATTTTTTTCTTTTAAATAAGCTGCCACTTTCTCTTCTTCATTGGATATCAAGCTTGCATTGCCTAAAATTTCTATACTTTTATTCATCACACTCTACCTGAAAGCATTAACAGCATCAATTACATACTGTATCTCTTCTTCTGTCATCCCATAAAACATAGGAAGGCTCAATTCCTCTTCGCTTAAACGTTCTGCAATCGGGAAATCACCTTTTTTATATCCAAGATCCTGATAGCATTTCTGGAGATGAACCGGGATAGGATAATGTTTGTTTGTTCCGATGCCTTTTTCGTTTAAAAATACTTCCAGGTCATCTCTCTTTTGGGACTGTACTGCGAAGATGTGCCAGACTGGATCTGCTCCATCAATTACATATGGCAATACTATCTCTGGATTGGTGATCTCTTTTAAGTATCTTGCTGCGATGCGTTTCCGCTCGCTGTTCATTTTGTCTAACAGGGGAAGTTTTGCAGACAGAAATGCAGCCTGAAGTTCATCTAGTCTGGAGTTATTTCCCTGATAAATATGGTGGTATTTACGATCAGAACCATAATTTCCCAGTGCGCGGATCCGGTCTGCCAGTTCTTTGTTGTTGCAGATCACTGCACCGGCATCTCCCAGAGCGCCAAGATTTTTTCCTGGATAAAAACTAAATCCAGAGGCAATTCCGAATGTCCCCACTTTTTTCCCTTTATAATAAGCACCATGAGCCTGTGCGCAGTCTTCTACTATGTAAAGATGATGCTGATCTGCGATCTCCATGATCCGATCCATCTCACATGGTTGGCCGTATAAATGCACTGGCATGATAGCCTTTGTTTTCTCTGTTATGGCCTGTTCCAGTTTTTCCGGATCCATATTAAAGGTCCTGCAGTCTGGTTCAACCAGAACTGGGGTTGCTCCTGTATAAGTCACTGCCAAAGCAGTTGCAATAAAGGTATTGGCTGGAAGGATCACTTCGTCTCCATGACCGATTCCTAATGCTTTTAATGATAACATCAATGCGTCCAAGCCATTTCCAACACCAACGCAATGGCTTACTCCAAAATAAGCAGAAAAATCTGCTTCAAATTTTTCGTCTTCTACTCCACCAATATACCAGGAATGGAGCAGAACCCGTTCAAATGCATTTCTCAACTCTTCTCCCAATTCTTTTTCCATGGGGAGAAAACTAACAAATGGTACTCTCATTTTTTATTTTTCCTTCCCGATATATTTCAAATATTCCTTATAATCCCGGATGTATTCTTCCGGGTCGTAATACTCGCTTGCAGCCACAAACAAAACGGACTCATCTTTCTGCCAGATCATTTCACGCCAGAGTCCCGGATGAAGGACCAGACCTTTGGATGGATCATCTAAACGGATGGTTTCTACTTCTGTTCCATCTGTAAGGATGATATCAATAGATCCGTATGGACAGCACAACAGCTGCCAGTTTGTTTTGTGTGCATGAAACCCTCTATGCTCATTTTTCTTTGTCTGATAAATGTAATAAATACGTCTGATCTGAAAGGGGATATCACTTTCTCCCTCACAAAAAGTCAGACCACCCAAGTCAGGATTTTTACTCATTACTGTCTTTAAATTTATCAAGTCATATTTCATAAACACATCCCGCCTTTTCTCGCTGAGTAAAGGGTGATACTGTTTATAGCAAGCGCATTACCCCCCCCCAGTAAAATTTTACTGTCTTCATGAGGCAGATGATCACCATTTGGGGATACATCTGCCTCATGATCTTTTATGAATATTGATTATGTATTATTTTTTATAAACGATGGAAAATGTACCGGAGCATGGAAGATTTACTTTCAGCTCTTTCTTCTCTACATTGATCTCTGTTGGAGTTAATAACTCCCATTTGGATGTAAAGTTATTGAAAAAGAGAACCCGTACATTTCCAAGTCCACTTACCAGGTTTGGAACATACAGAGGGATCTCCGATGGTGTTCTCTTCTCCTGGTTGGTATTTGTGTCAAACAGCATCATGGTTGTAGTTACTGCTAAGGCCTGATATCCGGTCAGATCTAATCCGGTTCCTGCTTCAGTCAGGTTTGTGCCTGCGTTAATGGCATTGATAGATGCCACTGCGCTCTCTGGAAGCCCTGCTAAGGATGCTTCTTTTCCGGCGATCATGTTGAATTTGGAATCTCCGATCGTAATGGTGCTTCCTCCATTGGAAATGGTTCCGCTTCCAGATACAAAGCCAGTTGGAGTAGAACCTGCATTTGCATCAGCACTAACATTGGTACCTATAGAATTAGCTGCCAGTACTGTAATTCCCTGGGAAGCTGCCAATGCTGCAGTCAGCATCAGTATTGCTGCTTTTCTTTTCATGGTAATTACCACCTTTCTTGATTTATTTATTCTTCTCTGAAAAACAGAGTTAGAACCTGTTCATAGGCTGCATCCCGGTCCATGTGGTATTCATCAAACATTTCTGTTTCCACACCGGTTCCCGAAAGTGTCAGCATGTCTTCATCTGAAAATTTCTGGCTGCTTTTTACAAAAGCCATGAGCATATCCAGAAGCTGATCTTTTTTCAGGTCTGTTACCAGATACGGTTCTGTCATCTTCCAGATCCGTTCTGTAAATCCATTTTCTTTTTTGGCTTGTTGTTTTACTGCTAAAGCAAAAGCCTCTATATACTGTTTCTGACGTTCCTGCCGCAGCAGGGCTGTCTGGTTTTTTGTCGTATCCCGATACCTGAGATAGGTTTCTGCCTCTTTGCCTTTTAAAAGCACGGTATCTCCTATAAAAATCCCAGGATTTTCTTTTTTGAGTCTTTCTACCAGATCTTGTTCTTTGATAGGTACGGTTACTCCTCCAACTGAATCGTTGATCTTAGGCAAAAGATCCATTCCAACTGCCAGGCATCCGTCTATAGGTAAGCCTGAAAACATTTTGGAAACAGCACGGCTGGCATAGGAACAGCTTTTTTCCCGTCCATCCCCATAGGCAAAAGCCAAATTGATATGCTGGGATCCCCAGGCAAGTTCATTTCCTGCCAAGTCTGTAAGGATGATATCTGTGATGGTGTCTCTTGGGATCATTAGAAACTTAACTGTATCCCTTGCTGTATCCTGAGCGATCAGAATCACTGCATCGGACTGACCTCCGCTTCCCGCTACCTGTGTACTTTGCAGAGTGCCTGTACGGTCGATCCCTAAAAACAGGATTGCTTTTACATAAGTGTTTCTTCTGTATTTCTTTCCTTTCCAGGTGACCTCATTTCCTGAAAATAATGCATCTTCCTGATTCACCTGATCAAACTGTGAATCTGCACTATGTTCTTTTTGCCATAATGCATCCATCTCTTTTATATGGTTTTTCTTTTGATAAAGTCCAAAACCGCCTATTCCTAACATGATCAGAAATACTACTGCCGCCAGTGCAATTGCTATCTTACTGTTCCGGGCCATAAACACCGCCCTTTCCGTAGCGGTAATAGGTATAATATTTACCATGTTTCCGGATATCCATTTTATTTAAGACTGCACCTAAAATACGGCAGTTGCTTCTTTGAAGCTGGGTCTTTACTTTCTGTAATAAGCGATAACTGATAGACCCGCTTTCGATGACCAGAATAGCTCCATCGCAATGGCTTGCTATAATGGCTCCATCAATCAGGCCTCCCATAGGTGGTGAGTCGATTATGATATAGTCGTATGTATTCTTTAGCATTTTCAGCAAGTCTGAAAAACTATCTTCTTCTAAAAGCTCTGCTGGATTGGGAGAATATGGCCCCGCCAGGATCACATCAAGGTTAGGGATACTGGTTTCATATATGATATCCCGCATTTCTTTTTGTCCACTGAGATACTGGGAAAGGCCATATGTCTCACCCCGGATCCCACGTCGTTTTACAAACATGGATTTTCGTATATCTGCATCCACATACAATACCCTTTTTCCAATCTGGGCAAATGCCTGGGACACTGCAAAACTGGTCTCGCTTTTTCCTTCTCCCGGCATAGAACTGGTAAACAGAATCGTCTGAACATTATTTCCTGAAAATGTGATATTGGTTCTAAGGGATTTGATAGCTTCGTTATAGAAGTAATCCATCTCACCTAGCTCCCCTAAATTTAGCTTCTGGCTCATGATCACTTCCTCCTTTTCCGATTTTTCTGGATCTTTGTGCGGATCTCATCTGTCATGTTTACTTCTGTTATTTTATCCTCATGCTGTCCCTTTTTAGGGATCAGTGCCAGAACAGGGATCTCCAGATAACGTTCTACATCTTCTTCTACCTGAACCGTATCATTCAGTATCATCTGTACGGTAAGTACACTCGCTGTAAGAAACAGGAGCATAATGGCTCCTACTACCACATTCTTTTTTACATTAGGTGAAGACGGTTCTGCTGCTACTACACCTTCTTCGATCATCTTTGGAGGCACCATTTCCATAATGTCACCAATATACTGACTAGATACTTTCGCCAATGTATTGGTCAGTCTACAGGTTCTATCTGCATCCGTGTCTGTTATGGAGATCTTTAATATACGTGTACCTGTAGGATTGTCTATGGTAACCATCTGTTTCATGGTCTCATAATCCCAGTCCAGATCCAGTTCTTTTGCAACTTCTTCCAGGATCGGGCGGCTTGTGATCACCACTTTATAATCGTTTGTCAGCTGACTTCCAATCTGGAGATCTGCCAGGGAAGTCAGTGTGGTTTCTTTTGATAAAACATACAGCATAGCAGATGATGTGTACTTAAGGGGCAGTACAACCATGCTAACTACTCCTGATAAAATACCGCCTATCACCATTGACAAAAGAAGAAGCCACCATTTTCTCCTGAAAATGCCAAATAATTCCAGCAGATCAACACGTATTTCTTCCTTATCAGCCACTCCAATCTGTTGTTCCATTTTTTCATCCTCGTTTTTCTTTTTTATCCATGTTCAAGAAGCTCATCAGCCAGAAGGCTGGCTGGATCTTCCCTTGTGATCTTCCTTGCCAATGCGATATCTTTCTTTCGCAGCCAGGTAAGCACTTCTCCATACCTGGGAGCCCTCCTGCCTGTTGCTCTGTGCATATCGGTTCCAAGAAATTGTATTCTTCCAGACAGTACCTGCTTCCGGCACCATCTGGCTGACCTGTCCAGCCAGTTCCCTAAAAGACTTTCGCAGTTCATCTGCAAAACAGCTCCATCTTCTATCAGTTTTGAGAGACGTCCTGGTTTGCGAAGACATTCATACCGCTCTATATGGGCTAACATAGGAATATAGCTTTCTCTTCCCAGCTTATATACAGCTCTCTCTATGGTTGCAAAGGACACAGAAGAGGCAAATTCGATCAGGACATACCGGCTGTCTGCCATGGTTAAAGCTTCCCCCCCATTAAGATAGTCTGACAATTCTTCAAAATAAAAGATTTCCTGTCCCAGACTGATCTTTATCTTAATGGAAGCTTCTTTTGCAGTCTGCTCCACTTCTCTGCACAGCTGCATCATTTTTTCATATTCGTTCTTATACGTGTCATGATCTTTTAAAAAGCGGAAATGTGGGGTAGCGACAACATGCCTCACTCCATCCTCATAAACTTTCTGCAGCATGGCCAGTGTTTCTTCCATATCCCTGGATCCATCATCCACTCCTGGTAAAATATGGGCATGTACATCTACCATTCTCATCTGTTATATTTCCTTCATATACTCATTTGGTTTTGATCCATTATCTGCCTGTTTCCTCTTCCCAGTCTGTAAACGCTCCCGTTGCCGCATCCAGTTCGAACTCATACTTGGTCTGATTGTAATAAACCTCGCCTTCGTATTGCAGACGGCCATCGTCATAATCTTCCTTTATATAAACATTGGCCGGATCTACCCCCGGAATCCGCTCAGCCACCTTCTGTCTGGCCTGCTCCATGGTCAGGTATCCTGTAACTCCCTGTGCTGCACCGGACTGGCCTGCTCCTGTCTGGCCTGCAGCCGCATTCGGCTGACCTGCCACATATCCTGCCGGGATGCCGGAATTCTTTCCCCACTCCGCGTCCTGTTTCTTCTTCAGGATCGTTCCGTCAGACGCCTGGATCTCGTATTCATATTCGATCCCAACACTGAAAAAGTCCACATCATAGACCTGTCTGCCGTCATCCCAGTCCAGCTTTGCAGAGGAATAGGAAACCGACTCACCGGATATTCCGGCGTCCTTCATGGCAATGAATTTGGCTGTTTCCATGCTGATGCTGCCCGGTGCCGTCTCCATAACCATCGGGGTCTGATTGGGCTGAACCTGGGCGATCGTCTTTTCGCCGTCCTGCTGCGCCGTTTCGACCGGACCGGCTGACACAGCAGTTTCCTGTGCCGGAGCCTCTGTCTGTCCATCCGCCACAGCAGAGGATTCCAGGTTTGCGGCACTGCCGCTTTCCTGCACCTGCTGCGCCGTTTCCTCCACAGAAGGCACAGACGCTTCCTGCACCGCCGCAGAGTTCGTATTACCCGCACAGCCCGC
>ERZ773144.2300-NODE-2300-length-15188-cov-52.733364_pt1 | contig 15188 bp, 14 predicted proteins | sample MGYA00580849_ERZ773144 | MGnify/ENA primary metagenome ERZ773144 (study PRJEB29015, sample SAMEA2737861) | human gut metagenome | biome: human gut; feature: human-associated habitat; material: faeces | place: China | collected 2012 ...
GACGCGGCGGACAAGCTGCGTTTCCAGCGGCGTATCAAAGAGTTCCTTAATGGCGCTTTCATCCATCGTTTCCGGTACGATGACGCCCTTCATGACGCCCTGGCTGCGGATAGCCCGGGTAATGGCACGCGTATCGACGCCATAGAGGCAGGGGATGTGGTGTGTCATAATAAAGGTAGACAGTTTGCCTTCGTTCTGCCAGTTGCTCGGTTCTTCACAGAGTTCGCTGACGATGAAGCCGGCAGCATAGGGCCGGTCGGCCTGTTCGATTTCGTGGAACAAACCGTAGTTACCGATGAGCGGGTAGGTCATGGTAATGATCTGACCGGCATAGGACGGATCGGTGAACGTTTCCTGATAGCCTGTCATGCCCGTATTGAAGACAACTTCGCCGACAGCTGGTTCATCCATCAGCATGTTGCCATAAAATTTCTGTCCGTTCTCTAATATGAGGACACCTTTCATTATAAAACCTCCCCGTTTTTCATCACAATTTTACCGTTGACGATGGTAGCCGCAGCCTTGCCTTTGAAAATCATTTCATCGAAAGGCGACGCTTTTCCCTTGGAATAGAATTCCGAGGCATCTACCGTCCATTCTTTATCGAGATCGAGTACGGTCAAATCGGCATCCTTGCCCGGAGCGATGACGCCGGCGTCGAGACCGAGGATCTTGGCCTGGGCTGTCGACATGGCATTGACCAGGGTCATGAGGTCGATGTTACCCGTATGATACATATAAGTCAGCATGGCGCCGACGCTCGTTTCCAAGCCGACGAAGCCGCTGGGAGCCAGGTTAAATTCCTGGTCCTTTTCTTCCCATTCATGCGGCGCATGGTCGGTGACGACGGCATCGATAGTGCCATCCTGCAAACCGGCGACGCAGGCTGCGCGGTGTTCTTCCGAACGGATCGGCGGATTGACTTTATACCGTGTTTCAAAAGTACGCAAGACTTCGTCCGTGAAGATGAGGTGCTGCGGCGTAACTTCTGCCGTGACCTGGACACCGCGCTTCTTGGCCTGGCGGACCAGTTCGACAGCATTCTTCGTGCTGATGTGGGCGATGTGGACCGGCGTATGTGTCGCTTCGGCCAGGAAGATGTCGCGGGCGACGGCAATGTCTTCGGCAACGGCCGGACGGCCTTTGATGCCCAGTTCATTGGAAACGACGCCTTCGTGCATGTTGCCGCCTTCGACGAGGCTCTGTTCTTCGCAGTGGTCGATGATGACTTTATGGAACATGCTGGCATATTCCATGGCTTTACGCATGAAATCGCAGTTTTCTACGTAACGGCCGTCATCGGAGAAAGCAGCGACGCCTTCTTTGGCCATAGCACCCATCGCTGCCAGTTCCTGGCCCTGGAGGCCTTTGGAAATGGCGCCGACGATTTCGACTTTGACTTTGGCTTCCCGTTCAATCTTATATTTCATGCCGTCGACGATGATAGCCGAATCAATGACCGGTTTGGTGTTCGGCATAGTCGCAACGCGGGTAATGCCGCCGGCAGCAGCGGCTTTCGTCCCCGTTTCAATCGTTTCCTTGCCGGACTGGCCGGGCTGGCGGAGATGGACGTGCATGTCGATGAAGCCCGGAGCTACGACGAGGCCCGAGGCATCGAAGACTTCGGCACCGTCGGCATTGAGATTGGCCCCGACTTCCTTGATTTTACCATTTTCAATGAGAATGTCACAAATTTCATCCTGCTGCATGGCCGGATTTACGACTCTGCCGCCTTTAACGAGTAGTGTCAACGTCATCGCCTCCCATAATTGTCAGATATAATACGGCCATACGGACGGACACGCCGTTCTTGACCTGTTCCTGGATCGAAGAAAATTCGCTGTAGCAAGTATCCGGTTCGATTTCGATGCCCCGGTTCATGGGACCCGGATGGAGGACGAGGACATCGTCTTTCGCCCATTTCAGGCGGTCTCGGTTGATACCGAAAAGCGAATTGTATTCACCAGCGCTGGGGAAGAAGCCGATACCCTGACGTTCTTTCTGGATACGCAGGACGTTGATGACGTCTGCATCCTGGATGGCTTCCTTCAAGTCGTAATGGACTTTGACACCCATAGCTTCCAATTCCGGCTGGAGCAGCGTCCGCGGACCGACGAGGTGGACGTCGGCACCCATGGTCTTGAGACCATAGATATTGGAGCGGGCGACGCGGCCGTGGTCGATATCGCCGACGATGACAACTTTCAAGCCGTCGATGTGACCTTTGACTTCCTTAATGGTGAACATGTCGAGGAGGCCCTGCGTCGGATGTTCGTGAGCGCCGTCACCGGCGTTAATGATAATCGGGTCGACACAGCGGTCAGCAAACCACGGCGAACCTTCCTGTTTCTGACGCATGACAATGGCATCGACACCCATAGCCGTTACCGTCAGCAGGGTATCGCGGAAACTTTCGCCTTTCTGGATGGAGCTTCCCCGCGGCGTAAAGTTGATGACATCAGCGCCGAGATACTTGGCAGCCATTTCAAAGGAACCGCGCGTACGCGTACTCGGTTCCCAGAACATGTTGACCACCGATTTCCCTTTGAGCAGGGATAACTTCTTATTCCCGCTGTTGACGACGGCCTTCATCTTCTTAGCGACCCGCAGTATCAATTCAATTTCTTCCTTCGGTACTCCCTGGAGCCCCAACAGGCTTTTGCCCTGTATACTAACCATCGAATCCTCCTTGTAAAAAAAGACCTCTGCCGCAGGGCAAAGGTCATATTATAAGCATGGCAAAATATGTCCCTTTTTAGCCTCTCCGGACTACATTAAAGGTACAATCTGAAAGTATTAGAATCGCACAGCCTCACGGGACTGCCACATATTCTTCTATATATTGTATCGACCAAGGCCCATAAAGTCAAGCAGTTTTTTCACGACTTCAGTCCGTCGATGCCGGCGTAATCGTCACGGCCTGCGGCGTAATGGAAACGCTGTTATAAAAGGCTTCGAAAAGCTGTGCCGGGACATACATCGTGCCATTGACATTGACCGGACCGGCGCCGTACTGGAAGATGTGGTTCAAGTTGACCTTCTTGATCGTCCCGATCCGTTCATACCAGTCTTCACCGGGCTTGACGATGATATAGGCAATATTCATTTCGACACGGACACTCTGATCGTCAGGATCCCAGGTCACGGTATAACCGAGCTGTTCCGCCACTTTCCGCAAGGGAATCATGACCACATTATTTTCCTGTAAAACAGCCCCCTCTGCCGGGTCCATGACCTTGCCGGCCACCGTCAATTGGCATTGCTGCACCGCCGTCAATCCGGGAATCGCCGAATACGGCCCCATGACCGGTCCTTCATCATAAGCCCAGGCCGGCCCACAAGCCAGCGCTGCCACGACCATCGCTAAGACAATACTTTTCTTCATAGGGATCCCCCCTTTTATCCAAAACAAAAAAACGAGTTGTAAATAAGGATATATATAATATATTCGACAAAGCCCGCCGTTTTCCTGCTAATATTTAAAACCAACCTCTCAGACCGCCCCCGGCGGCCAGCTCCCCTATAAAGGGAGCCTTGCAAAAAAAGCGCTGCCATAAAAGACAGCGCTTTTTTGCAAAACTAAAAATCGAAAAATCCGGCATTATCTGCCATGGGCACGACAGGGAATCCTGTCGGTACGGGCTGGATGATCATGAACACCAGGGCTGCCAAGACGGCGATGCCCAAGGTGAGGTAGGAAAAGCTTCCCTTTTCCTTATGTTCATACAGGCCGAACAAACGGATGCCGACAGCCGAACCGATGGTAGCAAACAAGGCACCCAGCGAGAAATACTGATACATAGCATACGATGCCAGCAGGGCGATGATCATGGCCCCGTTGATGACGATAGGATAGCATTTGGACAGCACCGATTCGGGATTGCGGCGCATCGCCGTGAGCCAGTCCGTCCCGTCGATGCCGCTCAGGCCGGTGAGGAACGTCGATGCGTAAAGCAGCTTATCCCACCAGGCCGTTCCCTTGCGGCGGTCTCCCGTCCGCCACATGACGAAGGCGTAAATCAAAATAGTCACGCCGCCGATGATGTAATAGTAATTTTCCGGGATGAACTGGACGAGAGCCGTGCCAATCGTTACCAGGACAGCGGCGATGACGACCATCTGGCCGATTTTCCCCTTCGTCGGACGTGACTTGGCATCCATTTCCTTGTAAATCTTAGCAAAAATTTCCATAAGGAACGTGAAGACGAAGAAAACGATGCCGATGAAAGGATTGAGCGCTGCCAAGGCGATGGTGATCAAAATCGGGATGGCCAGGCGCACGCCCGGGAAAAAGGTGAAACTCTTGATCTTCATGATGTGAAGCTGAGAGTACACCGTAAAATACGTAAAGACATTGAACATCAACATAGCGGCAATACATTCGACGGGCTTAGCTCCCATGTACAAGAACATGAGGAGGACGCACATGCTCATATTGATACCCGTAAAGCGGGCGAACACCGTCCCCAGCAGGCCAGCCATGAAGAAAGGCGCTATGGCCGATAACATTTCCATGAACAAAACATCTCCTGATCCAGATTATTTCAGATGGTGGCTGCCCCGTTCGGTCATGGGGATGCCCTGTTTGCAGAGCGGGCATTCTTCCGGTTTGTACGTCGGGACGGTCAGATGGAGGAGAGCCTGGACTTTATCTTTCGGTACGCCGAATTCGGCCTTGCCGCCGCTACGGTCGACGAGGAGGCCGACACCGACGATGACGCCGCCGGCTTTCTTGACGACATTGACGACTTCCTGAACAGAACCACCGGTCGTGACGATATCTTCGACGATGAGGACGCGTTCACCCGGTTCGATGTGGAAGCCACGGCGAAGAGTCATGACGCCCTTTTCACGTTCCGTGAAGATAGCCCGCGTGCCGAGAGCCTTGCCGACTTCATGAGCCAGCAGGATGCCGCCGGTCATAGGACCCATGACGGTCTGGACGTTCTGGTCCTTGAAACGTTCTGCCAATTCCTTGCAGAGCTTTTCCGTATATTCCGGATGCTGGAGAACGTTGAATTTTTCAACGTACAGCGGGCTGTGCAGGCCCGACGTCAACAGGAAATGGCCTTCGAGAACGGCTTTCGTTTCTACTAATAACTGTCTTACTTCTTCTTCTGTCATCATGATTGGTTATACCCCCTGAATTTCTGCTAAAATCTTTTCCGCTGCTTCTTTCGGATCGGCAGCCTTGGTAATCGGACGACCGATGACCAAATGGGATGCCCCGTCGCGCAAAGCCTGAGACGGCGTCGTGAACCGCTTCTGGTCGTTGGCTACGGCAAAGGTCGGACGGATGCCCGGCGTGACGATGAGGAAATCGGGACCATTCATTTCCCGGATTTCCTTGGCTTCATACGGCGAAGAAACGGTCCCGTCGATACCAGCTTCCTTGGCCAGTTTAGCCAGGTTCTTGACCGATTCGGCAATACTGTACTTGCCGCCAATTTCTTTCCACGCGTCTTCGTCGATACTAGTCAATACCGTCACAGCCAGCAGGCGCGGCCGTTCGATATTCAACTTAGCCGCTTCATCGCGGACAGCTTCTGCAGCCGCTTCCATCATGGCCCGGCCACCCGTACCGTGCAGCGTCATGAGGTCGGCGCCGAGACGGGTCAGGGCGCGGATGCTCTGGCCTACCGTATTGGGAATATCATGGACCTTCAAATCGAGGAAAACATGTTTCCCCTGGTCCTTCAAATACCGTACTGCGTCGGGACCGGCACTGTAAAACAGTTCCATGCCGACTTTATAAAAAGAAACACTGTCGCCAAGGGTTTCTACGAGCTTCTTCATATCCTCCAGTGAATGGACATCCAAAGCCGTAATGATGCGATCATCTGCCATGGGCTACCCCTCCTGTATATAAATATAGGCATATCTAATTAATTGTGTCATGTTTTGGGAAGCCTGTCAAGGAAAAATGCCTCACTGCACCCATTGCCCCTGATACCATTCATAGGTCCGGCGGATTCCTTCTTCCAAATCCATTGCCGGTACAAAATCCAGGTTCGCTTTCAAGGCACCATTACTGAGGACGGACCGCAGAATATCCCCCGTCCTAGGCGCCGTATAAGTCACATCTACGGAATGGCCAACGGCTTTTTCAAAGCTATGGATCAAATCGTTAAGGCTTGTTTCCTGGCCCGTCGAGACATTCATCGTATGATAGCCTTTGAGCGTCAAGGCCCGGATAATAGCTCGGGCAATATCGCCAGCATAGACGAAATCACGAGTCTGGCTGCCATCGCCGAAAACCGTAAGACCCTGATGACGGGACAAGAGCTTACAGAAAATGCTGACGACACCGCCTTCTCCCTTTTCGCCCTGCCGTTCGCCGTAAACGTTGGCAAAACGGAAAACCGTCGCATCCATACCGTATAATTCATGATAGACTCGCAGGTAATGTTCCGTCGTCATCTTAGTAACACCATAAGGGGACGTCGGCGCGAGCCGTTCCGTTTCCACTAAGGGAATGTTCAGATTATCCCCGTACACGGCAGCACTGGACGAAAACAAGATGTGCGGCACGCCATGAACCCGGCAGGCTTCCAGCACATGAAGGACGCCTTCCAAATTAATCTGGCAATCGAGGACAGGCTGTTCCACCGAAACCGGGACCATCGTCTGCGCTGCCAGATGGACGACAGCCTCAAAATGGTGATCGGAAAAGACAGCGTCAATAGCTTCTTCATCGCAGATATCGCCTTCAATGAGTTCCATTCCATCGGGCACGTGGTTCCGGGACCCACTAGACAAATTATCAAAGACGACAACATCCATATCCGGCATTTCTTTCAACTGTGCTAAAACATGCGACCCAATGAAGCCGGCACCACCCGTAATCAATATTTCCATGAGCTATGATTCCCCCTATATATCCTATAATACCAATTATGCTATATGTCATTATACATTGTATCAACAAATGTTGGCTGAGGCAACGTTTCCGCTTTCTGTACTAAGCAGCGGATTTCATCCAATTTTTTCTCACTATCGACATTCCGGGAGTGGAAATCGAGGAGCTTATCAAAATAGCCTTGCTCCCGTGCCAGCTGACGGCTCCGGGGATAGACCAAATCGAAGTACAGACACAAAGCACCGACATAAAAATCCATGAAAGTCTTCTTATCCTGCGTCCGCACCAGCTTCCCCTGGCGGGCCTGGGCCATGACGCTGTCAGAAATAGGCTGGTTCTCAAAATCAGCCCAATCGACGTTCCAAATATTTTTCTTCTGGCTCATATACAGGACATAGACCCGGAAAATATCGATTTTGTCAGCATCGCGGATGAGCTGGCAGAAAAGCCGCTGCCGCGGCGTCAAATTCTCCCGCAGCTGATAGACATTGTGCTGGTCGATAGCCATGCGGATAACATCATCCAACCTCCCATCGTCGAGAAAATCGCGGATATGACCGTCATCAAACAAATAATGAGCGCCATACTTGGCATGGTCCATGGACCGGTAATCGACAAACGTATGGTACTCCCGCAGCTGTTCAAAGCGGCCGATATCGTGAAGCACGCCGATAAGCCAGGCCAAATCTACCTCATCCTGGGACAAACCCAGGCTTCCCGCAATCTGCTCACAGAGAGAACTCACCCGTAAAGAATGAGCATACTTCAGCCGGACCCCTTCTTCCCCCTGGTCAAACCCATGGACATACCGCGTAAATTGTGATACCACAAAATCCCGATCCATCAGACTGCCCAACCACCTTTCCTATATATCCTTAATATAAATCATCTATAACGCTAATTATAGCATATACTAGCGGACTTGATAATAACGCAATAATAACGCAGGCCGCAGTTCGTAGGCCGTTCATCGTTCATCGACGCCGAATCAGATGCGGCGGCCCGCCGCAACAGACTCATGATTGTATTACGACCATGCGCCGTCCGTCATAAATTCCGGATATGCACAGGATTCACGCGGGCCGCCCGTTGGGACGGCCCCTACGGAATCGCAGTCAGGCGATGAAAAAAAGCGTGGTCCGCAGGCCATAAAAAATACACGGCCAACGGCCTTGTGCGTAGGGGACGCCCAGAGCCTTTCTACCCCGACAGGTACCGACCATCGGGAGGTGCAGGACGGTTAACAGAACGGACAGCAGCGGCGGGCGGCCCGCTGTGAATCCTGTGTACAGCCGGAATTTATGACAAATAGTTCGTGATTCGTAAAAACCTACCATCATACCAGAATGGGCTATAACTAACTCTCACAGCGGGCTGCCCTCATCGGGACAGCCCCTACGCATACGGCTATTAGTCGTACTTTTTTGCGAACAGCAATCTGCAGGGACCACTAACTCCTACTTGTGTATGGCACCAACCCCCCGCTTCACTCCCCGGATAACCATGACTAAAAAAATTCCAATCATACAACCGACACCGTCGAGTACCACGTCATGCCACGTCGACGTCCGGCCACCGGAAAACAGTTGAATATATTCGTCAATCGCGGCCACGCTGATTCCAATCAGGAGTACCCAGACTTTATGAGAGCGTCGCGAAATTAAAACAGAAAAGCCACTCAACACGACACCCAATGTCGTATATTCCGTCAAATGCGCCAGGCGCCGGATATGCCCGTCACTTAAATACGGCGCCAGCCGCATCCCCTGAAGATGAGACAAGGCAAAAGCCAGTACACGCCGGCTTTCTGTATGCGAAGCCACACCATTTTGCATAGAATGCCACCAAATCACACCGACGACAGCAGAAACAAGCAAAAAACAAAGAAAAATAAGCCACTTATGTGTCATAATATCTCACCCAATTCATTTCTCATAAACATCCCTAGATGGTAAATATAGTTGTGCTTATTATACCCAAAATAAGCACTGAATGCTTCTCGTGAAAAAAGCCCCAACCGGGGCCTTTGTAGGAGTTATCACGTTCAGGAGGCCACTATTCGATACTCTTTTCCCCGTTTAAAAGAAAAGAAGCTTGGATTTAAGAATGACCTCCTGAACAATAATAGAAATCTCCCTAATTGTCACTAATCTTATTGATTATTCTCAAAGTAAATTCTTCAGTTTCTTCTACATCTAAAATGATAAATCCAATTTTTTCGATTAAATCATCTCTATTGATTCTATTTTCCATCGCCCATACAACATAATTTTCCATCTCTGCCATATACCGAGGTATTAAATCATCATAATCATTAATGGCCATAAAATAAGCGCCTATTGCAATCGCCGTTCTCTTATTCCCGTCTATGAAAATATGGTCTTTGGCAATCGTATATGTTAAAAAGGCTAATTTTTCAATAAAACTTGGATAATAAACATCATCTTGTACAAATAGTAAGAGACTCTCTAAATGTTGCTGATTATCCGGTACAATTCCATGTAATCCTCCAGAAACTTGTATAATATACTCGTGCTTTTCCAATGCCATTGCTAAAGTTATATAGTTCATGATGATTACTTATCCTTCAATCTCTTAAAAATATCAAGATGATCCTGAATTTGCTGATTCAAGCTTTTGCTTTTTTCTCCCAAAAACTTTTCAAAATCCTCTGAATCGACTGATGAAATATAGTCTTGAAGTTCTGCATGGTAAGCATCCCGAAAGCACAAATCCCTACTTGCCATTTTTGAACGGGCTTGCTCTATATAAATTTTCATAGAAGGATGATGTGTTAAATTTTGAATCAAAATGTCGACTTCTTCTTTTTTTAATTTTCGTTTTAATTCTTTGGCCTTTTGGCTAATATCATAAGCAACACCAGATTCTACAGCAGCAATATTAGTCAAGACTTCAGAATACATAGTATCTCTTAAATTTGACCTACTGTTTAACCTAAGAATTTTTTGATATCGCTTGGCATTCTCAAGAAAAATAGCCTTATAAATTTCATTAGTAAAATATTCATATTTATAGATACCCATATCCACAAATTCATTTAAAGCCTGTGTAAAAGCCCTTCTCGAACGATAATTTTCATAGGAAGCGTCTAAAAAAGAAGGGTCTCGCTGATTGATATATAAACGATGTCCTCCTGTTTTTTCAGTCAGCACATTCAAAACAATATCAAGCATCTGAGATCTAATACATTTTGCTTTTTCGCTATTTCTAAGCAACATTGCCATATTTAAGACGGCCTTAAAGCTGAATAAACCTAAGGTTCTGGTTTTGCTCCCGAAATTCATTTCGGGAGCAAACTTTTTGAATTCATCCAGTGCTGTACTATTTAAAACTTTATATCCATTATTTGTAATTTCCTCTAAATTCTTAGAAACCTGATTTTCGATTGTACGAATATCAACCTCATACAACTTAGCGACATATTCCTTCGTGAACCACATCGTACCCTTCCAATTCGTTCCATGTAAATTTAGTTGCTTTTCCATCGACTTAACTGCAATTACATTATTTAATATATTTTGTCTATCAATTATTGAATTGGTTAAATTCTTTGCCATTATAACCTCCGCTACTATCGTTCGATAAAATATTTTATCTCCAAATCCTTATCTTGATATATACAGCAGTTCACAACTTTTTAAACAAATAAAGCAAGAAAATACGTTCGTTATCTTATATCTAAGTCTATTGCAAAACAAATACCGTGTCAAGATATCCCTACACTGTCATAAAAACAATCCGGCCCAGTGATTTCACCGCAGCCGGATTGTTTTTATGATTGCATTCTTCATTTTCATTGATATTTACGATGGCCCCACTCGGGGCCATCGTAGGGGCCGTCCTGAAAGCCTTTTTGGCCCGTCAGGTGCCGACCAGCGGAAGGCGCAGGACGGATGCCAAAACGGACAGCAGTGGCTGGCGGCCCTCCGCGAACAATTGGCCAAACCACAGCAATGCGCCCCGGAGTCCGTTTCTCCAACAACAAACGATGAACGTCACTTATCGAAAAATCCGATTCCCTACTATCCGCATAAGATCTGCCGTTCCCTGTTTCATCAATCTGATTTCTGTGGTATGCAGATAGCGATTGACGACTTGGTTCCATGAAATGACTCGTCCGAAAGATGCAAAGGCTAAACCTGTTATCCCAGCTACAAACAATTCCGCCGAAAATAGGGAATTCCCCACGGTAATTCGAGGGAATTCTGAAGGTGAAATTAGGGAAAATTGCTTGACAAAAAACAAAGCTGCCAAATACAGCAAACTTCAAAGATGCCGAAACCTTGGATCAATACCTGCCTGGGGCAACAAAGACCCAGGAAAAATGCAAAGCATAAATAGAATCAAAGCCTCAGACTTATGAATAAAGGATAGCATAAGTCTGTTTTTTTATACACTGATTTATTTTCCGCTTGCTATATAACACTTATACCAAGGTTCTTCTTCTCTTTCAAAAAATTTCCACAATATGTTGACACCGTCTTCTATGGTAAAAAATCTTTCTTTTTCCTTAAATTTCTGATATCATTAATATAAAATATTGAGAACTTCTCCTTTTCTACTCCAGCTTGAGATTACTCTCAAAATAAAGGACAATTTAGATAAGGCAATATAATACGCGACCTACCTCGAATGAAATGAGTCTTTATGTATAGGAAAATTTCTGATTGTAAAAGCACAAAAGGATTGGTCATAAAGTCTTCTCGCGATATCATGAAAATAACTTTTTCATTTAGATTCTAGACAATACACTCCTTATAAATTATCAAAAATTTTTCTTCAAGAAACATAATAAATTATAGGGGTGATTATTTTGAAAATTAGTAAACTAAACATTAATAATTTTCGTCTTTTTAAAAATCAAATTTTCTTCCTTGGAAAATATATTACTGTTTTTTCTGGAACCAATGCAGTTGGGAAATCAACACTATTAGGTATACTAGGCAATTCCAGCGAATTAAAAACTAAAGATGGCCGTCCTATTTTACAAAAGCAATTTCGCACTGAATTTAGTGAAATCTTTAAAATGAGTCAAGATTTTGATAAAACAAAATCCAACATATTAACTATATATTTTGATGACGGAGATTACCGAATTTGTAGAATAACCTGGCAAAAACATAGTAAAAGTGATTCTAAAACAGGAGTAAAACAAACTAAATTACGACCAAGAATTATTCCCGAATATATAGATAAAGAAAGTAAAAAACGACATTCTCAAAAGAAAAATTGGCCAACTTTGTTTTTAGGGCTTTCAAGATTCTATCCTTTAGGGGAATCAGACACTCAAGATTTAAAAAGAAAAAAATATATAGATAAATTTCCTGATTTAACAGAAAATAGAAACCGAGCTTATAAAAAAATCCTCTCGCTCCCTAATGATATAAAAGAAACAAGCACAATATCCATCGATGAAACTTCCAGAAAACAAGTTGTCGGAATTACTACTTCAAACTATGATTATCTTACCAATTCTGCTGGTCAAGACAATTTAGGACAAATTTTGTTAGCTGTAGACTCTTTTAGGATATTAAAAAAATCCCGAGATAACAAATATAATGGAGGCCTTTTATTAATTGATGAAATAGATGCCACTCTGCATCCTTCGGCACAAAACAGATTATTTGACTATCTCTTTAGGTCAGCGAAAGCACTAGATTTGCAAATCGTTTGTACTACACATAGTTTGAGTTTATTAAGTTATGTTTCAAAAAAAATATCCTATAATACGGATACAGAAGAATCTAATCCTATTGAGCTCTATTACATGAGCATTGCAAATAACACAAATGATGTTAGGACATTAAGAAATCCTAAATACGAAATCATGCGTTCGCTTCTTCTAGAAAATCCTATTTTACAAGATACCCATAAAGCCGCTATTTTATCAGAAGATGAAGAAGCAAGATGGTTTATTAAAAATATAATAAAAGGAACAAAATTAGAAAATCATTTTAACTTTCTTCCCATGAAACTAGGAAAAAATTCTATAATATCTTTGATTGAGGGGGATCCTATTTATGCAAGCACCAAAATCATTGTCTTCGACGGAGACCTTCCTCAAGACCATTCTACATCGCACACCATAGAAAAATTAAAAAGCAATGAAATATATACTATTTTAGTGTTACCTGGCAGTATGTCACCTGAACAAACATTAAACCATTTTTTGACAACACCTTCTGAATGGTCCGATAAATATTTTGAGCAAGATATTTGCTTCTGTCAGGGAATAACCAGAAGTCTTTTTCAAAATGAAGACTTAACTGATCCAACTGTGGTAAGCAGAGAAACTTATAAAGAATGGTTCCAAAAATATCAAAATACATTTAATGCAACAGAATTATTTCACTTTTATGCACAGCAATATGAAGACGAGTTAAATAAATTTCGCAATCAATTAGAAGCTGCCTACCATAAAATATCAAAAAAAGTCTTACTATCCGAATTATAATTAACGAGACCCAAGCTTTATAGATTTAATACTTAATATTAAAAGAGGTGATAATATGCCAAGTAATAATTCACCGTTACGTTATCCTGGGGGGAAATCTCAACTTTTTAATTATATTTCCCATATTTTAGAAATCAACCATTTAAATCATGTGACTTATTCTGAAGCCTTTTGTGGTGGAGCTGGTGTCGCCATATCCCTACTGTTAAATGATAAGATAAATCAAGCTTTACTGAACGACTATGATCCAGCAATTTATTCTATATGGTATGCGATTCTCCATCATGCTCAAGACTTATCACAAAGAATAATTAATACCCCGGTAACCTTAGATGAATGGCATAAGCAACATGCCATATATAATAAGTTAAAAAATATTCATGGGTATAATTCAGATTTAGCATGGGCAACGTTTTTCTTAAATCGTACAAATCGTTCAGGAATTATTGAAGGCGGCCCCATCGGTGGTTTTAAGCAGATGTCTAAATACAAAATTGATTGCCGCTTTAATAAAATTAGACTTATTCAAAAAATTCAAAAAATATATGCATTACGCAATAAAATACATCTTTATAATTACGATGGAATAGAGTTCATTCACCGTATTATTGAACCCTATCAAGAAGATATTTTTATTTTTTTTGATCCCCCTTATTTTAAGCAAGGGAAAAATCTTTACAAGAACGCTCTCAATGAAGAATACCACATAGAACTATCTCAATGTATCCGCAGTCTTCAACAAAAACATTGGATTGTCACTTATGATAATGTTGATAAAATCCAAAAATTATATGATAATTACAATGGATGGAAATATAAAATTAGATATACTGCAAATAAAAAACGTAGTGAGTCAGAGCTGATATACAAAAGCCCGATTACACAGCTTGAATCATTTGAACGTGTAGTATTAGAAAAGATATAAAAGTTCTCTTTATTTGTGAACTAAGTGTCCCATGATAAAGAGAACTTTTACTGATTAAAAATATATTAGCTTTTCCTATTTATTAATCATAGTCCATGGCTATTTTCGTTATATTCCGATTTATTATCATCCATTTTATCATACCATACATTAACAAAGAAGAATTTAATACAAGAGCCTAATAAAGAAACGGTATAAATCAATGAATATATTATAAAATATAAAGTTATCCAGACTATGAACCAATATAGATAGATTCCACATAAAATATCAGGAAATACGATATTTTGATAATATGAATATAAATAAAAAAGTCCGGTTATGGCTAGCGAAACTAATATAATTCCACCACAATAATAAAAAGAAAAAAGAATACCAACAACGGACCGAATATGTCCCTCTTTATCTATAACTTTTAGCGCTTTTTTAGTAATAATAGCTGACATAAGTGCTAATCCAGAAAACAAAAAACCAATAATGCCAATATACGCAGGAACTAATAAGGAAAATAATGATTTAAGCATATCATTCATTATATCTATACTTAATGTCAAATAAAACAACATACTAAAAAAAATAGATATCCCACAGGATGCAAGACTCTCTCCAGCCACAAATTCATGATATTTTTTAGTGAGCTGCAAAAAAGAAAAAAAGGAATGATTTTGGCATATATCTATAATATGAATTTTTTTCTTCACAGAACTCATAATCACTCATCTGACTTTCTTCGAATTTCTTCTTCTAAGATTTCAATAATCCCCGCCCTACCATATTCGATAACCTCATTAAAGGAATTTCTAGATGAGTCTTTTATATACTTTCGTTGCGGTGCCGACTTATCACTAGAAAATCGTTTAGGATTACCACTAGAATCGTAAGCGGAAAATAAATCGGTGGATTTAATCTCCTGGCTGTTTGTGAGACAA
>ERZ773144.2331-NODE-2331-length-15061-cov-4.492870_pt1 | contig 15061 bp, 11 predicted proteins | sample MGYA00580849_ERZ773144 | MGnify/ENA primary metagenome ERZ773144 (study PRJEB29015, sample SAMEA2737861) | human gut metagenome | biome: human gut; feature: human-associated habitat; material: faeces | place: China | collected 2012 ...
ATAATTAAAAGGAATAACTAAAATTTTAGAGGAGAAGAGATGAGAAAAGGAATTTATGTATTACTGTTTTTAGCCATTAATATTTTTGCTTCTGGTGATGAATTAGAGAAAAAAATAGAAAAACTGCAGGAAGAAAAAATTGTAATTTTAACAGGACATGAAGTATATATAAGTTCTATAGAGTGGGATAAATTTTCTGAAAAAGAAAAAATTGAATTTCTTGAATCAATTAATAAATACAGCAGAAAAAATAATAAAAAAAATATAAATAGTGTAAAAGAAATTGATACTAAAAAAGAATTAGCCAGAGTGGGAATATTTGGAGTAGAAATAGTAAAAGAATAGATTAAAAAATATTTTATATAATTATGAATGAATTATTTAAGGAGGAAAATATGAAAGCAGCAGCAGTAGTTTTTATTAGTTTATTAATGGTAAGCTGTACTAATACAAATACCAATACCAATACTTCTCAATCAAATAGTAATTTAGTGTATGAGTCAATAATAGCAACACTTTTATACAATAATAATATTGAATACCCAGTTGCTAAAGTAAATACTAAGACAAAATCTAAATCTCATGAGACTACTAATACTGTCTCAAATACACAAAGCAATAGTCAAAGTATTTCTGATATAAGTGCACAAAATTTTCCTAATGGAGGAAGTCGCAGAACAGTAATCACTGAAAATAAAGTTGATAGCAGAAGCCAGAGTACAACTAAAAGTAAGACATCAGAAAAAAGTTCGAGTATATCTACAAGTTTTGGCTTTTAATTAAAATAAAAAATATAATAATTCGAATAAAAGGAGACAATGATGAAATTTTCTTATATTGATGAAGGCAAAGGAGAGATTCTTGTATTTGTTCATTCTTATCTTTGGGATAAAGAGATGTGGAGACCTCAAATAGAAGAATTGAAAAAAAATTTTAGATGTATTGCACTTGATCTTCCAAACCATGGAGATTCAGAAAATACTGCAGAACAAAGTTCTCTGAGAGAATTAGCAGAACAAATTTCCAATTTCTTAAAAGAATTGAAAATTGAAAAATATTCTTATATAGGACTTTCTGTAGGAGGAATGTTGGCACCTTATATTTACAATCTGGATAAAAATAAAATAAATAAAATGGTAGTTATGGATTCTTATGTTGGAGAAGAGCCAATAGAAACAAAAGAACTATATTTTTCTATGTTGGATGGAATAGAAAAAATTAAATGTATTCCAGATACACTTATTGAAAAAATTGCACCAATGTTTTTCAGTCCTTCAATAGATAAATCAGGAATATTATATAAATCGTTTGTTGAAAAATTAAAGACAATACAAGGGGAAAAGGTTGAAGGAATAGTTAAATTAGGAAAGGCAATTTTTGGAAGAGAAAATGCTTTGAATCTTTTGAGTGATATAGAAGTACCAACATATTTTGTAGTTGGTGAATATGATATTCCAAGACCATATAATGAGTCAGTAGAGATGGCTACCTATATGAAAAAGTCAAAAGTATTAAAAATAAAAAATGCAGGGCATATTTCTAACTTGGAAAATGTTGAAGAAGCAAGCAGAATACTAGTGGATATCTTAAAATAATATATAAATACAATTGAAATTGAAGAAGCTGTTTAGCAAGAATAATATAATTTTTGAATTATTTTATTCTTTGTAATAGCTTCTTTTTATTTTATCAAAAATGATATTAAGTACAAACAAATAAAATATAGAGTGAACCTAGGTTTTTTGTATACGTTTTTTTAAAAAATTGTATACAAACATTGAAAAATAATGTTATATTTATAGTTTTTGTCATAATTATAGACATATTATTTTATATATGACAGTTATGGATTGTATACAAACGTTATATTTTTAATTGCTAAAAAAATAGACTATACTCATAGTAATACATAGAAATTAAATATCTTTTAAACTTCTAAAAATTTTTTTAAACTGATTTTATGACAAACAAAAATATTGAAGTTTAAAAGAAGCAGGAGGAACCAATATGGGTACAAATGAGAGTTCAGAATTAAAAAGAGAAATAGGGGTATTTGGTGGAATTAGTATTATTGGCGGAATAATGATAGGAGCAGGAATATTTTACATTGGTTCTTATGTACTGATGAGAGTAGGGATGAATATTGGATTAGCATTAATTTGCTGGCTAATAGGAGGACTTATAAGCTTAATGGGGGGATTGTGTTTTGCTGAACTTGGAAGTATGATGCCTAAGGCTGGAGGATCTACAGTATATTTGAATGAAGCTTACCATCCAGTAGTTGGATTTATGTCAGGAATGTCTTCATGTCTGCTTGCAGGACCTGGGTCGATAGCAGGACTTTCAATAGCATTGATTGTATCATTCAGAACATTTTTTACTATAAGTGATGTGGGAGTAAAAGCATTGGCAGTAATGCTTATAGTTTTTCTTACTATATGCAATTGTTATGGTGTAAAAAGAGCTTCAATACTTCAGAATGTATCAATGGTAGCAAAATTGATACCTATTCTTTTAATCATGATATCAGCTTTGTTTATGGGAAATATTTTTCCAGATGTTTCGCTATCCACAGTAAATGAAGCAGCTCAAAGTACAGGAAGAAGTGTAATAGGTATGATAGCTTTTGCTGTAGTTGCAACTTTATGGGCATATGATGGATGGCAGAATCTAAATTCTCTGGCTGAAGAAATAAAAGAACCTCAAAGAAATCTGCCTCTGTCCTTAGCAATTGGAATTGGTGGAGTAATAATATTATATATGCTGTTTAATTTTTCTATATTTCGTGTACTTCCAATGGAAGATATTAAAAATATGATTGCTAAAGGAGATTACTATTTAGGAACAGAAGTTGCCAGAAGAATATTTGGAAATACAGGAGCAGTAATAGTTGTTGTAGGAATGATACTGGCTATCTTTGGTTCGCTGAATGGATTGATATTATCAGGACCACGTATCTATTATGCTTTGGCAAAAGAAGGACATTTTTTCAAAATGTTTCTAAACGTGCACCCAGTATATAAAGTTCCAACAAATGCAATAATAGCTCAAGCAATAGTTTCGATAACTCTTGTATTATCACGTAATTTGGAACAATTGGCTACTTTAGTTGTATTTACTGGAATGATTTTTAAACTTTTAACAATATTATCGGTTGTTGTATTTCGTAAAAAATACCCAAATATGGAACGTCCATATAAGGTAATAGCTTACCCTGTAACAGTTATCATAACATCTCTGGTATTTTTAGGATTGATATTAAACAATCTTGCAAAAGATCCAGTAAACTCTATTTTGAGTTGTGTGGTACAAGTATTTGCAGTAGCTTTATATATGTATTTTGATAGAAAAATTAAAAAAGAAAAAATAGATACAGAAGCATAGTACATATATTTTATAATATAAGGAGGCAGAAATGGAAACATTATTTTATAATGCAAAAGTGTATTTGGAAAGAGAAAAATTTGCTGAGGCAGTTTTAGTAAAAGAAGGACTAATATCAAAAGTTGGAACAAGTGAAGAACTTTTAAAAATGGCAGAAAAAGACTGTAAAAAAATAGATTGTCATGGAAAAACAATAATCCCTGGATTGAATGATTCTCATATGCATTTATTGGTATTAGGGGAATCACTTCAAACAGTTAAACTTACAAATAGTAAATCTGTAGATGAAATAATAGAGAGATGCAGAAAGTTTATAAAGGAAAACCCTGAATTGTCAAAAAATGGAGTTTTTGCAATTGGATGGAATCAAGATTTATTTGAAGGTGATAAGAGAATACCTAACAGACATGATGCTGATAAAATATCTACAGAAATTCCAATTATTTTAAGAAGAGTATGCGGACATCTGATGGTTTCAAATACTAAAGCTATAGAAATGCTTGGAATAGACGGAAATTCTGAACAGTTTGAAGGAGGAACATTTGAAATAGGTGAGGATGGATATCCAAATGGGGTATTTACTGAAAATGCCTGTCGTCAGCTGAGAAAAGTTATTCCTGAATTTTCTTTGGAAGATAGGGCAAGAATGGCAGTAGAAGCAATGAAACATGCTGTTTCTTTTGGAGTAACAAGTGTACAGAGTAATGATTTGGGAGCAGTTGTATTAGGAGATAAAGACAAATATTTTAAGATGTTCTGTAAGATTTATGAAGAAGGAAAAGGGCTGCTTCGTTATCATCATCAAATAACTTTTCAGTCACCAGAAGAATTAAAAGATTATGCAGAGAATGGAGAACTTGCAAAAGGAAACTATCCAGAAGATTCATGGGTAACATTAGGGCCACTGAAATTATTTAAAGATGGAAGTCTGGGAGCCAGAACAGCAATGCTGGAAAATGATTATGCTGATGATTCCGGAAATCGTGGGGAAGAAAGATTTGATGAGAAATATATAGAAGAGCTTTTTAAAGCAGCTGATGAACATGGAATGCAGGTAGTTACACATGTAATAGGTGATGCTGCAACAAATAGTGTTATGAAAACATATGAAAAACTTATAAAAGATGGAAAAAATCCTTTACGTCATACATTAATTCATTGCCAGATAACTAATAAAGCAATGCTTGAAAATATAGCTAAAAATAATGTTTTAGTAATGTATCAGCCTATATTTTTAGATTATGACATGCATATTGTAGAATCAAGATGCGGAAAAGAGCTTGCTTCTACATCATATGCTTTTAATACTCTAGATAAATTAGGAGGAAAAATTTCCTATGGAACAGACTGTCCAGTGGAAGGATGTAATCCTTTCCCAAATATATATTGTGCAGTAACTCGTAAAGATTTGAAAGGTTATCCAGAAAAAGGATTCTATCCAGAAGAATGTGTAGATGTATATACAGCAGTTGATGCTTATACAGAAGGAAGTGCTTATGCACAATTTATGGAAAATAAAAAAGGAAGAATAAAAGAGGGATTTTATGCAGATATGGTTATATTAGATAAAGATATATTTACTGTAGATTCTCTTGAAATAAAAGACATAAAACCGCTATTAACTATGGTTGGCGGAAAAATAGTATATGAAAAGAAATAAAATTAATACTGTAAGATTAAAATAAATGAAATTATAAAGAATCCTTGGAGATATAACTCTGAGGATTTTTTATTTTATTGCTAAAAAAATAAAATTAGTTATATAAATAAAAAAATAAAAGGATTTTATAAATGAAAAAGAAGTAATAATAATAGATATGTTTCTGTAGTTTTAAAAACGATTATACCCTTTAAAATAAAATTATTCTTGATGTTTTTCAGTAGTTGTATTATAATATGTCAATATATTTTAATAAAAGAGAGGATAAAGGAGATATGAAAATTTATAACAGATCAAATAGGTATTTTTTATTGGTTATTAGCTTTTTCTTTATAATTTTTGTCTCTCTTTTTTTTATTGGAAAATCACTAAATAGTTTTTATAAAAATGAAATAGAAATATATAAAAAAAACTTAGAACACTCTTCAGTTCAGCAAAGTTCTATTATAGAAAATCACTTGAAAAATAATATGAAAATATTGGAGAGTGCAGCTGGTACTTTTATATTTGAAAAAAATTTAGAAACCAATGAAATTATTGAAATTACTAAAAATATTAAAAAATTGGGAAAGTTTGACAGAGTCTTTTTAATAAAAAAAGATGGAGAAGCAATTTTTTCAACAGGAGATATTTTCAATATATCAGAAAAAAACTATTTTAAAAAATTAGTAAAGGCAGAAAATGAAATAGCAGAAATAAAAGATACTTTATTTAATGAAAATACAAATTTAGTAATAGTTTCTGTTCCAATCATAAAAAATAACAGAGTAGAAGGAGCAATATGTGGAACATATAGAATTGCTACTTTTTCCTCTATATTATATGAAAGCATAAAAGAGGAAAATGGCTTTGTTCTATTGCTGAATGATTCACAAGAATTTATATTAAATTTTTCCATTAAGGATAAAGAAATAAAGGAAAAAAATATGTGGGAATTTTTATCAAATGTTGAAATAAAAAATTCCAGTGCAATGGAAAAAGTAAAGCATAATATTTTAGATTTAAAAAGTGGTTTTTTAGAATATTCTTATAATGGAAAAGAGGAATTTGCATATTATACACCCTTAGGGATAAATAACTGGTATGTAATCTCAATTACTTCCGCATTAGAAGCTCAAAAACGTTTGAAATATATAGAACAGTTAATTTATGATCTTTCAGTAAAGATATTAATTGCTTTCATTCTTGGATTAATTCCTGTTGTATATTTTAATAAAAAAATTAAAGAAGAATTAGAACTTGATAGAGAAATTTTTCATATTGCAATGGATAAAACTTCAAATATAGTTTTTGAATATAATAAAGATACAAAAACTATTTTATTTAAAAATACAGTCACAGAAAATCATAGTTTAAGCAGGATACTTAATAAAGATAAAATATTAAAAAATATTCCAGAAAGTTTGATTGAAAATAATTATATATGTGAAGAGTCTATTTCGGAATATTTGAAAATGTTTGAGAAGATATCCAATCCAGAAATGAAAAGTGTGTCTGGAGTTTTAAGAGTTAACAACAAGGATTATAAAACATGGGAAAGGTTATCTTTGACAAATATACTTGATAAAGATAAAAATATAATATGCACTGTTGGAGTAGTAGAAAATGTTACTGAAGAAAAAGAAAACGAACAACTATTATTTACAGAAAAACAATATCGTGAGGTATTGATGGAAGATAATAGTACTACATATGAAGTAAATATATCTAAGAATTTGATAAATCTACTTAATGATTCTACTAAAAAAAGAAGCTATGATGAGTATTTAGAAGACTTTACTAAAGAAAAAATATTTCCAGATGATATTGAAAACATAAAAAAAATCTGTTCAAGAGAAAATATGATAAGGTCATATAATGAAGGAAAAACTGAATTTAAACTAGATTATCGTATAAAAGATAAAAATGGAAATTTTAAATGGGAAGAGTGTAAAATTAGACTAGTAAAAAAACTTGATACTGAAGAGTTAAAAGGAATAGTTTTAGTAAAAGATATTTCCAATATGAAAGAATTGATTGAAATTTCAGAAAAAGATTCACTGACTGCTTTATATAATCGGAGAACTATAAAAATAATGATAGAGGAAGCTTTAAGCAAACCATTAGAAAATGAGAAAAATTTTCATGCTTTTTTACTCCTGGACTTAGATAATTTTAAAACGCTGAATGATAGACTTGGGCATATTATGGGAGATAGTGCTTTAAAAGAAGTAGCTGATAAACTAGAGGAATATTTTAAAGAAAATGGAATTACTGGAAGATTAGGAGGAGATGAATTTATAGTTTTTATAAAAAATCTTACATCTGTTAAAGAACTGACTAAAATACTTAATGAAATCTTAAAGGATTTGAGTATAACATATACTTGTTCTGGTATATCAGTAGCAATTTCTGCTTCAATAGGGGTAACTATTGCTCCTAAAGATGGAAAATCTTTTCAAGAATTATATAGAAAATCAGATATAGCATTATATTATGTAAAGAATAATCAAAAGAATAGTTTTGCATTTTATAAGAATTAAGTATATTTGTCAAAGAGAAAGAGATTTTAAATTTTTTCTTTATAAAATGAAGAATAGAAAGATATAAATGGATTAATTTTAAGGTATAAAAAGTAATATTTAAAAAAAGAAATTCATAAAAGTAATAATATTAAATTATAAAATTTACAGGTTAAAAGTATAGAAAAGTTAGGTTATGAAAGCAGTAATATTGAATTAAAAAATATATATTTTAAAAATATATAAATAGGTTAAATGGCTGATACATTTTAACCTATTTATTTTTTTTAGTGTATAAATTTTAGAAAAAAGAAGCAATTTTAGAAAATATGAGATAAAATATTAATAATATATTATGGCATAAAAATTGCTTTATATTAAGTATAAAAATTTTGTTATATAAAGGAGAAAATATGAAATATTGTTTTGATGAAAAAATTGATAGAAGTAAAAATCATTCAGCTAAATGGGCAGAATTAGGAAAAAAATTTGGAACAGATGATTTATTCCCAATGTGGATAGCAGATATGGATATAAAAACAGCTCCTGAAATAGTTCAGGCAATGAAAGAAAAAGTAGAACAGGAAATATTTGGATATGTCTACAGACCAGATTCTTATTATAAAAGTGCAGCAGACTGGTTAGAAAGAAGATTTGGGTATAAAATATCTGAAAAAACTCTTATTCATAGTCCAGGAGTAGTTCCAAGCCTTTCTATTCTTGTAAGACTTATGACTAAAGAAAATGAAAAAATATTAATACAAACACCTGTATATTACCCATTTGCAGAAACTATAAAAGATAATAACAGAACTTTAGTTACAAATGAATTAGCAAGAGATGAAAATGGCTACTATACAATGAATTTTACTGACTTGGAAGAAAAACTTTCTGATGAAAAAGTAACTTTATTCATTCTCTGCAGTCCTCATAATCCAGTAGGCAGAGTATGGAAAAAAGAGGAATTAGCTAAAGTAGGGGAGTTATGTCTGAAATATAATGTAAGAATAATAGCAGATGAAATTTGGAGGGATATCATCATGCCAGGAGTAACTCACACTCCTTTGGCATCTATCAGTAAAGAAATAGAAGATATTACAATAACTTGTTTTTCTCCAACTAAAACTTTTAATATAGCAGGATTACAAGCCTCTTTTGCAACATTTCCTAGAAAAGAGGAATTAGAAAGATTTGATCGTGAATTGGGAATACTTGACATAAAAAGAAATAATCCATTCAGCTTGGTAGCATTTGAAACTGCATATACAAAATGCGATGAATGGGTAAATCAATTAAATGAATTTTTAAACAGCAACATGGACTATACAATAGAATTTATAAAAAATAGAATTCCAGAAGTAAAAATTTGTAAAGCAGAAGGAACATATCTTTTATGGCTTGATTTTTCATCTTTAGGATTTACAAAAGAAGAACTATCTGAATTTATGAAAAGGGAAGCTAAAGTTGCCATGGATGATGGTTACTGGTTTGGTGATAATGGAATTGGATATGAAAGAATGAATATTGCATGTCCTAAATATATGCTGGAAGAAGGATTGACAAGAATAGAGAAAGCAGTAAAATCTTTGAGAAAATAAAAGAATAGAAATATAGTATTGAGAGTAACTGAAAAGTAAAATTAAATTTTAAAAAATTAAAATTAGAAAGATTTGTGAAATTAATGAAGCAAATAAAACTTAAAAAATAGACTGTTTGAATGAAGTGAGTTTCCAATATTAAGCAATTTGAATTGCTGGGAAGAAAAACTGACATAAACAACTATATTTTATGTTTTATGGAGAAAGTTAATAAATCCCCTTTCTATTAAAAAATTTTAAAATTATACTTTACTTAATTAAGAGTTACTCTCTTTTTTTAATAAACTTTGAATCATTGAGATAAGAATGATACAATAAAGATATAATACTATAAAAAATTGAGGGGTGGAAATGAGAAAAAAAGTAGCAATAGTGACTAATGCAAAAGAAGTAATAAGTGCATATGCAACTCAGATTAAAACTCTTTTTGGTGACCTCGTAGAAACCGAGTTGTATAACTTTGAAGATGGGAGTGCTGAGAATATAAAAAAAACAGACCTCTATCTTGTATCTACCAGTGCATGTGAATTTTTTGATGATAAATTTTTAAAAAATAAAAATGTAGTAATATGTGATTTAACTATAACTAAGGATAAACTTGAATTTCTTAAAAAATTTCCTGAAGGAACAAGAGCAGTACTATTCAATGTAACAGTAAAGATGACATATGAAACTATTTCTTGCCTATATCATTTAGGAGTAAATAATATAGAACTGCTGCCAGGATATCCACAGATGGAAAATTTACCTGATACTTCAATAATAATAACACCAGCAGAAACAGCTTTGATACCAGAAAAGTATTTAGATAGAGAAATAGTTGATATAGGACATAGAGTGCTGGATGCTAATACTATAATAGAAATAGCTTTAAAATTAGAGTATGAACATATACTTTACTATAAAGAAATAAAAGAGTATTTGAAAACAGTTGCTTCTAATGACTTCAGTCTTAATCAGATATTGGAAAAAGCTACAACAGCAGAAAGTCAGCTTCAAATATTATTGAAAACTATGGATATAGGAATAGTAGCAGTAGATAAGGATAATTATGTGTGTGCCTGTAATGAGGGAGCAGAAAAAATCTTAAATAGGAAAGCTGCTGCATTGCTTGGAGAGAAAGCAGACATATTTTTTCCCTCAATACCTTTTGATGAAGTAAAGAAGAATAAAAAAGAGATAAAATCAAAATTAATAAAAATAAATGAGCAGCCAATAAACTTAAATATAACTCCAATAGTAAGAACTGCAAATTATATGGGAGCTTTTGCTTTTATTCAGAAATTCCAAGATGAAGAATTAAAACAACAGGAATTAAGAAGACAGCTAATGAACAAAGGTCATGTAGCTAAATATAATTTTGATGACATAATTGGAGAGTCATCTCAAATATTAAAAATAAAAGATATTGCAAAAAAGATGTCTAAAACTAATGCAGCAATATTGATAACTGGAGAAAGCGGTACAGGAAAAGAATTATTTGCACACTCTATACATAATTATTCAGAGAGGAAAGATTCACCTTTTGTAGCTATAAACTGTGCAGCTATACCAGAAAATCTTCTGGAAAGTGAGCTTTTCGGTTATGAAGAAGGGGCTTTTACAGGAGCAAAAAAAGGGGGAAAAATAGGACTTTTTGAATTTGCTCATATGGGAACATTGTTTCTTGATGAAATAGAGGGAATGAGTCCTTTACTTCAAATAAAGCTGCTGAGAGTGATTCAGGAAAAGGAAATAATGAAAATCGGTGGGGATAAGGTAATAAAAATAGATGTAAGACTTATTGCAGCTACCAATGAAAATCTTAAATCTCTGATGAAAGAGGGAAAATTTAGAAAAGATTTATATTATAGAATAAATACCCTCCCTATAATGATACCACCTCTCAGAGAAAGAAAAGAAGATATATCACTGTTAATGAATAAATTCATAAAAGAAACTGGAGGGGAATTTAGATTTTCTAAACAGGCAAAAGAGGCTTTTGATTTCTATAACTGGGAAGGAAATATAAGAGAAATGAAAAACTATGCTGAATTTTTTTCCTATCTGGATAAAGAAATAATAGAATATGAAGATCTTCCAGCAGCTATAACTGATTACTTTGAGGAGGAATATAAAAAAGATACTGATATAAAAAAAGAAATCAGTGATGAAGAAAAATTAAGAAAAAAAGCTGGCAGCAGATACAACAGCTATATTTTTATTTTAGAAAAAATAAAAGAAAGTAATATGAAAGGAAAATCTTCTGGGAGAAAAGGACTGGCAGAAGAGTGTCATAAGAATAATATTTCGCTCTCTGAACAGGAAATAAGAAAAATATTAAAGGACTTAGAAGAAATAGAATTTATAGAAGTTTATAAAGGGAGAAAGGGAAGCATTCTCTCAGATAGAGGAAGAAAATTTGTGAAATAAATAGGTGAAAAAAGGGTAAATAGGATTTTTCTATTCACCCTTTTTATTTTTATAAAAGAATAAAATTGAAAATAATTGTTCTTATTTAGATTAAATATCTGCTTCAAATTTTTTTATTTTTTGGCATAAAAATTGCTTTTATAATTAGCAGTAAAAAATAAAATCAGGAGGTTTAATTATGATTATTGTAATAGGAAGTAATTTATGTTCAGATACTATGGGAGCAGTGGCAAAATTAAAAGAAGAAGGTGTGAAATTTGAATTTCATGATATTTCAGCCAGTCTAGACAATTTAAAAGAATATCTTGAACTTAGAGAAAAAAGCCCTTTGTATGTTCCAGTAAAAGCAGAAGGAAGAATCGGGATACCATGTTTTATAACTGAAGACGGAACTGAAACAATGGACTTAAATGTTATATTAAAAAAATAAGGAGGAAAAAATGCAAAAAAAATTAAATTTAGCTAATTTCCCAACTAAGATAGAAAAATTAGAAAAAATTTCAAAGGAATCAGGAGTAAATATTTATATAAAAAGAGATGATCAAACAGGTTCAGAAATATCAGGAAATAAAATAAGAAAACTGGAATATTCTATATATGAAGCATTGGAAAATGGATGTGATACCTTAATTACTTGTGGAGGTATACAGTCAAATCATGCAAGGGCAACAGCAGCAGCTGGGATAAAACTTGGTATGAGGGCGATACTTGTATTGAGATCAGATGAAACACCAGAGATGGAAGGAAATTATTTTCTGGATAAAGTAATTGGGGCAGATGTAAGAATAATATCAAGCGAGGACTACAGAGAAAGAAGAGCAGAAATTATGCAGAAAATTAAAGCCGAATCAGATGCTGAAGGACATAAAGCATATATTATTCCAGAAGGAGCATCTAATGGAATAGGAAGTCTTGGATATTATTCAGCTATGAAAGAAATCAAGGAGCAGGAAGAAGAGCTTGGAATAAAATTTGACAGAATAGTTGCAGCTGTTGGATCAGGAGGAACTTTCGCAGGTCTGTGTATGGGAAATGCTGAATTTTTTAATGGAGAGAAGAAAGTTACAGGATTTAATGTTTGTGATGATGCAGAATTTTTCAAAAAAAGATCAGAAGAAATAGTGGAAGAAGCACAAAAATATTTAGATAAAAGTATTATTGTAAAAGCAGAAGACATGGATATAATAGATGGATATGTAGGGATAGGGTATGCACAAAGCAGACCTGAAGAATTGGAATTTATTCAGAATACTGCTAAAAAAGAAGGAGTAATATTTGATCCGGTATATACTGGAAAAGCTATGTATGGAATGATGAATGAAATAGAAAAAGGAACTTTTAAAAAAGGGGAAAATGTACTATTCATCCATACAGGAGGTTTATTTGGAATATTCTCTAAAAGAAATCAATTTAAATTCTAAAATTAAAGCATAAAACAACATAGAAGGAGAAAGACAATGGCAGAAAATAAGAAAAAAAGTGTGTGGGAAGCATATAGATTTTCCATTATATTAGTGGGAGCTATATTATTAGGAAGTTTAATTGGGATAAAAATGGGACCTAGAGCAGTCATGTTCAAGCCTTTAGGGGATTTATTTATAAATGGAATGTTTATGGTGGTAGTACCATTGGTTTTTGTTACAATAAGTGGTTCAATATCAGCTATGAGTGATATGGCAAGACTTGGAAAAATTTTAAAAAGTCTTTTAATAGTGTTTGTATCAACAGGAGCCGTAGCTGGTGTACTTGTACTGATTGTAGTAAATATTTTTCCACCAGCAAAAGGTGTAGTATTGAGCATGCCTGCAGCTGAGGCTTTAAAACCTTTTTCTACAGGAAGTCAAATAGTTTCAGCGCTTACAGTTACAGATTTTCTAGAACTTATTTCAAGAAAAAATATGCTTCCATTAATATTATTCTCATTAGTTTTTGGAATGTGTGTAAATGCAATAGGTGAAAAAGGAAAGATAATAGCTGGAGGACTTGAAGCATTATCAGAAGTTTTTCTGAAAATAATTGGACTATTGATGTATTATGCCCCTATAGGACTTGGAGCTTATTTTGCTGCATTGGTAGGTGAACATGGGAAAGAACTTATTGGTTCTTATGCAAGAGCATTAGCAATATATTATCCTCTATGTTTTGTATATATGGCTACAGCTTTTCCTGTATATGCATATATTTCTGGAGGAATGAATGGAGTAAAAGCTTTGAAACATGTAATATCTCCAGCAGTTACAGCAGTGGCTACTCAAAGCAGTATTGCTACACTTCCAGTGAATTTAGAAGCTTGTGAAAATATAGGTGTACCAAAAGATATAAGAGAAATAGTACTTCCAATTGGAGCAACTGCACATATGGATGGAACTGTACTTAGTACTATATTAAAGATATCTTTTCTGTTTGGAATATTTCAAATACCATTTGCAGGTGTAGGAACTTATGTAAGTGCAATAATGCTTGCAATAGCTGGTGGAGTAGTAATGTCAGGAGTACCTGGAGGAGGACTTATTGGAGAAATGCTTATAGTAACTATGTATGGATTCCCACCAGAAGCATTCCCGATAATAGCAACAATTGGATATTTAGTTGATCCTCCTGCAACAATGATAAATGCAAGTGGAGATACATTGGCATCAATGCTTGTAACTAGATTTGTAGAAGGAAAAGACTGGATGAAAAGAAATCTGGGATAAAAATATTTTAAAAATTAATTATTATAAATATTTGAAGAAAAATTTAAGAAAATGTGTTGAAAAAATCATAATGATAGTAAGATAAAAAAGATAGAATAATAAAAAATATATTGTCAGACAAAAAACTATTTCAAATAGAAAATATTAGAAGCAGCATTAATTTTATTTGAAATGTAAATAGACAAACAAAAATTTTTTTTAGTAAAGTTTTTTAGTTTAAAGAAAGAAACGGTTCACAGAAAAAAATAACTGAAAGAAAAAGCTTGAAATCCCTTATTAAATATAGTATTATTTACTCAAGTTGTTAGTTTGATGTTTGTTTTATGAAAAATAGTATTTGCTGATGCTATAATTTGAAATAGACAAAGTAGAATGACTTATATGAATGTATTCACTTCAGAGAATACAATCTTACTTTTCAAGAAAAAAATATAGTTTAGAAAAAGAGAGGCTATTGTGAAAATAGCTTCTTTTTTTGTTGTATAAATTTGAATTAATACATATAAATAAAGAAAACTATAATAAAAATTTATAAATATATAAGAATAAAAAATAGATATTTAAAATAGTTAGATTAATTTGAATATATGATGATTTATGCTTTAAAGTCTACAAATTAGCTTTAGTCTGAATTAAAAAAATGTGTTTAAAAAGTGCGTAATTAATGATAAAATACATAGCGGATAAATTAGATAAAGATTATTAAAAAGAAAAAAACTTAGAAAATAAAAAAGGAAAGTTTTTTTTATTTCTAATGACCTAAATATGAATCCCTGTTTGTTCACAATAAAAATAAGATATGGATAGCAT
>ERZ773144.2336-NODE-2336-length-15041-cov-7.384092_pt1 | contig 15041 bp, 14 predicted proteins | sample MGYA00580849_ERZ773144 | MGnify/ENA primary metagenome ERZ773144 (study PRJEB29015, sample SAMEA2737861) | human gut metagenome | biome: human gut; feature: human-associated habitat; material: faeces | place: China | collected 2012 ...
CCTTTCCTGTTCCTGATATTAAGATTGTATCTGTTATTCCATTTATTATAGAATTTTCATAAGTTTTTTCTAAAAAGCTATTACTTCCAGTTTCTGATGTAACAGCATTTTTAACCTTCATTTGTCTTTCATTAGAAAACATCTTTACATCTATATCTTCACTTCCAGTATATCTATATGAAACATCATATTTACCATTAGATTTAACTTTAAATACAATTCCATAGTTTTTAATTGCAGGAGTTCCTGAACCAGCATTATCTATTATTGCTCCATTTATTACATTTTCTCCTTCAGTTTTATTTAATAATAACCCATAGTTGCTTCCCGTTGGTTCTCCTGTACTATTTGTATCAATGGCATAAGTATCTCCATAAATTATTCCAAAGTTATTTATATTATCTCCATTAACTGATTCACTGACAAAACCTTTTCCAGAAGACCCTCCTTTTCCTATTATCATTCCTAGATTGTCAATAGGGTTAATTGGCTCTGATCCAGGGTTAAATACTGCTAATCCATATCCAAAACCATTAACTGATATTCCCATAATCTTCCCTGTATTTTCTAGCTTCTCCATTGGACCTTCATAATAATTATTATAATTTGAAATTCCATGTCCTTCTCCATTATTTCCTATTCCAACTATTATCCCAGAATTTTTTAGATTTTTTATTACTCCACCATTGCTCTTGATTCCAAAACCTGTATTTCCATTACCATATATTATTCCTGTATTTTTTATATCAGTAATAGTTTCAGTATTATAAATTCCTCTTGATTCGCTAGCCAGTACTCCAACTATTTTACCAAAATTATTTATTTTACCTATAACTCCACCACTTTGATTATATATCCCTGTAGCATAAGAACTTCCATTCCCAAAAATCATTCCTATATTTTCAATACTAACTATTTCTCCACCATAATTCCAGATTCCTATACTTGAATTACTTCCTTTTCCATATAAATCTCCAATATTTTGTACTATTTCAATCTTTCCACTATAATTCCAGATCCCTACTCCTGTTTCTCCTGAATATGTTGATATTCCAAATATAATTCCATTATTTTCAATTCTTTTTAATGAAGAGCCCCAATTAAAGACCCCATATGCACCATCTTGTGTATTAGTTGCAGATATTATATTATTATTATATATTTCAAATTCAAAATTATCTGCTATTTGTAGCCATAAACCTGTTTCACCTTTTAATTCTATTTTTCCATTATTAGTATAAACATTATTCTCAAAAGTATTATCTACAAATGGATGTGTTGTTTTATCATACTTCATTCCATTAAATAATATGTCTTCTCCTGTTTCCTGAGTTATTTCTAATCCTTCTCCCATTGCTGGTAAACAAGATAATAAAAATCCTATGATAATTGCTGCTGTTATATTCAAGCTCTTTTTCTTAACTTTCCTTTTTATCATCCTGGTTATGTGTTCTAGCATATTTTCCCTCCCCAATAATATTTTAAAAAATTTTACTTTTAAATAATTTTTATTTTAAAATTCATTTTATTTATCTGTATATATCTCAAATTCGATAAAATAAAAATTGTTCTCTTATATGTATAAAAGCGAACACTTATTTGGGAAAATTACATAACTTTAAAGCCTCTTTTTTTTTGAATGGTGTTTAAGAAAGTTATCATTATTTCTTGACTTTTATAATTTTAAAGGATATAATTGAAACAAATTTAAATAAAAAAAAGCCGCCTTTATACATATAAGCGCCCTGCATTTTATTTTTATGATTTTTAGATGTTTTCCATAAATTTATTTTTTGATTCTTTCTTCTCTTATTCCATTCTATCCCCATTGGCAAATATCAGACTTCTGCTCAGAATAGATATCTTATTTCCATATTTTCTTGCTATCAGATTATTATTTCTTGCCATATTATAAATTGTATTTTTATGTCTTCTTGTTGCTTTTGCTGCTCCTTTTATATCTGTCCACATTCCAAGTTCATTTTCATATCTCTGCTGAATATACTGTTCACAGACATTTCCATCTTCCAGTTTTTTAAACATATACACCTCCATAATTTCACTGTAACTTTTTTCTTTTTCATTATCTTTTTTCATTACTCCTCCTAAGTTCTTTTTCATATATAAAATATCTAATTCTATATACGTGAATAATATTATACTTATTTAATTCTTAAAGTCAAGAAAAAAACTCATCTCAATCACTCCATTTAACATGGTTTAACAAAATTTTATAAAAAAGTAAAAAAGACTGTGTAAATCAACAGTAAAAACTACTAATTTACAACAGTCCTATTCTAGTTATTTAAAATCCTAAATCCTCTTTTACCAAAATTACTTTTATTCTTCCTATATGTCTGCTGTAACGTGTAATTAATATCTGACAGCACACTGTATCTGGTTTTTTACAATCATAGCAGCATCCTGTCTTCTTACATGGAGTATCTATATCAAATCTCTGAGCATTAAGAGGTGCTGCAGTATTTCTAGCACGTGACATAGCATCTTCTACACTTTTTACTACTTTATTCATTCCTATTATCATCACTACATGCTTTGGCCCATAACATATAGCTGCCACTCTATTTGAGTTTCCATCAATATTTACTAAAACTCCATCTTCCGAAACAGCATTAGAGCTAGCAAGAAAGTAATCACAGGAAAATATATCATGCATAATTTTTTCAGCTTCTTCCTGTGAAGAACTATGTTCTCTGTCTATAACTTTATAGTTACCGATTTTTACTGCTTCCTTCAGGCCTATTTCTTCTATACTTGCTGATCCTCCCCAGCCTACACTGCTTCCTTCAGGTATAAGTTCAAGAGCCTTTTTTAAAGCATCTTCTTTTGTATCTACAAAAAAAGCTTCAATGTTTCTTAATTTTAAAGCTTTTACCACCTGTTCTCCACGTAAAGAATCTCTCACTTCTTTTACTGTCATAACATTTTCCTCCTTATGTATAAAATCTATATTAATTTTATTAATGAGCATATACATATATAAATCACCTGATAATATATTCAAATATATTTTTATTACTATATTTCAAGTTTTTCAAGCATATACAAAAGTCCTTCTCTGTCATTATCCAGTGTTATATGTTCCACCTGAGATTTTACTTCTGCAGGAGCATTTCCCATAGCAATTCCCATTCCTGTTACTTTCAGCATATCTATATCATTATAGTTATCCCCAAAAGAAATCGTTTTTTCTATAGGAATTCCCTTTATTCTGCATAATACTTCCACTGCATTGGATTTTAATGCCTTTCCATCCATTATTTCCAAATATGTATCTTTAGACCTGTATACTGAAAGTTCTGGATAAATCATTTTAAGTTTTTTTTCTATTTCTGCTATCTTTTCAGGAACTCCCATACACATTATCTTATGTACTTCTGTATCTTTTTCAAGAAGTTCTTTAAAATCTCCTTTAAGACACTTTAAGTTAGTAATTTCTTCTTCCTGCCTTATCCAATAATCACTATCATCAAATGATATCCACTTATTATTTGAATAAATACTTATACATATATCCTTCCATTTTTCCTTTATACTTTCTGTTATTTCTTCAGCTTTTTTCTGAGACATTCCATTGCTTTTGAGAATTCTGCCATCTGTATCCAATACTAATCCCCCACTATATGCAACTATAGGAGCTTCTATCCCCACAGTTTTTTGTATAGGATATATTCCATCTGGCATTCTTGCTGATACGAGGATAAAAGGTATTCCTTTTTTTTCTAACTCTTTTATTTTTTTCCTAGTATTATCTCTTACCTGATGTGTTGAATCTAAAAGAGTCCCATCTATATCACTGAATACCATTTTGTATTTCCCTATCATCTTTCCCTCCTGTAAGTATCACTTTAATCTCATTCAGCTTCATATTTTTAATTATTCTTTCTATATTTATTATAACTAAAAAGAAGCATAAAGTATATTCTATATTTTTTCTGCATAAATACATAAAGTAGAATTATTTTGACTTTCTTTTTCTCCAGCAACATTATTAAAAAATTTAAATCCTGAAAATCCTCCCATTTCTAATTCTTTTCTTATAGAATTTTTACTAAAAATATGATTCCAGATATTGTAGCATTCACATTGATTTTCAGTTATTATAATATATTGTTCCAAAGATACCATTGATTCTTTATAAATATTATTTCTTTGAATACATGAATATGGTTCATCGCTCCAAAATCCACTATTCTCATATGTTATTTCTATTTTTTCCTGAAATTTTTCATAAAACTTTTCTGTAAATACATCTAAAATCAATATCCCTCCTGGTTTTAAAGCCTTATATATCCTCTTTAAAAGAATTTTTCTATTATCAGGAGAAAGTACTCCAAAATCACAATATATAAGTGTTGCTATATCAAATTCAGCATCATAATCTATTTCAAGATAATTCATATATTTATATTTTATTTCCATATTCTTTCTGGCTGCTGAATCTACAGCATACTCTATTGAACGTTTTGAAAAATCTATCCCTGTGACATCAAATCCTTTATTATAAAACTTTTCTGCGTATATACCAGGGCCACATCCTAAATCAAGAAGTTTTCTATTACTTATATCTTCTATTAAAGATGTTATCCACTCTGCCGATTTTTCTATAAAAGTATGATTCCTTGAAGCTCCTTCTTCATCAGGACTAAGATGAGCTTTTAACATAAATTTAGATATATGTTCATCATCCCAGAATTTTTTACTGCTTGAAGCATATTCTATTGGTTTTTCCTTGAGGTAATTCATTAATTTTTTATTCATAGCCTTTCTCCTTTTGATTTATTCTAGTGATATGAGAATAAAAAAAGCTGTGGTTTACCCACAGCTGGAAATTCTTATAGCCAGTGTGAAATAAATGGTTAAAATCATATGAACACAAAAAAGCTGCAATTAACAGCTGAAAAATTTTGTTCAATTATGATTACCTTTCATTTCCATGACATTCTCATATTATTGATTATATAATATCAAGTATGTTGGATTACCTCACCTCAAATAAAATATTTTTCTCACATCACTTAAAAAGATAATACTATAAAATAAAAATATTGTCAAAAAATAAAAAAAAACTGCCTGTTTTAGACAGCTTGATTTCTTATTTGGTGGCTGGGCTGGCTGGATTCGAACCAGCGCATGACGGAGTCAAAGTCCGTTGCCTTACCGCTTGGCGACAGCCCAACAACAGTATAATAGTATCAAATTTATCTTTGTTTGTCAATAAAATTTTTTTTAAATTCTGAAAAAAAATTTATTTTCAGCTGGTTTTATTCCATTTAACTCTGTGTTACTGTTTTCTTTTTATAAAAAAAGATATGATATATATATCTAAAGAGCTCTTAGAAAAACTAAAATATCAGGAGGTCATATAATGGCAAAAGAAAACTCAGTAATAAAAACAGTGGTGGAAAAAGAAATAACTAAGGTTACAAACTCAATTAAAAGACAGGATGCTATTGAAAAAGAACTTCAGAATTCACAAGCTACATTGGAACACATAGCCGAACAAATTGAAGCAGGAAATCCTATTCCTAATGATTCAAAATTTTCAAGCTATGATGAATGGCAGACATTTCTTGAGAAAAAAATCAACTCAAAAAATTCCTCTCTTGAAACTATTGATAAACAAAAAAGTCTTCTGGCTGCTTATGAATTTTATCTTAAAAACAATGCTGAATAAAAAATAATAATAAAACGAGATAGCTAAAAGGGAGAAGTATTTTCTTCCTTTTAGCTATTTTACTTTGTTCAATGATACTTTTTACAAATGGCAACTGTTAATTAACAAAATTCCAACTTGTCTTTCTTGTTTTTAAACAGTAAAAATGATATATTTGAATTAAATCAACATAAAATATATAAAAATAAAATTTTTTAGAAAGGAATAATTATGACTGAAAATGAATTGTTTGAAATTTGGGAAGCTGCAAAAAAGGGAAATACATATTCAAGAAAACCTCTCCCTGCAGAATATGTAAAAGAGGCTGAAGACTACATAAATAAGGTCAATAGTACTATTGAAAAACGAAAAACATCTTGGTCTGTTTCATATCCTACAGCACTAATCAAAGAAATAGGAAAAGAAAATGAGCTTCTAGCTAAAAGAATACTTTTTGTTATTTCACAATGGAGAAGGGAAGGAGTCATAAGTGATTACTACTATATGTTCAATGACATAGATATAGCTGCAAAAATAGGTTATTCCCTTTCTAAAATAATTGAAGAATCCATTATAAAATTTAAAAAAAATATATCTGTTGATAATATAGAAATTTCTCTGGAAAAGTTATGGAAATATTATCCTGAGGAAGACTTTGTAAAGTTTACAGACAAAATTTTTACCTCTGATATGAATGTATTATTAGAAAAGAAAAATGATGACTATATGCTTTATATTCTTCTTACAGCTGCTTCTATTCTCTATGCAAAAGATTCTGTAAAATATCAGTATTATCTTGCTCCTATAATGTCTTATGCTAATAAATTTGGAGATGTATGTACTTGCATAATTCTGTCTAAGATTGCTCCTGTTTCAAAAGAAGCTGAAGAACTGCTTATTAAATTAATAAAAGAAAACGAAGGAGCCAGAGTAAATATATACAGATTTGGATTCCGCAGAGATTTCAAAAAATTTAAAAAATTCTGTGATGATAAAAATATTCCTGAGTATTATCCTCTTTTATTGCTTATTCTTGAGGTTATGAATGAATATAATAATGATATGAAAAAAACTGCTCAATATTTCAATGAAGCATACAACAATAATAGAGAAGAATTTATGAAAGTTTATCACAGATTATCTGATAAAATGCATTCTGCCAAAGCACTGTTTCTTTTAGCAATCATGATAAAAAATAAAAATGATGAAGAAGATTTAAAAGAAGAAAAATTAAATGCTGACATAATCAGATATGTAGAAAATGGTTTGAATCATAAAAACAATAATGTTCTTGAGTATTTAAAAGGAAATATTACTAAAGAGGAAGTAATAAAAAAATATATGAAAGGAAACATTCCGATGGTTGAATATTTTTATACTGCAGTTGCATGTATATATAATCACAGTTCTATTGCCAGAAAATTTTGGGATATTTATATGTCATTTGCTGAAAATGAACTTTATGATTCAACTAAAATAAGATTTTATAATTACTTTATTGAAGGAAGATATAAGTGGCTTGGTGAATCTCCAATAGATAGTGCGAAAGTTCTGATGAAATATGGTTTTTCTTTTAAGAGAATTCTTGCTATATATTGTATAGCTGGTGAAAATTCATGGAATGGAGAAACTATCAATATGAGTGATGCGGCCGAAATTATAAAAGGTCATGAAAATGAAGCTTTAGAACTCCTTGATGAATGGAGAAAACTTGAAAAATGCTCAAGTGATGAAACTGCTTATCAGACAAGACTTTTAGAGTTACTTTTTGACAAAAGCAACATTTCTGATTATTCTCTACTTGTTGAAATGTTAAATCACAAATCTAAAGTTATCAAGAAAAAATGTGAGGAAATAATCACAAGACATAAAAAAGAAACACAACATCTCCTTGAAGATATGAAATTAAAAGCAAAGGGAGAAACTCTCCAAATTATTAACCGTATAATTAAATTCTGGAATAATGAACATCTTTTTCATGAAGGTTTCTCTTTCACAAACGAAGCAGCAATAAAATTCTGTACAGAAAATTTTGATAAAACTAATGTCAAAGTAATCTCATGGATACCAGAAGGTATGCTTTCAGGAGTGCGTTTTGCTGATCTCAGTGGAATAGCTCCAGATATAATAATGGAATTTATTTTAGTAGAATATATGTCTTTGGCTGCACCATATCGTGTGAAAGCTGCTGATAAAGTAGCAGAAATATTAAACCTTCAAGATATGCAAAAAGCTCTGGAAGGTATATATAATGAATGGATAGAAAATGGTGCTGATACAAAATTAAAAATGTTTATGCTTCCATACTGTGTTTTTGCTTCAGATTCACAGATACTGCAGTTAAATAAACAGCTTTTAAAATGGGCAGAAGCGTCACGGGGTGCTCTTGCAGCATTTGCTGTATCAGTTGCAGCACTGAATGGTGGAAGTGTAGCTTTGATGATGATGGACAGTATATCTTCAAAATTTCCTAATAATCAGGTAAAAAAAGCTGCTAAAGCTGCTTTTTCAGCTACTGCCAAGATACTTGAAATTCCAGAAGATGTACTTTCAGATCGTATTGTTCCTTCACTTGGATTTGATAAAACTGGTAAAAAAATACTTGATTTTGGTGCTCATACTTTTACTCTTGCTTTAACACCAGATTTTGTCCTTTCTATCTATGATAATGGAAAAGAAAAATTTATAAAATCACTTCCTAAGCCAACCAGTGAAGATGATCCTGTAAAAGCTGAATCAGCTAAAAAAGAACTTTCTGAGTTAAAAAAACAGATAAAAGCAGTAGTGCAAACTCAATCTGCCAGATTGAAGAAAGTTCTTATGAATGGACGTTATTGGAATAGTGAAAACTGGAATTCTCTGTTTGTGAAAAATCCAATAATGCATCAGTTTGCTATGGGGCTTATTTGGGGAGTTTACGAAAATAATAAACTTATAGAGTCATTTAGATATATGGAAGATGGTACTTTCAATACAGTTGATGAAGATGAATTTACAGTTCCTGAAAAAGCTCATATTACTCTTGTACACCCTGTAGAGCTTGGACAAGAACTTACTGCATCTTGGAAAACTCAACTGGAAGATTATGAAATAATACAGCCTATAGAACAGCTGGATATATCAATACCAGAACTTGCCCCTAAAGATATGGCTGGTAAAAAAATAATACGTTATTCTGATAAATATATCAAAGTAGGTAAAATAAACTCTGCTGCAAAAAAATATGAATTCATTCGTGGAGAGGTCCTTGATGCTGGTTCTTTCTTCTGTTATCACATTGTTGATAAATTTCTTAATATATATGTTCATATAAATGTTGATGATATGTATATGGGACAGGATTTTGATGAGGAAATAACTATAAAAGAAGTTACTTTCTGCCGTCTGCCTGAATCAGGAGAACCTTTAGATGATATAAAAGACAATATGATATTGGATATTTCTTCACTTCCACAGAGATTTGTAAGCAGTGTTATTGCTCTTCTTGATAAAATAACAGAATAATAATAAAATATAAGGGCAGCCAATTATAGTTGCCCTTTTTATCTAAATTACTGTTGTGGCACTACTGCAAAGAAAATTAAGTCTTCATCACTATTATTTATAATGCTGTGTGAGTGACCTTTAGGGCAATAATGACATATTCCCGAATATAATTCTTCTTCATCTGTATCATATAAAGCTTTCCCTTTTCCCTGCAGAACATATATTATTTCACTTCCAGTTTCATGTTTATGATATCCAATTGATGCTCCAGGTACAAGTTTACTGCACATAATACGATTTTTTTCATCCATAAACATAAGAGCAGCAACATTTTTTTCTCCACCATAAAATTTTTCCAATACAGTTGGTTTCATCTCATCAAATTTAATCAGCATAAACTTTTCCCCCTCATTTTTTATTTCTCATATGTTAACATAGTTGTATAAAAAAAACAACCTGAAACCCTTTAAGATTTCAGATTGTTTTTATCCCCAGATATTTTAAAATTATTCTTCTACAGCTGCTACAGCTTCTTCTTCTAAATCCATTTCATTATATCTAGCTATAACTGAATCAGTTATCTCTTTTCTTAATTCAGGAGTGATTGGATGAGCTATATCTTTATATTCTCCATCAGGCATTTTTCTTGATGGCATAGCCACAAACATTCCCTTTTGTCCATCGATTATTTTTAGACCATGGATAACAAAGCATTCGTCGAATGTTACATCAGCATAAGCTTTTAGCTTCAACTCATTCTCGTTCTTTACCGCCCTTAGTCTAACATCTGTGATTTTCATAATTAATGCACCTTCCCTTATTTTAGTATCATCTATAAAGAACTGCAAAGATGTACTTCACAGCTTTTAAAATGCTCTTTTAATGTTTTATATATATTTTCTGCTTCTTTTTTATCTGCAAAAGTATAATATGCACTTCCACTTCCCGACATAAAAAACTTTAGATTTCCCATTTCTGCTAATTTTTTTCTAAAATTTATTATATTCTTATCTTCAATGAGAAGTCCCTGTTCCAGATGATTTTCTATATTTTCTTCTACTTTTGATATACTGTTTTCTTTCAATCCCAGAACTATCTTATTTATATCTGCATCTTTTTTATTATTGAGCGTATACATATTTTTATATGCTTTTCCTGTAGAAACTCCAAAATCTGGCTTTATAACTATTATCAAATTTTCCAGATTATTTTCTATTATTTCAATATTTTCTCCTATACCAGTAACTCTGGCAGATTTGTTTATTAGAAAAAATGGAATATCAGCTCCTATACTTTTTCCTATTTCTATGAGTTTTTCAATTGTAAAATAATTCCCATGAAACTCATTTAAAAGTTTAAGTAAAAATGCTCCATTAGAGCTTCCTCCACCAAGCCCAGCCTGATGAGGTATATTTTTTTTTAGATATACATATACTTTTCTTCTTTCAAAACCACTTTCATCATAAAATTTATCATATATTTTATATAAAATATTTTCTTTTCCAGTTGGTATATCTTTTTTATTAGTTTCTATAGTCAACAGTCCAGAAATATCTTCTATTTCTCCGTTCATCTCATCACTCAAACTGATAGGTACCATCACCATATCCAGAAGATGATAACCATCTTCCCGTTTTCCTGTTATATTTAACCCTATATTTATCTTTCCATTGGAATTTAAAGAAAATTTCACTAAAAAATATCCTCCTCACTGTCCAAATCTATTTTTATTCCTCTGCTATCCAGAACTTTTATAAGCTCAGAAGTTTTTTCTTTAGCTACATTCCCTGCAGGCACTTCCAATATTTCAAATTTAAAATATTTATTAAAATATTCTAATTCAAGAATCTGTCCTACTTTTACCTCTGTTCCAGCCTTTGCCACCTTCCCGTTTAATTTAGCTTTTCCACCATCTACAACTACTTTGGCAATAGGTCTTCTTTTTATTATTCTGCTTACTTTTAAAAATTTGTCTAATCTCATACGTTATGTTCAAACCTCCTGTCTTATTATTTATATATACTATATTTTTTTCATATGTCAATGTTTATTTTTTGCTTCATTCCAAAATTTTTCCATAGTATCTAATGAAGAACTTGTTAAATCGCAGTGCTTTTCTACATATCTAAATCTTGTATCAAATTTTTTTATTGTCTTCTCCAAAGCATCTGTTGAATTTATTTTTAAAAATCTTGAAAGATTTACTATAGAAAAAAGTAAATCTCCAAGCTCTTCTTTTATGTTTTCAGAATCATTATTATTAATAGCCTGCTTTAACTCATTTAATTCCTCTTCTACTTTAGCTATAACATCTTTAGTATCAGTCCAGTCAAATCCTACCTTAGCAGCCTTTTTTTGTATTTTTTCAGCTTTAGCCAGTGATGGAAGATATATTGGTACACCATCCAATACAGATTCTCTTTTTTTATGCTCTTTCTCAGTTTTTTTTATCTCTTCCCAGTTTACCAATACTTCAGCAGAAGTTATACTGTCATCTTTTTCTTTAAATACATGAGGATGCCTTCTTATCATTTTTTCATTTATTCCTCTTGCTACATCCTCTATTGTAAACTTTCCTTCATCTTCACATATATCAGCCTGAAATACTACATTCATCAAAAGGTCACCTAATTCACCTTTTAGTTCATCTCCACCTTCATCCATAGCTTCAAGTACTTCACATGTTTCTTCCATTAGACATGGTTTCAGAGTTTCAAGAGTCTGTTCTCTATCCCATGGACATCCTCCCTCTCCCCTCAATTTTTTTATTATTTCTACAAGTCTGTCAAATTCTTTCATTTTACATCACTCCCTCATATTCATTGAAAAATCTATCAATATTCCCTTTATAGAATACTCCTTCCTCTCTGTTTAGGTATTTCAGATTTCCCATTGTCATCATTTGAGATATTTTTTCTATATTAACTTTTTCACTCAAAAATCTTATAAAGAATCCATTTTTTTCCTGTTTAATTACTGATATTCCCAATTCTCTCGCTTTTAGCTTAATTCTTATATAATAGAAAAGATTGATAACTTCTCTTGGAGGATTTCCGAACCTATCCCTTACTTCATTCTCTAATTCCTTTAACTCATCTTGAGTTTTCAGTTCTGCTGCTCTTCTGTAAATAACGATTTTTTCATCTTTTTCTATATATTCATCAGGAATGAAAGCTGGCATATTAATTTTTATCTCCATTTCCATCTCTTCTTCTGGAGCATTTCCTTTAATACGCTGTATTTCCTCATTTAACATCTTAATATAGAGATTATAACCAAATGTTTCAAGAGCTCCATGCTGTCTGTCTCCTAATATTTCCCCAGCTCCTCTTATTCTCATATCTTCCAGTGATAATTGGAATCCTCCACCTGAATCTCCAAGGTTTTTTATAGACTCTTCTCTTTCTTTAGCTTTTTTAGTCTGATGTTCTTTAGTAAGAAGATAGCAGTAACCTTTTCTTCTTCCTCTCCCTATACGTCCCCTCAATTGATATATTTGAGAAAGTCCTAGCTTTTCTGCTCCATCAATTATCATGGTATTGGCATTTTCTATATCAATACCATTTTCAATTATAGTGGTAGATATAAGCATATCTATGTCACCATTTTCAAAGTCTTTTATCTTGTTTTTTATCTCCTTTGGAAGCATTTGACCATGGATATAATCCAATTTTAAATAATTTGGAAGAAGCTTCCTAAGTTCACTAGTTTTCTTTTCTATATTTTTTACAGAATTAAATATATAAAAAACCTGACCTTCTCTGGCTATTTCACTCATAATTATCTCTTTAAGTTTTTTATCATCTTTATCTATAAACATTGTTTCAATAGGTTTTCTTCCTTCTGGAGGAGTATCTATTATAGATAAATCCCTTATTCCCAGCAATGAAAGATTCAAAGTTCTTGGAATTGGTGTAGCCGTTAAAGTTATCATATCTATTTTATTTTTTAATTTTTTTAACTGTTCCTTAGCTTTTACTCCAAATTTTTGCTCCTCATCTATTACTACAAGTCCTAAGTCTTTAAATTTTACATCTGATGACAGAATCCTGTGAGTTCCTATAACTATATCAACAGTTCCAGCAGCTATCTTAGTCAATACTTCTTTCTGTTCTTTCTCACTTTTTAATCTACTCAGTATTTCAATAGTTACAGGATAGTTTTTAAATCTTTCTGTAAATCTTTCATAGTGCTGCTGTGCAAGAACAGTTGTAGGTACCATGACAACTACCTGTTTTCCATCAATAGAAGCTTTAAAAGCTGCTCTCAAAGCTATTTCTGTCTTACCATATCCTACATCTCCACATACTACTCTATCCATTACTCTATCTGATTCCATATCTCTTTTTACATCTTCAATAGCTTTCAGCTGAGATGTAGTTTCTTTATAGGGAAAACTCTCCTCAAATTCCTCCTGCCATACTGTATCATGAGAAAAAGCATATCCCTTTTCAAAAGCTCTTTTTGCCTGTATTTCTATAATTTCTTTGGCAAAAATTATCATTTCCTCTTCCAGCTTCTGTCTTTTTCTTTTGAATCCTCTTCTTCCAAGCTGGTATATATCAGGTATTACTCCTGGAGTAGATACATATTTTTCAATCTTATTTATGCCTTCTACAGGTACAAAAAGTTTATCTTCATCTGCATATTTTATCTTCAGATAATCCTGTCCATTCATGGTTTCTATTCCCTGATAGATACCCACTCCATAATTCTCATGGATTATGAAGTCATTTTCTCTGATTTGAGATACATCTTTATATTTTAAATTAACTTTCTCCTTAGGTTCTCTTTTTACTTTTATTCCTTTTAATTCTCTGTCTGTAAGAATAAGTCTTTCTTTTTCTCTATAACCTTCATAATGAGGATATCTTTGTATCTCTATACTGTATTTATCAAATATCTCCTTATATCTCTTCTCTTCTTCTGACATTAAAATAATATTTTCTTTGATGCTCAATTTTTTGATATAATCATAATCTTCAAATTTTTTAATTTCTTCTTCTGAAAATCTTTTTATCTCTATTTCTTCAGCACTCTCAAGCATTTCATAAAATCTTTTTCTAAACTTTTCTTCTTCATCTCTTTCTCTAAGTATACTTTCTTCCAGTTTATATCTCAACAATTCATTGTTTTCAAAATATATCTTTAATCCTTTTATTTTATTTTTATTAATCAATTCAGAAAAGGATAATTTTCCATCTTTATTATTGTTTATATACACATTGATATTATCAAGATTCTCTATACTTTTCTGGCTTTCAAGATCAAAATATGTTATTCTCTCTATTTCATCTCCAAAAAATTCAATCCTTACAGGATAATCTCCATCACTTGAAAAAATATCAAGTATATCTCCCCTTACACTGTACTGCATTCTTTTTTCCAGCATATAGACTTTATCATATTTATTCTTTATAAGATTTTCCTGTATTTCACCTAAATTCATTTCTTTTCCTTTTTGAAAAGAAATTTTTTCTCCTTCCAAAGAATAATCCCTGAGAAATGCTTCAAGAGATATTAGTATTATAAACTTATTTTTAGATTTTAAAAGTTTAAGCAGATCATAATTGAGTTTTTCAAATTCTTCATCTTCATAACTGCTTTCAATTTTTAAAATTTTTCCATCATAAAAATCACTGAGGGTATTATAATAATCCTCAATGTTTTTGTTGGATGAGCATAGATATACTATGTTTCCTTTTATTTCTTTAAGTAAAAAGGGTATCCTCCCTCTGTATTCTGTTATCATGTCTCACTCCATTTTCATTTATTCATGTATATATTTTACTCTGTATTTTCAACTTTTCATAGTGAAAATATAATTCTGCTTTAATAATTTTATTATTTTTATATGTATATGTTCAAAAATAAATTA
>ERZ773144.2347-NODE-2347-length-14983-cov-5.282757_pt1 | contig 14983 bp, 16 predicted proteins | sample MGYA00580849_ERZ773144 | MGnify/ENA primary metagenome ERZ773144 (study PRJEB29015, sample SAMEA2737861) | human gut metagenome | biome: human gut; feature: human-associated habitat; material: faeces | place: China | collected 2012 ...
TAAATAATATTTCATAAATAAAAAAGCTGCCATAAGTAGAAATTTAATCTATTTTTAAGCAGCTTTTTAATTATAAAAATATTTTATTCACTTCAGATTCACCAGTTACTTTTATTCCATTTTTTATAAGCAAATCAGCAGCAGCTCCATTTCCATCTATGAGTATCTTTGAAAAAGTACCATCATAAATTTTTCCATAGCCACATGAAGGGCTTCTTTCTTTTAAAATGGCAGTGCTGCAGTTATATAGTTTAGCTAACTTAAGAACTTCCTCAGCTCCTTTTAAATACTCTTTTGTGACATCCACTCCAGTTTTTGTGATAATTTTATTATCTTGTATCTCAGCAGGGTCACGTGGAGTAGCCAAGCCTCCAAGCTGTTCTGGGCATACTGGTATAAGTTCATGCTCCTTTAACAGCATTTCTATATCTTTTTTCAGCTCCCCTTTACCATTATAACGGCATTCTACACCTAACAGACAGGCACTGACAAGTATCTTCATAATATAATCCTCCTAAATCACTAAACCAGAGCTTCAACTTTATCTTTGAAACCTTGAGGAACTCTTTTTATTTTCTTAGCTGTATAATCATAACATACAAGCATAGTGTATCCATTGATAACTTTTTTACCAGCATTATTAAATATTTCATAATAGCAAGTGAAATTAATTTTTTCTATTTCTATTTTAGTTATTCTTATTTCTATTTCATCATTTAAAAATAGTTCCTTATTATATTCAACATATCCATTTTTTTGAATAACACCAATTCCATCACCTAAATCTAATTCTGTAAATCCAAGAGATTCAAAAAATGCCATTCTTGAAAATTGAAAAAAAAGAAGAGCTCTTTCATTTCCAACATGACCTCCATAGTTTATATCTTCCTGTACTATTTTATATTTGTATGAAAACATTTTACCTCCCTAAAAAATCTTGTTAAATTGAATATCAATACAACAATTATATTATAAAAACTATAATAAAGAAAGACATTAAAGAGAATAAAATAAATATAGGAATAATAAATTAGTGTAAAATCAAATTTTAAGCAATATATAAAATTTCATGGCAGAGAAGATAAATTAAAAATATTGACAATAAAAGAAATTAGAGTATAAAATTGAGTTGGAACGAAAATACATATATACTAAGGAGAAAGGAATGGGGAAAAAAGGGTATGGATTTTTATTCAAAGAAAAAAAAGAAACAAAATCTTTAAAAGATGAAATAATAGAAAATAGATATATCAATAAAATGATGAAATCTATAATTGATTCATCTTATGATGGAATTTATGTAACTGATGGAGAAGCAAATACTCTTTTAGTAAATAAATCTTATGGAAGAATAACAGGTCTGAACATAGAAGAGTTGATTGGAAAAAATATGAAAGATCTGGTAGCTGCAGGTGTATATGACAATTCAGGCTCCCTTGTAGTGATAGAAACAGGAAAAGAAGCCACTGTCAATCAAAAATTATCATCTGGTAAAGAAGTATTGGTTACTAGTGTGCCAGTTTTAGATGAAGATGGAACACGAAAATATATAGTAACTAATGTGAGAGATTTATCAGATATAGAAAGATTGAGAAGAGAACTTTTTTTAAATCAAAATTTGACTCAAAAGTATAAAGATGAACTGGAAAATATGAAAGAACAACTTGTGGATATAGATGATATAACATTTAGGGATAAATCTATGTTCAATACATTAAAAATGATATTAAAAATATCTAAGATGGATACTTCTGTACTTCTCACAGGTGAAACAGGAACTGGAAAAACTCATATAGCTAAGTTAATACATAAGTACAGCAATAGAAATGAACAGACATTCATTGAGATAAACTGTGGAGCTATACCAGAAAGTCTTATTGAATCAGAATTTTTCGGATATGAGGCAGGGGCTTTTACTGGAGCATCTAAAAAAGGAAAAATGGGAGTTTTTGAGCTTGCAAATAATTCAACTTTATTTTTAGATGAAATATCAGAATTGAATATAGATTTGCAGGTAAAACTGCTGAAAGTACTGGAAAGTCTTGAAGTGAGACGTATTGGTGGTGAAAGAGTTATCCAGACAAATGCAAGAATAATAGCTGCCACAAACAGGGATTTGAGGGAGCTGGTAAAAGAAGGTAAATTTAGAGAAGATTTATATTATAGATTGAATGTAATATCCATAAATATACCATCTTTGAAAGAAAGAAAAGATGACATAATTCCATTATGTCTAAGATTTCTACAGGAATTTAATAAAAAATACAGTGTTGAGAAATTTTTCAGCCAGGAAATAGTGGAAGTTTTTTATAGGTATCATTGGCCTGGGAATATAAGGGAAATGAAAAACCTTGTTGAACAATTGGTAATTATATCTCAAGGAAATGAAATAACTACAGATTATCTTCCAAAATATATTTTTCAAAAAGCTACTTTAGATATTTTAGATGAAAAAATTGAAAAGACTGATGAACTTTATCAGTATCATAAAATGAGTTTAAAAGAGGCTACTCTTAAATTTCAACAAAATCTAATCAGAAATATACTTAAAGAAAAAGGTTCTCAAAGACAGGTTGCAAAAGCATTACAAGTAGATCCAGCAACAATTACAAGAAAACTTACAGGTTTGGAATAATTAAAAATTATCAAAGCACATCTATATTGCAAAAATGCAATTAGTTGCAAAAATGCAAAATTTTATAAAAACTGTATTGAAAAAATGCAATACAGTTTTTTTTGATTCTTTATGTAAAAATCTGAAGTACTGATTTGAAAAGTGTTTATAAAAATAAAGAAGAACATATTTTATTGGCAGATAAATTGCTTTATTACATATATCAAGGAATTAAAATAAATTTAAAGGGAAGTGATTTGTATGGCTTTAAAAACACCACAGGAATATTTAGAAAGTTTAAGAAAATTAAATTTAGAAGTTTATCTTTTTGGAGAAAGAGTGAAAAATCCTGTTGATAATCCTATTATCAGACCATCTTTAAATTCAGTAATAATGACTTATGAACTTGCACAAGACCCTAAATATACTGATCTCATGGTAGTTGATTCTCATATGACAGGAGAAAAAATCAATAGATTTACTCATATTCATCAAAGTACCAGCGACCTTGTAAAAAAAGTAAAAATGCAAAGATTATTAGGACAGAAAACTGCTGCCTGTTTTCAGCGTTGTGTAGGGATGGACGCTTTTAATGCTGTGTACAGTACTACTTATGAAACAGATCAAAAATATGGAACTGAGTATCATGCAAGATTTAAAAAATTTCTTGAGTATGTACAAAGGGAAGATTTGACAGTAGATGGAGCTATGACTGATCCTAAAGGTGATAGAGGACTTTCACCATCAAAACAGGAAGATCCTGATTTATTTCTTCATATAGTTGAAAAAAGGGAAGATGGAATAGTAGTAAAAGGAGCAAAGGTACATCAGACAGGAATAGTAAATTCTCATGAAGTGCTTGTAATGCCGACTATATCTATGACAGAAGAGGATAAAGAATATGCAGTAGCTTTCTCTGTACCTACTGATACAGAAGGAGTAAAAATTATCTATGGAAGACAGTCATGTGATACAAGAAAACTTGAAGAAGGGACTTTAGACAGAGGAAATCCTAAATTTGGAGGACATGAAGCTTTAGTTATATTTGATGATGTATTTGTACCAACTGAACGTATATTTATGTGTGAAGAATATGATTTTTCTGGAATGTTAGTAGAAAGATTTGCAGGATTCCACAGACAAAGTTATGGAGGATGTAAAGTAGGAGTAGGAGATGTACTTATTGGAGCAGCAGCTCTTATTTCAGATTATAATGGAACAAAAAAAGCTTCTCATGTAAAAGACAAAATAATTGAGATGATACATTTAAATGAAACTTTATATTGTGCTGGAATTGCATGTTCTAGTGAAGGACATCCAACAGTGGCAGGATCATATGAGATAGATATGCTTCTTGCTAATATCTGTAAGCAGAATGTAACTAGATTCCCATATGAAATAGCTAGACTGGCAGAGGACATTGCTGGAGGATTGTTTGTAACTATGCCTTCTGAAAAAGACTACAGAGATCCTGTATTAGGAGGATATATAGACAAATATCTAAAAGGAGTAGCAACTGTACCTACAATAGATAGAATGAAAGTGCTTAGACTCATAGAAAATCTTACACTTGGAACAGCAGCAGTAGGATATAGAACAGAATCTATGCATGGAGCTGGGTCACCTCAGGCACAAAGAATTATGATAAGCAGACAGTCTAACCTTGAAGTTAAAAAACAGCTTGTAAAAGATATTTTAGACATTAAGGATTAATTTATGGATAAAATAGAAAAATTTTTAGATGAAGAGATAAGACCAGAACTGCGTAAACATAATGGAGATATATCTATTGAGGAGTATGATAAACAAAATAGGAAACTGGTTTTAAGATTGATGGGGCAGTGTTGTACCTGCCCTCACTCAATTGATACTAGTGAAAATTTTATAAAAATAAGTGTAAGAGAAAGATTTCCAGAGATAGAAGTACTGCACGTAAATGCTGGTGCTTCCAGAGAATTCATAGAGATAGCTAAAGCATATTTAAGGGGGAGATAGATTTATGGATTGGAGAGAGGATTATAAGAAAAAAGTGTGTTCACCAGAAGAAGCAGTGAAAAAAATAAAATCAGACAGCCGTGTAGTTATATGTCATGCAGCAGGAGAACCACAAACTTTAGTGGATGCAATGGTGCATAATTATAAGGAATATAAAAATGTTGAAATAGTTCATATGGTAGCTCTTGGGAAATGTGATTATATGAAGCCGGAAATGGCAGGACATTTCTGGCACAATGGACTTTTTTTAGGGGGAGGAACTAGAGATGTTGTAAATGCAGGAAATGGGGATTATACAACATCATTCTTTTTTGAAATACCTAAATTATTTAAAAAAGGAGGAACACTTCCAGTAGATACAGCTTTAATACAGGTATCACCACCTGATGAACATGGATATTGCAGCATGGGAATAACTTGTGACTATACAAAAGCAGCTGCTGAAAATGCAAAGTGTGTAATAGCTCAGGTAAATAAATTTATGCCAAGAGTATTAGGAGATAATTTTATACATATATCAGAAATAGATGTAATAGTAGAGAAAGATGAACCTATAATTATTTTAAATCCACCTAAAATAGGAAATGTTGAAAGAAAAATAGGAGAGTACTGTGCGAGTCTGATAAATGATGGAGATACTTTACAATTAGGGATAGGAGCTATACCTGATGCAGTACTTACATTTTTGAAAAATAAAAAAGATTTAGGTATACATTCAGAAATGATATCTGATGGAGTAGTAGAACTAGTAGAGGCAGGAGTTATCAATAATAGTAAAAAGACTCTTCATAAAGGTAAATCAATAGTAAGTTTTCTTATGGGAACTAGAAAGTTATATGACTATGTAAATGATAATCCAAGTGTAGAAATATATCCAGTAGATTATGTAAATGATCCAAGAGTTATATCAAAAAATGAAAATATAGTTTCTATTAATTCAGCTATACAGGTAGATTTAATGGGACAAGTAAACGCCGAAACTATTGGAACAAAACAATTCAGCGGGACTGGCGGACAGGTTGATTTTGTAAGAGGGACAGCTTTTGCTTTAAATGGAAAATCAATAATAGCAGTGCCTTCAACTGCTTCTAAAGGAAAAGTTTCAAGAATAGTAGCTTATTTAGATGAGGGAGCTGTGGTGACAACTTCAAGGAATGATGTACAATATATAATTACAGAATATGGAATTGCCGATTTGAAAGGAAAAACTTTAAAAGAAAGAGCAAGGGAACTTATAAAAATAGCTCATCCTGATTTTAGAGACGAATTGACTCAGAAAGCATTAGAAAAATATAAGACACTTTAGGAGGGAAAAGTATGGCAATCAAAAGAGAATATGGACATGAACAACCATATATTCCATTGGGGATATTTAAGGTAAGACTGCCTTTCGTACATTATAAATGGGAATGGTCAGAAGCAATGCAAGCAATACTTATGTGTGCAACATGTCTGGGAGCTATTCCTATATTAACTGAAAATCTAGGAATTTCATTTGAACTGGCATGGTCTATGGTAATAATCAATGGAATATTATATAATCTTCATGCTTTACTAGGAGATCCAGTAGTACCTGGCTGGATAACTCCTTCTATTCCCTTGACAATAGTTTATCTATCAAGATTTACTATAGGTGTAGATAGAATACATGCACTCATTGCTTTACAAATATTAGTTGCATGTATATTTATAATAATGGGTATAACAGGACTGGCTGGAAAACTTATGGGAATAATACCAGTATCCATCAAATCTGGAATATTATTAGGAGCAGGATTTGCAGCAGTAGTTGGAGAATTCAGCACAAAAGGAAGATTTAATCTTTATCCTATATCAATAGCTTTTGGAGGATTATTTTCTTTTTATCTTTTATTTTCAGTAAAATTTAGAGAACTGAGAAAAAGAAATAAAATAGCAGATGTTTTTGGAAAATATGGAATGCTTCCAGCAATTTTTTTAAGTATAATAATAAGTCCATTGGTAAAAGAACTTCCATTTCCAAAACTGGAGATAGGATCTGTTATAAAAATACCTGAAATTGGAAATATATTGAAAGAAGTGAGTATATTTGGAGTTGGAATACCAAATGCAGCATTTTTTATAAGTGCTGTACCTATGGCAGTAATGGTGTATATAATTGCATTTGGAGATTTTGTTACAAGCAGTGCTTTAATAAATGAAGCAGATGAAGTGAGAAAAGATGAAAAAATAGATTTTAATTCTAATCGTTCTAATCTAATAAGCGGATTTAGAAATATAATTCAGGCAGTATTGATTCCATATGTACCTATGTGTGGACCATTATGGGCAGCAGTTACAGCTTCTGTTTCTCAAAGATACAAAGAGGGAAGAGATGCAATGGATTCTATATACAGCGGAGTGGGAACATTTAGAATAATGACTTGTGTATCAGTTGCGTTAATACCTGTGGTTTCATTAGTACAGCCTATACTTCCAGTAGCTTTATCACTTACTATGCTGGTACAGGGATATATTTGTACAAGACTTGCAATGTCTATGTGTGAATCTGAACTAGATATGGGAATAGCTGGAGTAATGGCAGCAGTACTTGCAACAAAAGGTGCAGCATGGGGAATGGGAATAGGTATTATTCTTCATCTGCTTCTTGCAAATGTAAAAAATAAACAGGCCAAAGCAGCAGAAGTACAAGAATAAGGAATCTAAACATGGAAATTAGATTTTGCGGAGGATGTAATCCATTATATCATAGAGAAAAATTATATGAAAAACTAAAATTTTTAACATTAGATTTAGATAAAGAAGTAATAATAATACTGAATGGTTGTCAAAGAGGGTGTATAAAAATTTTAGAAAATAAAAGTACAATAAATGTTCAGGAGTATCTGATACATATAGGTAAATTTGATGAAGATGAAATATTAAAATGGATAATGGGGAAAGTAAAATAATAAGAGAGAGATATTTCCAGAAGAAAATCCCAGCAAGATTTGGAAATATCACTCTCTATTTTAATTAGTTATTTTATTGTAATACTCTTTTATGAAAAGAAAATATTATTTCTCCAATCTTTAAAAATATATTATATAGATTTTTTTCTGTATATTATTTATAATATAAGAAGTAAAAGCATGCAGCATAAGGAGTATAATATGGAAATAAGATATGGAAATGATACTGATAAAATAAAAGCTGAATATATATGGAAAGAGTGTTTTACAGACAGTGAAAACGAAGTTGATTTTTATTTTAATGAATTATATAAGAAGGAAAATTTTTTATTATTAGAAGATGATGAAAAAAATATAAGAGCTTCACTTTATGAGAATCCATATGAGATGGTAATAAATGGTGAAAAGGTTTCTTCTTTTTATATAGTGGCAGTAGCTGTTTCACCTCAATACAGAGGAAGAGGATATATGGGGGAGCTTATAAGATACAGCTTAAGAAATGCAAAAAGAAAAGGGCTGGATTTTATTTTTCTTAGTCCAATAAATACTGAAATATATAAAAAATATGGTTTTGGATATATGAGCAGTCTTGAAAAATATAATATAGCAATGAAAGATATTCCTTTTGAAAGAATAGATAAAATATATGAAATAAAAAAAGTATTTGATGAAAAAAATATAGATAAAAATTTATTGAAAATTTATGATAAAAAAATGAAAGATAACTTTGCATATGTAAAAAGGGATGAAAGTTATTACAAAAGATTTGTAAAAGAGATGAAAAATGAAAATGGAGAGGTTTATATATTTTATAATGGAACTGAACCAGCTGGATATATTTCATTTTATAAAAGGGATGAAAATATTGAAATAAGAGAAGTTTTTGGATTAGATAAAAAAGTAATTGAATCAATGTATGCTTTTATAAAAACTTATAAAGAGTATTATCCAGAATTAACAATAAAAGCTCCTATTCATAGCAATATGAATTTTTATATTTATAATCAGATATCCATGAAAAAAAATGAATTTCCATTTATGATGGGAAGAATAGTCAATGCAGAAAATATGCTGAAAAGACTTCATATAAAAGACATTAATCTGAAAATATCTGTTGTTGATAAAATAATAGAAGAAAATAATGGAATATATGAAATTGCTGTAGACGGCAGTATTACTAAGAAAATAGCAATAGAAAATGATATGGAAATAGATATATCAGATTTGAATCAATTGATATTTGGGTATTTTTCTTTAGAAGAAATGCTTGAACTGGAAAGGATAAAAATAAATAATGCTGAGAAAATAAAAAAAATAAAAAAAGTATTTCTTAAAAAGAAAGTTTATATTCAAGAATATCAGTAAAACAAAAAAGCTGGCAGGTTTCATGTGACTGTCAGCTTTTTTGTTAACAAGTAAAAATTAAAATACTTTTAAAAAGAAAGGATTTGTATATTAATTGTATAATAACTTATTAAAAAAGTCAACAATTATTTTTAAATATTTTTTATTTATTTCCTATTATAATTTCATTAAGAGATAACTTAGGAACAAAGTGATTATTAAGGGTATCCCTATAATATTTTGTATCTTTATTTTCTGCTGCAACTATTTTGACTTTATCCTTTGGTTCTCCTAAAGCAAGGATGAAATATGATTTATATTTTTCTGGAAGGACAATTATTTTATCTACTTCTTTTTTATTGTAAGCTCCAACTATACAGCCTCCAAATCCCATTTCAGAAGCACACAGTAGCATGTTTTGTGAAGCTATTCCCATATCAAAGTGCAATAGAGGTTCAGAAGTCTGAGTAAGAGGATCGCAGGCACAGAGAATAACATAGGCTCTTGGAGATTCTTCAATTACAGGATTCCAGCTGACAGCAGCAGCCCATTTAATTTGTTCAAATATCTCATCACATAATTTTTTGTCACTAACACAAAAAAATCTGATAGATTGTGAGTTTTTAGCCGAAGCGCCAAGTCTTGCCCCTTCAACTATTTTAGATAATTCAGTTTTTGTTAATAGTTTGTCAGTAAAACTTCTGTGTGAACGTACGTTTTCTAAAGTCTTTAAAATCATAGCATCCTCCTAAGTTTATTTATTTTATCTGTTTAAAATAAGTTCTCTGTACTCTTTAGAAGTAAGTTTTTCTTTTGGCAAAGCTTTTGCACTGATAGTAGAAGCCAAAACCTGTCCAAAATAACCACTGTTCAATGAATTTATATGAGTAATAGCTATAGCTAATGCATCTGCAGCATCATCTGGTTTAGGAATTTCTTTCATTCCCAAAAACTTTTGAACCATAAGCTGTACCTGCTTTTTTTCAGCTTTTCCATATCCTGTTATCCCTGTTTTAACCTGCAAAGGAGTATATCCATGTATTTTTAGACCATTCTGTTTTCCACATAAAAGAAGAACACCTCTAGCCTGTCCAACGGAAATTACAGTTTTATTATTTTTAAAGAAGAAAAGTTCTTCTATTGCCATATGTTCTGGGCTATATTTTTTTATGAGGTCACTAAGTTTTTCATAAATTTGACAAAGTCTTTCTTCCATAGGAGTATCTTTATCAGTATAAAAACATCCATAATCTATTATTTTAAATTTACTTTCTTCGTAATCAATTACACCAAATCCTACTATTGCCGTTCCTGGATCAATTCCCAGTACTCTCATTAAAAATCACCTCTCTAATTAAAGTGTAACATATTTGATTCTATTTTTCTATTAAATAAAATAATATAAAAAAAATAAAGGAATTTCTTCAATTATATAGTATAGAATTTATGTAAAGTATAACTTAAGAAAGGGTGAGAAAAAATGTTGGATATTTCAGAATACATAAAAGATATAAGTTTATATCCTCTTTTGACACCTGAAGAGGAAAGGGATATTTCAATAAAAGCAAGAGCTGGAGATAAAGACTCAAAGGAAAAATTAGTGACATCCAATCTTAGACTGGTTATCAGTATCGCTAGAAAATATACAAATATGGGGATACCTATACTTGACTTAATACAGGAAGGAAATATGGGATTGATAAGAGCAGTTGAAAAATATGAACCTGATAAAAATATAAGATTTTCTACCTATTCTACATTTTGGATAAAGCAAAGTATTCTCAGATATATAACATCAAGCAGGGGACTTATTAGGTTTCCTTCATATGTATATGATGGTATATCAAGAATGAAAAAATATGTACAGGATTATAAAAATAAAAATTCACATTTTCCATCTATTGATGAGATATGCAGCAGTCTGGATATGAAAAAAAAAGAGGTTGAAAGATATATTGAAGTACTGGAAAAAGGAAATGGTACAGGAAATGAAGTATATGGAGAAATAGCAGAATATTGCAGCAGTATAATTTATGATGATACTTTTGAAGACAAAGTTATTGCTAAGGATTCAACAGTTGATTTAATGAAGAAAGTAAATAAACTTCCACCAAAAGAAAGAGAAGTCTTAATATATAGATATGGATTGCTGGATGAAAAAGTACTTACTCTGGGTGAAATAGGAGAGCGGATGAATCTTACTAAGGAGAGAATAAGACAGATACAACTGGAGGCAATCGATAGACTAAGGGAAACATTATAAAAAAAATAAAAATTATATGAAAGGCGTTTCATGAGTTGAAACCCTTTTTTTTTGTGTTATTATGGAGTAAATAAGTAAAGTTTAAAAGCGAAAACGATTGACAGATACTGTTAAAAATTATAAAATCATTAGTGTATGTCGAAATAACAAATCAGTATGAAAAGGGGAAGAAAGACATTTGAAAAATAGATTTTATATAACTATAACTGATTTCAGAGGAGTAAAATGCTATTCTTTTGATAAAATAATAAAAAAATATCTTTTTGTAGTTGGAAGCCTTTTCTTTACAGGACTTGTTTTGCTGATAATAATGATCTTCGTCTTGAAAGACAAAGTAGATGAATACAGCTATTTCAAACTCGAAAATGAAAAGCTTTATACTCAAATAGAAGAAAATAGAAGAAATCTGGAAGAAAAGAATCTGGAACTTGAAAATATAAGTGAAAAAATAACAGAGATTGAAAGACTTATGGGAGAGGATAATATTGCTAATTCAGTAAATCTTAATGAAATTGAAAGATTAGATTTGACTAAATTAAATATAATAGATAAAAAATATCTTCTTCAAATGATTCCTAATGGGAATCCTATATCACCATTTAAAGGATATTCAAGTGGATTTGGCGGAAGATTTCATCCTGTACTGGAGCAAAGAAAGTTTCATTATGGATTGGATTTTGTAGCTAAAGTAGGAACAGACATATTGGCACCTGGAGATGGAATAGTAGAATATGCTGGATTTAATTCAGGTGGGTTTGGAAATCTTATTATATTATCACATAACTTTGGATTTAAGACATATTTTGCTCATTTGAATGAGATAGATGTAAAAGTAGGAGATTTTATAACTAAAGGAACCGTAATTGGAAAATCAGGAAATACAGGGCGATCAAGTGGTCCTCATCTTCATTATGAAATACACTATCTTGGTAAGAGAATGGATCCAAAGAATTTTGCAAAATGGAGTCTAGAGAATTATGACTATATATTTAAAAACGAAAAGGGGGTAAAATGGCAATCTTTACTAGAAATGACAAAGTTGCAGACACAGATTATTCAACAAAAGAATTAACTAAGGTATCTCAGGGAACTTCATTTACAGGGGATGTAGTAAGTGAATGTAATCTGCTTATTGATGGAGAAATCAATGGAAATATACTTTCGAGAGCATCAGTTACCATTGGACCTAAAGGTAAAGTAGAAGGTAAAATAGCAGCTTCAAAAATTGTTATAAGCGGTTTTTTCAAAGGAGAACTGGAAGGGGATACTGTTGAACTTTCAGCAACAAGTAATGTGATTGGAGATATTATCAGTGACAAGCTTGTAATAGAAGATGGAGGAAACTTCGAGGGATACAGTAAGAAAAAAAAATCTAATGAGTATCTGAGTATGAAAGAAGATGAAGAAGAAAAAGTAAATTCATATGATGACAAAGAGGTAGATGAATAATTAAACATTGACAGGTGATATCTCTATCACCTGTTTTTTGTAAAATAAAAAAGGAGTGATAATTCACTCCAATATATTTAACGAAGAAGAAGATTTAAACCACTGATTATACTTACAATAACAATAAATTTTTCAAAAACATTCTGATTCATTTTTCCAACTATAAATCTTCCTGCAAGTATACCAATAAAAACAGTGGGAATGGCACATGCCCCTCTTGAGAGAGTAAATAAATTAACATTTTTTAAGAAAAAGAAATAGAGTATAAGTTTCGAAAAATTAACTATGAAGTAAAACCAAGTTCTAGTGCCATAAAATTTTTCTTTGTCTAAGTTGATATTTAAAAGATATATACTCATAAGAGGCCCAGAAACATTTCCTATAAAAGAAGAAAATCCTCCAAGAAAACCAAATATATAACTTAATTTTGAAAAATTCACATTGAGACTTTTTAAAAGAGTGAGAATACCTATTGTTAATATAATTACTCCCATGCTTTTTTTGAAAAATTCATCAGAAATACTGTTACCAAAGACCACAGCAACTATTATTCCAAGTATTGTCATAGGAAGTATTTTTTTCAGTATTTTTAAATCAAGTTCTTTTCCATATAAGTAAAGCATAGTCAAATCAGAAATAACTACAGGTATAATTATAATACCAGCAGAGGTTTTCCCTCCATATAACGAAGCAAGAAGAGGAGAAAAGACTAAAGCAGTGGGAATGCCAAGTTTACTGAACCCAGCTCCAAGTCCAAGAATAATCATTCCAAAAATCTCAATAGGTGTCATTAGAAGGCCTCCAAATATTTCAATATGCAATATTAATAAAAATATGGTATAATTTTAATTAGATAAATAATGAAATTATACATGCTTTATAGTTATTTTAGCACAAAAAAAATTAAAAAGATATAAAGAAGATTAAGTATTATGAGAACAATGTTATTTAAATAATAAAATTAGGAGAGATATTATGAGCGTTTTTTTAAAATTCATTTTACTCATTATTTTAATATTAATGAGTATTTTCTTATCTATGAGTGAAATATCCCTTGCCTCCGCAAGAAAGATGAAACTTCAGATAATGATAGAAGAGGGAGATGAAAATGCTGAAAAAGTATTGAAGGTGCAGGAAACTTCAGGGAATTTTTTTACAGCTATTCAGATAGGTATAAATGCTATTGCAATATTGGGTGGTATAATTGGAGATAATATAGCAGGACCATGGGTAATACTTTTTATAGAAAAATGGATACCAGGACTTGCAGGAAATGCATCTATGATAGGAAGTATAATATCATTCCTTATAATAACAGGGATGTTTATTGAGTTTGCAGATTTGATACCCAAAAGGCTGGCAATGGTGGCACCAGAAACGATAGCAGTGCATATAATCAATCCCATGTTGATTTTGATATGTATATTAAGACCTTTGATATTTATATTCAATGGAACAGCTACTTTTATTTTTAAATTATTTAAAATACCTTTGACAAGAAATGATATCATAACATATGATGATATATTTGCAGTAGTTGATGCAGGAGCAGAGGCTGGAGTAGTTCAAAGAAAAGAGCATCATTTGATAGAGAATATATTTGAATTGGATACAAGATGGGTTTCTTCAATAATGACTACTCGAGATGAAATAGTATATTTGACTTTAGAAGAGGGAGAAGAGAGCATAAAAGAAAAGATAGCTAATTATCCTCATTCTAAATTTTTAGTATGTCAAAATGAGATAGATACAGTACTGGGATATGTTGATTCTAAAGATATTCTTCCTAGAATATTAAAAGGTGAAATGAGTGGACTTCATGATATACAGGAAATATGTAATCCAAACCTTCTAATAATTCCAAATACCTTGACATTATCAGAAGCTTTGGATAGATTTAATGAAGCAAGAGATGATTTTGCTATAATATTAAATGAGTATGGACATGTAGTAGGACTTGTAACATTAAATGATGTAGTAAATACTTTGATGGGTGATATAGTTTATCAAGATCAGGATGAACAGCAGATAATATCAAGAGGTGAAGGCTCTTGGCTTATGGATGGAGTAACACCTATTGAAGATGTAAAAAAAGTATTGGATATTGAAAAATTTCCAGAAGAAGATACATATGAAACAATAGCTGGATTTATGATGTATATGCTGAAAAGTATTCCTAAGAAGGCTGCTATGGTAGAATTTGAAAATTATACTTTTGAAGTTGTAGATGTAGATAATTTTAAGGTTGATCAATTATTAGTGACAAGAAAAGAAGGACAGGAAGAAGAAGAGTTTGAAAATATCAATTTTGAATAATAAATTTCAATAGAAAGGGGGCTGTTGCAAATTAGTGATTGATAAACTAATTTGTGCAGCCTCTCTTATTTT
>ERZ773144.2369-NODE-2369-length-14859-cov-6.281140_pt1 | contig 14859 bp, 10 predicted proteins | sample MGYA00580849_ERZ773144 | MGnify/ENA primary metagenome ERZ773144 (study PRJEB29015, sample SAMEA2737861) | human gut metagenome | biome: human gut; feature: human-associated habitat; material: faeces | place: China | collected 2012 ...
TTTTATCATAGAAAGCTATTCAAATCACTCTTTATTTAATTTACAGAAATTTTTTCACATACCTTTAATTATGTTTTATTTTATAATTTCATCGTAAAGTGAAATATATTTTTTAGCAGATGTATTCCAGTTGTTATCTCTAGCCTTAGCACTTTTTACAATTTTTTCCCATTTATCTTTATCTTCATAAATAGAAATTGCATATTCCAGAGTTTGATATAATTCATTGCTGCTTATATTTTTAAAACCAAATCCATCTCCTTCTTCAGTATACTCATTATAAGGAGTGACTGTATCTTTTAATCCACCTGTTTCTCTGACAATAGGAACACAGCTGTATCTCATAGCAATCATTTGAGAAAGGCCACAAGGTTCGAAGATAGAAGGCATCAGAAACATATCTGATCCACTGTATATCTCCATAGATAAAGGCTGATTAAATCCAATATATGAGCAGACTCTTCCAGGATATTGTCTTTCTTTCCATTTAAAGAAATCTTCATATTTAGGTTCTCCATTTCCAAGAAGTACAAATTGAATTCCTAACTTCATTAATTTATCAAAATTATCTATAATTAAGTCAATTCCTTTTTGTCTGTCTAATCTTGTGATGATAGAAACAAGAGGAACATTAGGATCTTGATTAAGCCCTAGTCTTTCTTGAAGTTCAGATTTTAGTCTTTTCTTTCCTTTTCTAGGAAGTTTATATACAGTTCCATCTATTCCATTAACGATACCTTTTAATTTATAATCAAGTTTTCTGAATAGTCCATCTAGCCCTTCACCAAGTTCAGGAGTTTTTATTTCTTCAGCATATGAATCACTGACAGTAGTGATATAGTCAGAATATACAACTCCTCCTTTTAAGAAAGATATCATATCATAATATTTAATTCCATCTTCAATGAAGTATCGCCCTCTATCTATTTCTAAAGTTTTTTCTATTACATCATTATAGAAGAAACCTTGGAATCTTAAATTATGAATAGTGAAAATAGTTTTTATATTATTCATTCCTCTTTCTTTAAGATAAATAGGAACCAATCCAGTATGCCAGTCGTTACAATGAATTATATCTGGTTCAAATCCTGTGATATAGAATGTTTCTATAATAGCTTTTGCAAAGAATGTAAATCTTTCGCAATCGTCAACTTCCCCATAGATTTTACTTCTATTGAAATATCTTTCATTATCAACAAAATAGTAAGTTACACCATCAAGTTCACAATAGTCTATTCCTACATATTCATTATGATGAGCCACCCATATTTGTTTATCTCCTAAGTGCTGCATCATTTCCTTATATTTGTCAGGAATGGCACTGTACTTAGGTAATATTACTCTTACATCTATTTTTTCTTTTTTTAATGCTTTTGGCAGTGAGTAAGCTACATCACCAAGCCCTCCTGTTTTTACAAAAGGCCATGCTTCTCCTGCTGCAAAAAGTACTTTCATCTTCATCACTCCTTTATGAAGAACTAGTCTCTACCCTTCCCTTTTAGATATTCTAAAAGATCTCTGTAGTGTTCTTTATCCCATTTGATGCTCTTTTCAATAACTAGAGGGTAATTTCTAGAAGCACTTAGTCTTTCATTACATTTAATTACATTATTTTTGTCTACAATGATATTTTTTAATACAGCTCCAGATTTAACAACACTGTCCTGTAAAAGAATACTATCCTCAACTATAGCTCCCTCTTCGACTGTGGCTCCTCTTGCTAAGATAGAATTCTTAACTTTTCCACCTAAGATACATCCATTAGCTATAACTGAATTTACTATTTCAGCTTTTTCTTTAAACATTGATGGAGGAGTATCCTTTGTCTTAGTATATACTTTTCTTCCATCCTTATTAAATATATCATCTCTTATTTCTTTATTTAAAAGATCCATATTAAAGTCAAAATATTCTTTTGTTGAATTTATGCAGGCTAAATATCCTTTAAATTCATATCCATTTATACTCAATCTAGCTATATTTCTAGAGATAAGATCTTTAACTGTGTAGTAAGCTCCATCTTGAATTCCATCACATATTAATTTTATTAGAAGTTCTTTTTTTATAATAAAAACTTCCATAGAAATATTTTCATCTTTTTTAAAGAAAAGATTTTGTCCAATTCCTAATATTTCTCCATTTTCTCCAACTTTTACACTATCACAATTATCAAATCTTTCATTTGCATTATCTACTTTTTTATATACAAGAGTAACATCTTTTCCACTTTCTTCATGTTTTTTTACAACATCAGCAATATCAATATTGCACACCATATGTGAGCTTAGTATAACAACATTTTGCTGTTTACTGCGGAAGAAGTATTCCATATTCTTTTTAACTCTTTTTATATTAGTAGAATAAGTAGAATCAGCCATTTGTTTGAAAATGAATATACCATCTTTTTTTCTGTCTAAATCCCATTCTGTACCTCTTCCAATATGGTCAGTAAGTGAATTCATATCATCATTTCCACCAAAAATACCAACATTTCCTATTCCAGCATTAACTAAGTTTGATAAAGCAAAATCTATTATTCTGTAAGTTCCACCTACTGGAACAGATGCCAGAGGTCTCATTTTAGTAAGAGATCTGATATTATCTAGAGATTCGGCTAAAAATATTATAGCCATATAATTATTTAGCATAAAGTCCTCCCTTGCAAGCTTATTTTATAACTTCGCTTTTTATTATTCTTCCATGACCAATGACAGCAATTTCAGTATCATCTCCAATAACTGTATTCTTTTTGATAACTACCTCATCAGCTATGATTGCTTTATTTATGATAACATTTTCTTCAATAACTGTGTCTTGCATTATTACAGAATTGATGATTTTACTATTTTTTCCGATTTTTACACCAGGAAAAATGACAGAATTTTTAACTACTCCTTCTATCTCACAACCCTTATCAACCAGTGAAGTTGTAATTACAGCATCATCACTTACATATAGAGGCGGATAAACTCCCTGACGAGTATTAATTTTCCAATCTTTATCAAATATATTCAATTTATTATCAGGTTTTAAAAGATCCATATGAGCATCCCAGAAACTTTCAATGGTTCCTACGTCTTTCCAGTATCCTTCAAATGGATATGCGAATAATCTTTTATGGTCATTTAATAAATTAGGAATTATATTTTTACCAAAGTCATTGCTTGATGCAGGATCTCTTTCATCTTCAAGTAGGTATTCTTTTAGAACACTCCATTTAAAAATATAGATTCCCATTGAAGCAAGCGTACTTTTTGGTTGTTTTGGTTTTTCTTCAAATTCATATATTGAATAATCTTCATTGGCATTCATAATACCAAAGCTAGGTGCATCTTTCATTGGAACATTAAAAACTCCAATGGTAGCATCTGCATCTTTTTCTTTGTGAAATTTAAGCATTTTTTCATAGTCCATTTTATATATATGATCTCCTGACAGAATTAAAACATTTTCAGGATCATATTTATCTATGAATTGGATATTTTGATAAATGGCATTAGCAGTTCCTTTATACCATCCACCTTCATCATTCTTTTTAGTATGAGGCTGTAATACAGTTACCCCTCCATCCATTCTATCTAAGTCCCAAGGAGAACCTCTTCCAATGTGGTCGTTAAGAATATGAGGTTCATATTGAGTAAGTACTCCTACTGTGTCTATACCAGAGTTAGAACAATTGCTTAAAGTAAAGTCTATGATTCTATATTTTCCACCAAATGGAACTCCAGGTTTAGCTATTTTTTCAGTTAAATCTAATAAACGGCTTCCTTGTCCTCCAGCTAGTATCATAGCTATAATTTGTTTTTTCTTCATAACTTCCTCCTAATATTCGATGTAATACTATTTGGCTAACTTTTTGTTTTTAGTTGATGATTTTGTTACAGTTGTTTCTATATTTTTCCCAGTCCCTTTTTCCTTTATTCCCCCTTTTTTCTTTTCAGTCTTCTCAGTTTTTAAAAAAATTACTGTGTTTCTAGGGATATCCAATTCTATATGTTGTTCTCTATAGTTCCAGCTTTTATCAATAGGTTTGTATTTTTTCTTTTTAGCACTTCCCTTTCCACCAAACTTTTTGTCATCGCTGTTTAAGATGACATTATATATTTTATTTTCTGGTACACCAATCTTGTATTTCTTTTTGTCTTCACCAGAAAAGTTAAAAACTATGATTAAATGTTCTTTAAAATCTTTAGTTTTTCTTAGAAAAACAAGCATATTTTCAGTATAGTTTTCATGTTCAATCCATTCAAAAGTATCCCAGCTGTCTTCCCATAAAGATTTATCTTCAAGATAAAGTGTATTTAAAGCTTTCACATAAGTTTGTACTTCTTTGTTTCCATTGCTTTGATCTAATAAATGCCATTCAAGAGATTCATAGAATCTCCACTCAAGACCATGGGCAAATTCATTCCCCATAAAATTTAACTTCTTTCCAGGATGAGCCATTTGATAAGAGTAAAGAGATCTTGTGTGAGCCAGTTTATCCTCATGATACCCAGGCATTTTCTCAACTATTGATTTTTTACCATGGACCACTTCATCATGAGATAAAGGGAGTACATAATTTTCAGAAAAAGCATACATAAATGAGAAAGTCAGCTTTCCATGATGTTGATATCTGAATATAGGATCTATACTAAAATATTTAAGTGTATCATTCATCCATCCCATATTCCATTTGCTGTCAAATCCTAATCCACCATCAATAGGATGTTTTGTAACATTAGGCCAGGCAGTTGAATCTTCTGCAACTACAAGAATATCAGGAAAGTCATCATGTACAACAGAATTCAGTTCTTTAAAAAAATCTACTGCACCTAAATTTTCTTTTCCACCATATTTATTTCTTAAATCATCCTCACCATCTTTTCCATAAGAAAGATAAAGCATGTTAGCTACAGCATCCATTCTTACACCATCTATATGAAATTCTTTGAACCAGTAAGTTAGATTAGATATTAAAAAACTTTTTACCTCATTTCTTGTAACATCAAAATTACAAGTTCCCCATTCTTTATTTTCACCAATTCTTGAATCGAGATATTCATAAGTAGGAGTTCCATCAAATCTGTAAAGTCCATGAGCATCTTTACAAAAGTGTCCAGGTACCCAATCTAAAATAACTCCAATATTATTTTTATGCATAAGATTTACAAGAAACATGAAATCTTCAGGAGTTCCATATCTGCTTGTAACTGAATAATATCCAGTAGCCTGATATCCCCAGGAAGCATCAAGCGGATATTCGTTTATAGGCATTATTTCAATATGTGTATAGTTCATTTCTTTAAGATATTCAGCAAGCATAATAGCAGAATCTTTATAGTTTAACCATTCACCATGTATTCCTCTTTTCCATGATCCTAAATGAACTTCATATATGTTAATAGGCTTATCCAGACCAGTAGTTCTTTTATTTAACCATCTTTTGTCTGCCCATTTGAATTTTGGAATGCCATAAACAATAGATGCTGTATTAGGTCTCATTTCAGAATAGAAAGCATAAGGATCAGCTTTCATTTCTATTCTTCCATCAGCACCTTCTATCTTATATTTATATTTTTCTAATTTTTTAAGATTTGATATTTCAAGTTCCCATATTCCTTCATTATTTATTCTTTTCATTATATGTTCATTGCCAATCCAATTGTTAAAGTCTCCAACAACAGCAACCGATTTAGCATGAGGTGCCCATACTCTAAATATAACTGAATTTTTAGTTAAATGTGCTCCCATATAGTTATACGCTTCTCTGTGCTCTCCTCTGTGAAAAAGGTACACATCCAATTCGTGCTCCATTTTAAAACTGCACCTCCTTAATAACAAAGATGTTATATGAACCAGCCTATAGTTTAGCTGGTTCTATATGCCATATTTCATCTGCATATTCTTTTATAGTTCTGTCAGATGAGAATTTCCCTGCATTTGCAATGTTCATAAGCTGTTTTTTAGCCCATCCCATTCTATCTCTGTATTCTTTATTGATTGTTTTTTGAGCTTTTCTATATGCTTCAAAATCTTCCAGTACAAAGTATTGATCTGCCTGCTGCCATGGAGCATTTTCCATAAGAGATCTATGAATGTTTCCATAAATTCCTGTTCCAAGATCATTAAAAGTTCCATCAATTAATGAATCAACTATTTTTTTAAGTCCTTCTACATTATTGTATGGAACATGAGGATCATATCCTTTAGTTCTCATTTCTTCAATTTCATTAACTTTTAGTCCAAAAATATAGTTATTGTCTATCCCTGCTTCTTCCACAATTTCCACATTAGCTCCATCTAAAGTTCCGATAGTTAAAGCACCATTCAGCATAAACTTCATATTTCCAGTTCCAGAAGCTTCTTTTCCTGCTGTGGATATCTGTTCAGAAATATCTGCTGCTGGGAATAATTTTTCAGCTACAGATACTCTGTAATTTTCAACAAATACTATTTTTAATTTTCCATTTATATCAGGATCTCTGTTTACCACTTGGGCTACTTCATTAATAAGTCTTATTATACCCTTAGCTAAAAGATATCCCGGAGCAGCTTTTGCTCCATAAATATAAGTAACTGGATTGAACTCCATTGATGGATTCAATTTTAATTTATGATATAGACCTATAACATGGAATATATTTAAAAGCTGTCTTTTATATTCATGAAGTCTTTTTATCTGCATATCAAATATAGAATTTGGATTGATTTCTATTCCTTGTGTATTTCTTAAATAATTTACTAATTCAATTTTTTTATCATGTTTAATCTCTAGAATTCTTTTTAAAATTCCTTCATTATCAATATATTCTTCTAATCTTTTTAACTGGCTTAGATCAGTAATCCATTTTTCACCAAGCAATTCAGTTATCAGTTTTGCCAGTTGTGGATTTGATTGAAGCAACCATCTTCTTTGTGTTATACCATTAGTTTTATTTTGGAATCTTTCAGGGTATATTTCATACCAGTCTTTTAATTCTTTCTTTTTAAGAATTTCTGTATGAAGAGCAGCAACTCCATTTATTGTATGGCTTCCATATATAGCAAGCCATGCCATATGAATCATATTTCCTTGTATAATAGCCATTCTTCCCTGTCTAGCTGGATCATTAGGAAATTTTTCAGCAAGGAATCCTTTCAGCTGTTCATTTATTCCCTGAGTTATTTGATATACTCTTGGAACAACTTGTTCATATAATCCAACCCACCATTTTTCAAGTGCTTCTGCTAATATAGTATGATTAGTATACGAAAAAGTTTTTTCAACTATTTCCCAAGCTTTTTCCCAAGATACTCCCTCAACATCTAAAAGTAACCTCATTAGTTCTGGAATAGCTATAACAGGATGAGTGTCATTTAATTGTATAGCTGTAAATTCAGCAAATTTATCAAAATTTCTTCCATGTATTTTTTTGAATTTTCTTAAAATGTCTTGCAATGATGCAGATACAAAGAAATACTGTTGTTTTAATCTTAATTTTTTCCCTTCATCAGTTGAGTCATTTGGATAAAGAACTCTTGATATATCTTCTGCTCTGGTTTTTTCCTGAGTGGCATGAAGATAATCCTGCTGATTGAATTTTCCAAGATCGAGGTCTATTATAGAATGAGCTTCCCATAATCTTAAAGTATTTATATTTTTAGTTCCATAACCTATTATTGGCATATCATATGGAACTGCTCTTACATTTTCATCTCCAAAACTTACTATGACTTCATCAGCTGGTCTTTCAACAGACCATACATCTCCATATTTAAGCCATGTTTCAGGTTTTTCTACTTGATATCCATCTTTAAATGATTGATTAAAGATACCATTTCTATATCTGATACCATATCCTTGTCCTGGAAGATTAAGTGTTGCAAGTGAGTCAAGGAAACATGCAGCAAGTCTTCCTAATCCACCATTTCCTAAAGCAGAATCTTCTTCTTCATCTTCTATTTTATTATAATCAATCCCATATTCTGCCAATACTTCTTTGACTTCACCTAACAATCCAAGATTAATAAGATTATTTCCTAATGCTCTTCCCATAAGAAATTCTGCTGAAAGATAAAAAGCCTGTTTTTTTTGAGAATAAAGTTTTTTGGTTTCATACCAGTCTTCAGCAATTTCTTCCATAATAGCCTGTCCTAAAGCTCTATAGATTTCAAATTCATTAGCTTCAGTTATATCTTTACCAAAACTTATCTTTACATATTTTTCAATTTGTTTCTTTAACTCATTTTTTTCAATTTTCATATTTTCTCCCTTTAATAATTTGTCTATCTTTTAAATTTTCTAGTTATTGTCTTTATATTATTACATAATTCATCTGTAATATATTTTTCATTGAGTCTCCATTTCCAATTTTTTCCTAATGTAGATGGAGCATTCATTCTTCCCTCTTCTCCTAAACCAATAAAGTCCTGCATTTGAGCTATAGCTATATTAGCTTTTGATGCCCATATTGCATCAATAAATCTAAGATTAATAGGAAGCCAGTAATCACTCCCGAATTTACTGAGATAATTTTTTAAATATTCATCACAATAATGTTTAATCTCAGGAGAGATAGTTTCATACCATCCAGTCACAGTGTTGTTATCGTGGGTTCCTGTATATGCTACACAATTTTCTTCATATTTATGTGGCAGATAATCACTATCTTCTGAATCAAAAGCAAATTCAAGAACTTTCATTCCAGGAAAACTGCTTCTTTTTAAAAGTTTTTTAACTCTTTCAGTAAGAAGTCCTAAATCTTCAGCAATTATTGGAAGTTTTCCTAATCTTCTTTCAACAGCTCTGAAAAAATTCATTCCTGGACCTTTTTCCCAATGCCCTCTTACAGCAGTAGTATCTTTTGCTGGGATACTCCAGTAAGCTTCAAAACCTCTGAAATGATCTATTCTGACAATATCATATATTTCAAAACAATAAGCTATTCTTTTTATCCACCAATCATAATTTGTTTTTTTAAGGCATTTCCAATCATATAGGACATTTCCCCATAATTGTCCATCTTTACTGAAATAATCTGGAGGACATCCTGATACTCTTTTTGGTTTTTTATATTTGTCAAATTGGAATATTTTTGATTCACCCCAAGTATCAGCACTGTCTGTTGCTACAAAGATTGGAATATCACCAATTATGCTTATTCCTTTGGAATTTGCATAAGATTTCAGTCTAAACCATTGTTTATAGAAAGTATATTGCACAAATGAAAAATAATCCATATCTTTTTTTATTCTTTCATCACTTTTATCAATTTTTTTTAGATTTCTATATTTATAATATTTAGGCCAGCTTTGCCAAGATTTTCCAGAAAATTTTTCTTTCAATGCCATATACAGAATATAATTATCCAGCCAGTAAGCATTTTTTTCTTTAAAACTTTTTAAGTCTTTCTTTATTTCATCATTTTTTTCAACTTTTTTCAAGAAAATTTCAAAAATATTTTTTAAAAGTTTAGTTTTTCTTTCATTTATTTGTTCATAGTCAAGATTGTTATTGTAATTTATTTCTCTCAAAGGAGAAAGCTCTTCATCATTTATATATCCGAGTTCTATAAATTCTTCTAAATCTATAAAATATGGATTACCTGCAAAGGCTGAAAAAGATTGATAAGGGGAATCACCATATCCTGTAGGTCCCATAGGAAGTATCTGCCATAGTTTCTGCTCAGATTTTTCAAGGAAGTCTATAAATTCATATGCTTTTTTCCCAAAATCCCCTATTCCATATTCACTTGGAAGAGAAGTTATATGCATAAGTATACCACTGCTTCTTTTAAACATTTTTCCCCCTGTTATTGAATAAAGTTTTTCTTTTCATGAAGACTGTTTATACTGATTTTTTTTTCAAAAGATTTTTCATATATCTCAGCTAACCTTGCCATATAGATATCGCTGTGTATATGTTCTGAAATTATTTGTACATAGACTTCATTGTCTGTAAGAGTACCTATTATTTTATTACCAGTATTAGTCACTACAAAACTGTTAGAGAGATCAGCTACCATCATTATTCTCTTTGGGTTTTTATGAGTTTCTTTTACTTCTGTTTTATGATAATATTCGATTTCTTTTCCAATATCTTCTAATTTATTAAATGAAAATATTATAATCCTTACTCCTCTTTCAGCAGCTTCTTTTAAATCAGACTTCATTATTTCTAAATTAAAATCTGTGTTTAAATATATTTCCTTTTTTGCTTCTTTTATTATATTGTGAAGAGTATGAAGAATGTTTTCATATCCTTCTATTCTTAGATAATAATCTTTTTTTAAAGGCCTTTCTATATTTTTAAGCTGTTGCTTTATACTTTCGGCATTTTTATGAAATTTCTTTTCTATTTCTTCAAAAATCATCTCAGGTTCTTTTGCTTCATATTCTTTACTGCCATTAGGAATCATAAAAATATATCCATTTTTATATAAAGATTCTAAAGCCTGATAAACAGTGGATCTTGAGAGATTTAGTTCCTTAGCTAGCTTATAACCATTTGTTTTTCCTGATTTAAGCAAGGTTATATAGACTATTGCTTCTGTTTTAGTGAAGCCAAAATTCATAAGTTTGTCTACCACATCTTGCATAACTTCCTCCCTCTGGATTTTAAGTAGTCCATTCATGTACTACTATTCTTATCTTAATTATACTTTATAAAGTGTATAATATCAATAGCAATTGTAGTAAAAAAAGCTATTTTTTTCAAAAAATATTTAGAAAAATAATTTTAATAAAAAAAGAATGACTTTTAAGAAAAATATATATGAATAACTTCTAAACAGAAATATAATTTTAGAAATTTTCTAATAGAAAAATTTGCTGTTAACTTTGTTTTTGAAATTAAAAATAAAATGAATAATTACAACAGTTCCATTACTGCAGCTTAGTAATTGTGAAAGTTAAAACTACCTTAATTACTGGAACATAAACATCTTATTTTTTATATTTTATCCACATTGTTAATTATACAAATTTTTCTTATTTTCAAATTGTTAAAATTTAATCTGATTTTTAGGCTATTCACTTAATTTATCTTTTCAGTCATTCTTAATTATTTAGATTGAATTATTATTTATTATCTTTTACTACATTTTGTCCAGCTATTCTTCCGAATACTGTAATATCAGCGATTGCGTCACTACCTAGACGATTAGTACCATGGATATCACCAGTGACTTCTCCAGCTCCATAAAGTCCTTTTATGATTTCTCCTTTAGTATTGATAACTCTTGCATTTTCATCAATTTTTACTCCACCCATTGTATGGTGTACAGCAGGAACAGCTTTCATGATATAGAATGGTCCTTTTGCTTCAAATGGAGTAAGTTTTCCTCTTTTATTAAATTCAAGATCTTTTCCATCTTTAGCATATTGATTATATTTTTCAACAGTTTTTTCAAGCTCAGCAGCATCTATTCCAAAGAAATCAGCAGCCTCTTTAATAGTATTAGCTTTAACTAAAAGTTTATTATTAAATAAGTAATTCATCTCATCAGCATGATGTTCAGCTACTCCGCTTAATTTAACCTGTGCCTCATCACAGAATTGATAAGCTGCATTTCCAGTCTGTTTTTTTATTGCCATAGAGATAACATCTCTTCTTTCTAGTTCCTCAACAAAACGTTTTCCTTCTTGATTAACAAGAATACTTCCACCAACAAGCCTTACATCTCCAAAATAAAGAAGAGCTCCACTTATAGGATCACATGTAGGGTAAGTTTGAATAAAAGGCATATCTTCAAGCTGTGCACCTATTTTTTCAGCCATAGTTATTCCATCACCAGTTATTCCAACTGTATTAGTAGAAAGTATATTTTCATCTACATCTTTATTATATTTAACTCTCATTTCAAGATTAGAACCAAATCCACCACTTGCCAGAATAACTCCATCTTCAGCAAGGAAAGTATATTCTTTGTCTTCACTTAAAGCTTTTACACCAGTAACTCTTCCTTTATCAACTATAAGTTCTACAGCAGGAGTTTCATACAATACAGGGATATTTAATTCTTCAGCTTTAGCAAGAAGTTTAGATATCATTTCAACACCAGTGGCACCTAAAGGTACAAGACTTCTTTCTACAGAGTGTCCTCCAAAAAACATCTGTCTGTCTTCAAAAGTCATATTGATGTAATCTTTCAGCCATTCAGCTCCACTTAGAGCATTATCAGCCAGAACTCTTACCAGTTTAGGATCTCCTTCATTATCTCCGCCTTTTAATATATCATTGTAAAAAGCGTCATTGCTGTCTTTTAACCCTTTTTTTACCTGCACCCAGTTGTTAGGAGCGGCATATTCTCCACCAGATATAAGAGTATTTCCACCAGCAAAAGCCATTTTTTCAAGGACTATAACATTTTTAGCTCCATTGTTTTTAGCTTCAATAGCAGCTACAAGCCCTGCCCCTCCAGCTCCAATTACAACTACATCTTTTTTCTGAGTTTCTTTAACTAATTTTTTAGATTCTATAACAGGTTTTTTATTTAACTCTTTAAGGTCAGCTCCAGAATTTTTAAGAGCATTTCTTACTGCAGAAGTAAGAGCTCTGCTTGTACCAGTAGCACCAGATACTCCATCAACTCTTAAAGATTGATATTTAACTATTTGTTCAGGAACCTTTTTTGCTGCTGCTTCAGAAATTATAGGAGTATCAGTATTTTTTATTACTTTTACTTCTTCGATTTTATTTTTAGAAGTTTTTACTTCTACCTTTACTTCACCTCTGTATCCTTTAGCTTCTCCAACATATGTTCCTTCTTTGAATTCAACTCCAAAAGCTGAAACTGTCAAAGCTGCACATAACATAAGAGATAAAATTCTTTTTCTGTTCATAATTTAATCCTCCTCAAGATATTTTAGTCGCTATTGTAATTATAACTTAAATTTCATGCTTTGACAATAAAAAAGAGACGAAATGAATTATTTCGTCTCACAATGTTAATATTTATAATACTATTACTCTTTTTTCTATTGGAAGAAACTCTTTTCCAGGTGCTGGAGCAGTAGGTTTTCCAAAAGGCATCTGTGCTATAAGTTTCCAAGATTTTGGAATTCCAAATACATCTTTTACTTCATCATCAATTAGAGGATTGTAATGCTGAAGATTTGCACCTAGTCCTTGTTCTTCCAAAAGAGACCAGACAGCAAACTGTAACATACCATTTGCCTGTTCAGCCCATACAGGAAAATTATCTCTATAAAGAGGGAATTTTTCCATAAGTTCTTTTGTTGTTCTTGTAGAATCAAAGAAAAGAACAGTCCCATATGAATCAGCTAAACCTTTGATTTTATTTTCAGTTGGCTCAAATTTTCCTGCTGGAACCACTTTGCGAAGAGTATCCATGACAATTTCCCATAATTTTTTATGATTTTCCCCATAGAGTATTACAACTCTTGCACTTTGATTGTTAAATGCAGATGGAACATGTTTTACTGCATCTTTTATTATTTCTTCTATTTTTTCTTTTGAAATAGTTGTTTCCTTAGAAAGAGTATATATAGTTCTTCTATTTTTTAATACATCCATAAAGCTTTTATTATTCATAATAGTCCTCCTTTTAATACATTAACTTAAAATTTGTATATTACATTATTCAAGTAGAAACTATTATTTCTTTTTTTTAATTATTATTTTTCATTGCCTAATGTCATTTCAATTATTTTTTTCATATTTTCTTTAGAAAGACCACCTGCAACATATCCCATTATATTTCCATCTTTATCTATCATAAAAGTAGTAGGGAAAGCGTTAATATAGTAATTTCTGAATATTTCTCCCTTTACATCAAATACAACAGGAAATGTATAATTGTTTTTTGTAAGAAAAGCTTTTATTTTTTCTTCTGACTCATCTTGAGGAGAAGGATTTTCAGCAGTTGCTGGACTTGCAGCTCCCAAGATGACAACATCATTTTTATTATATCCATATTCTTTATAGATTTCTTCTATATGTGGCATTTCTTCTCTGCAAGGAGGACACCATGTAGCCCAGAAATTAAGAAAAACTACTTTTCCTTTATAATCTGAAAGTTTATGAAGATTTCCATATTGATCTTTCAGTTGAAAATCATAAGCTGGAAGTTTTTCTTCCTGAGCAGGTTTAGCTGACTCTTCATTTTTTGCAGCATAGTCTGTATTTTGTATCTGTTGTCCAGATGCAAGTATATTTAAATTAAATCCACTTAAAGTCATAATTCCAATTATTATTAAAATAGCCCCACTGATTTTTATACTATATTTTAAGAAAGATTTTTTTGTTTTTAAAAAATTTAATACTTTAGTAGTAAATATTCCAAGAAGTAAAAATGGAATGATAAACCCTAAACTATATACCAAGATAAGCATATTTCCAAGAAAAGAAGTTTTAGCCCCAGATGCCATAATAAGAACAGTGGATAATACTGGACCTATACATGGTGTCCATGCAAAACTAAAAGTAAATCCTATAATAAATGCAATCAATGGATTTATTTTTTTAGAATCAAATCCTATTCTATGTTCTCTTTCCATAAAATTATTTTTTAATAGTCCAATTTGAAATAAACCTAAAAGCAGAATGAGAATACCACTTATTCTTGTAAATAAAACTCTGTTACTGTTAAAGAAACCTCCTAATTTAGAAAAAGAAAGTCCTAGGATAAAAAAAGCAGCAGATATACCAAGGATAAAAAATATGGTATGAAAGAATACTTTTTTTTGATTGTAGAAAATATTGCCATTTTCATCTGTTACAGCAGTATTTCCAGACAGATAACTCATATAAACTGGGAGAAGAGGAATAATACAAGGTGAAAAGAAAGAAAATATTCCTCCTAAAAAAACTAAAATAAAATTTATGTTGTCTGTTAAAAGTATGTCATTAAACATATGGTCCTCCTTAGTTGT
>ERZ773144.2390-NODE-2390-length-14782-cov-4.516466_pt1 | contig 14782 bp, 12 predicted proteins | sample MGYA00580849_ERZ773144 | MGnify/ENA primary metagenome ERZ773144 (study PRJEB29015, sample SAMEA2737861) | human gut metagenome | biome: human gut; feature: human-associated habitat; material: faeces | place: China | collected 2012 ...
ACGGAAGATCTGATCCGTCACTATAACGCACATCCGGAGCTATCCGATGCGGCAAGAGAGTATATTTACAAGAAGACCGAAGGCGTTATTTTGAGCTATTATGTAGCTGGCTGCATCATGAATCCCGATAAAACGAAGGGTAGAAAAGACTGCCTGCGCTACAATGCAATGATTCAGAAGCTGAATATGGAATTCTGGAACCGGGTCAGTAAAAAATTCAAAATGTATCTGTGGATGAACCGGTTTGGAATCACATTCCCGGTGTATGAGAAGATGCTGCATTCGGAGATATATAATCGGTTAAGGCATAATCAGAAGATAGAATCAGAGAAGTAAATAGAGAGGAGTATGTAAAGCAGATATGAAAATGTTTATAAAACGGCTTGAAGTGTTTCAGCATTATAAGCCGTTGCTGCAGCAACTGGTTATGAAAGATATCAAACTGAAATACCGGCGCAGCTTTTTGGGATATGTCTGGAGTATATTAAATCCATTGATGATTATGTTTATCATGGTTTTGGTATTCCAGAATATGTTTCGATTTGATATAGCCAATTATCCGGTATATTTGATTATTGGACAGACGATTTTTAACTTTGTTTCTGAAGCAACCAATCAGGCAATGTGGTCAATTACAGGTAATGCAGCTTTAATGAAGAAAACTTACGTGCCTAAATACATTTTTACATTATCGAGAGTGACAAGCTCTTTTGTAAATATGGTGTTTGCTTTAGGTGCTATGTTACTGGTATTTGTAGTATGTGGAATTTCTTTTAATTGGTATATGTTTTTAATTCCGGTGATATTGGTGCAGGTATATATTTTTGCACTGGGGTTAGGCTTCTTTCTGGCATCGGGAACTGTTTTCTTCAGGGATATTCAATATATTTACAGTGCATTTTTGACAGCATGGATGTATGCAACACCAATTTTTTATCCAATCGCGCAGCTACCGTTGAATTTGCAATGGGTTATCAAACACTTTAATCCGTTATATGCATATATTGCACAGTTCAGAACAATTGTATTGGATGGGATATGTCCGGATGTACGATTGATTCTATATGGTTTTTGTGTTTCCTTTATTATGGCGGGATTCGGTATCTGGGTATTTATGAAAAGTCAGGATAAATTTATTTTATATATCTGATGAAAGAATGAGGATACAGATTTGGAAAAAGAATATGCAGTACGCGTAGAGCATGCCGTAGTGCGGTTTAATATGGCATCAGAGCGGATTGATAATTTAAAAGAATATTTTGTGAAATTGCTTCGCCGGGAACTGATGTTTCGTGAGTTCTTGGCATTAAAAGATGTTACTTTTGAAGTGAAAAAAGGTGAGGCCTGGGGGATTATAGGAACCAATGGTTCGGGTAAATCAACTCTCCTTAAGCTAATATGCGGTATCTTGAAGCCTTATAAAGGAACTGTAACAATCAATGGTTCCATTGCGCCGCTCATTGAATTGGGGGCAGGATTTGACGGGGATTTGACTGCCAGAGAGAATATATTTTTGAATGGCGCAGTTCTTGGTTATGATCAGAAATTTATGGAGAAGCATTTTGATGAGATCGTTGATTTCGCAGAATTATGGGATTTCCTGGATATGCCAATTAAGAATTATTCTTCAGGTATGGCGGCACGACTGGGGTTTGCAATAGCAACAATTGTACGACCGGACATTCTTATTTGTGATGAGGTTTTGGCAGTAGGAGACTATGCTTTTCAGCAAAAATGCGAACGACGCATGAGTGAAATGAGAAAGAATGGAACTACACTTTTATATGTGTCTCATTCAATTGATTCGGTGAAAAGCGTTTGTGACCACGCATTGTGGTTAGACAAAGGCGTTGTTAGAATGTCAGGTGATGTAGAAACTGTAGGAAATGCCTATATGGAGGCGTTGACTTGATATAACATAATAGATAGCAGGAGCGAAATATGCAAGTATATAGAAGAATTGCTCTTTTAGGAGCTGTAGCAAATCCCAATATTGGTGATGAGGCAGTATTGGCTGCAAATATCCAGAAAATTCGAAAACTTTATGGGGTGAATTGCAAGATTTATGTTTTTTCAAAAGACGCAACGTATACCTCTTTATATAATTCGGAAGATGGACAAGTTATAGTGATTGATTATCTCCATAAATTTACTATGGAATGCAACTATAATAGAGCAGAAATGGAACGAAGACAGCATGAACTTGTTGATTATCCGGAGCAGTCTGTATGCAGCAAAACGGAATATGAGGCAATTCATGGGATTTTTAAGGAAATAGATGTGCTTCACATTATTGGTGGAGGATATTTAAATTCTTTATGGCCGGATATGTTGTATGAGGTTGTGCTGGCAACTCGTATTGCAAAAAAATATCAGAAGAAGTATTTTGCTACAGGTATTAGTGTTTTACCAATGGAGAATCAGTATCTTGCTGATTTACAGGAAATTATCAATGGTTCAGAGTTTATGGATTTTAGAGATGATTCATATACAAAATATAGTTTGCAGTGCACAGAAAAATGTTGTGTGACATTGGATGATGCGGTTTCATTAAATGATTATTATGGAAGTTGCTATTCTGAAAAGAAATATGCCACTCTTTTGTTCCATAATTGGCATAACATTGACCAAGTGGAAAAAGTATTACAAGCGTTTATTGTGCCGTTTATGGAGCGGTGTATTGAACGTGGAATTGTACAGCGTTATTTTATATTAGGCTTTTCCCAGGACGATTTTGCTGTATGGAATAATATAGAATTTTCGCCTGTTCTTTTAGAGGCAGTATCATACGAAAATTGTGTTAATCGAAATAGTATTTTTGCAAAGCATATTGTGGCAGGAGCGGAATTTAATATAGGAAGTAGATTCCATCAGGCAGTATTTTCTTTATCATCACAGGTACCAGTGCTAAGTGTACATTACGATGAATACTATCAAAATAAATTAGAATCTATACATAAAATATTTAATTCACAGGAAATATATTCGTTGGAAAATCTAAATGAGGATTGTTTGGATAGATTCGTAGATACTGTGAATGATACTCGCCTTAAAATTGCGAATGCGGGTGATTTTGTAAATGAAATGCAAATGAAAAAGGATGAAAAGATCATTTCCGTATATGCGGTGAATGAATTAGAGGCGAGAAGTTTTTGGAGTAAAATTAATGCTGAGGCAACACCTAAAATATCAGTTATTATTCCTATATATAACATGGATGCATATTTGCGAGAGTGTTTAGACAGTGTTGTTTCACAGACGTTGAAAGAAATAGAGATTATATGTGTAGATGATGGATCTACAGATTATTCTCAGATGATTTTGGCAGAGTATGCGTGGAAAGATAAAAGAGTTAAGGTTATAACTCAAACGAATCACGGTGTTGCTTTTGCTAGAAATGTAGGAATTGATTGTGCTACAGGAGAATTTTTATATTTCTTAGATCCAGATGATTGGCTGCCAGATGAGCAGGTACTTTCTGATCTTTACGCTGCCGCAAAGAAAAATGGGGTACTTATTTGCGGCGGATCATTTAAAGAATATGCATCGGACAAGGTGATTGATGAATGGGATGGGAATTTTAGCAAATATGTATTTAAAGAAGATAAACTAATGCGTTATTCGGAATATCAATTTGATTACGGATGGGTCCGTTTTATTTATAACCGCGAGTTTATCATCCATAAGAATTTAAGAATCCCTTCATTGACATTTTTCGAAGACCCAGTGTTTTTCGTCAGAGTTATGCATGAAGCGCAAGTTTTTTACGCATTAAAAAGATGTACCTATTGTTATAGGACTGGATATAAATCATTAGAATTATCGTATTCAAAAACGGTAGATTTGATGACAGGATTGTATAGTAATATTCTATTCGCAAAAGAGCATAATTATCAACAATTATTAACATTGGAATTAGCAAGAATTGAAAATGATTATGCAGGAACAATTGTGAAGTATCTGGTTGGTAGAGATAATGTAGAATTCAGAAAAATTTTCAATGATTTAAATCAATTAATCTATGAGGATAATAGCAGGATTGAGTATGAAATTTATAATAAACTTTTAAAGGCTAAAGAGTTCACAATTTGGAATGAAAAAGATAAAGAGCAAAAAAAGATTTCAGAAATGGAATCCATGTTTTATAACTCAACAACATGGAAAGTTGGACATGGCATTTTGTATATTCCCAAAATGATAAAAAATGGTATCTGGAAAATAAGATGAAAAAGATATAGTCATATTAAATTAAGCAGTTTTGTATTTTGGAGGAGACAGGTATGATGGAAACAGCAGTATCAGTGGTGATGCCGATTTATAATGCTTCTAAGTTTTTAAAGGAGAGCCTTGGAGGCTTAGTGCAGCAGGCATTAAAGAATATTGAAATTATTTGTGTTAATGATGGTTCTACGGATGATTCACTGGAAATTATGAGAAAATATGCATTTAATGATGCTAGAATTAAAATTATTGATAAGGCAAATAGTGGCTATGGAAATACCATGAATGAGGGGATAAAAATAGCAACAGGCGAGTATATTGGTATTTTGGAACCGGATGATTTTTCGGATATTAATATGTTAGAGGCATTATATTCTGTAGCAAAACAGTATGATGCAGATGTTGTGAAATCTAATTATTATGAGTATAGTCAGTCTCAACAAAGGAATACATTTTTTGAGGTTTTGGATGGCTTGGAATACAACAAAGTAACATCGGCAGAAGAAAATGAAAAGATCATTTTTCGAAGACCTTGTATTTGGAGTGCCATTTATCGAAGATCTTTTTTAAAACAACATCATATTGTTTTTAATGAGACTCCAGGAGCGTCTTATCAGGATACAGCATTTGCATTTAAAGTGTGGGTATCCGCACGGAGAGTGGTTTTTGTGAAAGAAGCTTATTTGCATTATAGAATTGATAATGAAAATTCATCTGTTAAGTCATCAGGAAAGGTATTCAGTATTTGCGATGAGTTTCAGAGTATGCATTCTTTTTTAAATGAGGATAAAAAATTAAAAGATAAGTATTCTAAAATACTTCAAGTGTTAAAATTAGACTCGTATATGTGGAATCTTAATAGAATTGCTCCTGAATTTAGATCTGCTTTTAGAGATCAAATTGCACTAGAGTATATGAAAGCAGATTACGAGGGCGTTTTAGATAGGGATTACTTTGATGATGCTCGTTGGAATTGTGTGCAGGAAATTTTGGGAAATTATAAATGCAAAACGGAAATGGGAGATCAAGACAGTGTGTATGCTTTAAAGCAAAGAATTAAAGATTTGGAAAACAGCAATTCATATAAATTTGGCCATGCAGTGATGTTTGTGCCTGGAAAAATATTGCGCTTGTTGAAAATTAAGTAAGTTTTGATAAAAGAATTGCAGATTTTAGAGAGGTTGTTACGAATGAGAATAAAGGCTGATTATATTAGCATATTTATTTGGATATGCTCATTCATATTATCTTTTTTGATGTTGTTTTTTTCAGCTTCCGGATTTTCTATGGAACCGAATCTGGTGCTATTTGTTGCAATTTTGGGATGCTTGCTTTTTCTCTGGCGGAGATCATTATTTTCATTCGTAAGGGAAAATTATAGGATATGTCTGGTTGTAGGAATTATTATAGGTGTAATAGTCCGGGCGTTTCCATTATTATTGAATTGGACATATAGTTGCTTGAATGATTTAAGTGATACGGGGGTTCACTATTATGGCGCGCAAGAACTCGTGGCGGGAGTGTTAGAGGGAAAAATCATAAATTATGAAAAAATGTTTCCTTATTTGTATCCGTATACATATATGCTATCAATATTTGTCAGAATTACTTTTGGCAATATAAAAATGGCAATTATTTTATCAAATATAATTTTTGATTATACTGGAATTTTTTTGGTATACAAAATTTTGAAAATGATAAAAGGAAAGAACAGTGCTATGTTGGGGATGTTATTAGCAATAATGAATCCATTTTCAATAGTTTCCTGTTGGATTCCTTTGAATTTGATTTTAGTTAATTTGTTTTTATTAGCAATTATTTATATATGTATACGCATTATAATAGAGACAAATGTTCGAAAAACATATTTTGAGTGTTTGCTACTGGGGGGAGTAGTATGCATTGCTAATTATTTTCGACCAGTGTTTTCTGTGGCAGTGATAGCAGTGATCATAATTTTAGTAATAAAATATATACGGGAAAAGAATGTATCATTGTTAATTGCAGGTTGTATAATGCTTGGAGCATTGATGCTTCCTACGGCAATAATTAATGGAAAAATTAATAATTATTTTGAAGAAAATATAATGGATAATGCAAGTGGATGGAGCTTTTTTGTGGGAAGTAATTATGAATCAAAGGGGCAATGGTCTGCGACAGATAGGGATTATTTTTTTGGAGAAATAGTACCATACTATACAAAAAATGAAGCGCGATCTATTATAATGGAAAAAGGATTTGAACGCTATTCAAAATATACAATGAGTTTACTGGCTAATCATGTTGCGAACAAAATGTCTGTATTGTTTGCGGATGAGGGAAATGCAATTTATGATATAAAATATTGCTTTGGAATTAGTGAAGATAGTTGGAAATATCAGTTGTTATATAGCATAGTGTCGTTTTATTTTGTTATACTTACAATATTTAATTTAGTTAATAATTTTTATGCATCTAACAAATATGATATATTGATGTTTTTAAGACTTTTAGTTTTAGGTTTTTCTGCGTCATTTTTATTAGTTGAAGTGATGAACCGTTATACTTTTATTGTATATCCTGTGCTTATTATTATATCTGCAATGTGTATAAATGACCTGATTGATAAATTCGTTATCGGAAAATGACAGTTTATGCATAAATGATATTTGCTGTTATAATATATTCGTAAGTGTGAACGTGTGCATGAAAGGAATAGTACCATTATGAATTATAAAGAGTGGACAACTCAGCGTATAAATTTTTTTATTAAAATATTTGGCATTTTTATTTTCTTTTTTTTATTACTTCAATTATCATTAAATGTCAATGTAACATTTAAAAGTAATTCAAATGGCGCAATTCAATTATATTATAGCAATTCTAAAGAAGCGTCTGCTTCACTGGCAGAATATGATACAATTCGGGATGAGTTGTTTCCCAATGGTACAAATATAAAATTTGCAAAGGTTCCACTTTTAACAGATACATTAAGAATGCGGATTTATGGAATGAACGATTTTTCCATACAAGAAATAGATGTTAATTTAGGTAATATTTGCCTGAAAAAATATGACTCAAAATTTTTATATAATTCAATTGCAGAATGTGAAAATTTAGAAATTTCTTTAGATGGAGAATATGCAAATTGTAAAATATTAGCGGATTCGGGCTTTTTTAGGTTGGAGTCATATCGGTATTTTCAAGTTAGGTATATGGTCCTTATTGTAATTTTTTTGTTTGGATTGTCGTTAGCTGTATGTCGGATTCTTATGTATTTTGATGATCAATTTGTAGATAAAGGCAATGAATATTGGCTTTTAAATACCATAGCAGTAGCGATGTTTATTATCATTGAATTATTGAACTCAAGCTATTGGTATATTGGTATACGGTACAGAATTTTAAACAGTTTATTGTTGGTAATAGCGTATAATATAGTTTACATATGTCTGGCAAAAAAGAAAATTGCTGTCCTTTTATGTAATATAATAGTTGTGATATATGGAATTACAAATTATTTTGTTGTTAGATTCCGTGGAAAACCAATATTACCGACGGATTTATATGCAATTACTACCGCTTTATATGTTGCAAGTGGATATTCGTTTCACATAACAGTTGGAATTGTTTTGAGCATTTTCAGTGCGATTATGCTATGGTTTGTGTATTATAAAAATATTTATATTCGAAAGCAGTCTTGGAAGACATGGACTTTACATATTTTGGTTTTAATATTAATAATTGGAGGAGCGTATACTTCAAAAACTTATCAGCAAATGAAAACGTATTTCTGGGATAGTGATATTTTGTATTTCTATCGTAACTATGGATTAGTAGCTTCTTTGAGTAAATATCAGCAAGCATTACATATATCCAAACCTCAGGATTATTCGCAAATTGTGTCAGATGAATTTATCAATGAAATTCCAAAAGCAGATGATAGTAAAACAGAAGAAAAAATTCAGCCTACAAATATTATTATGATCATGAATGAGTCCTTTGCTGATTTTAAGAAATTTGAGGATGAATTGAAGAATATAGATGTTATGCCATTTTATAATAGCCTGCAAAAAAATACAATAAAGGGAAATTTGTATGTGTCAGTTCGTGGTGGAGGAACATGCAATACAGAGTTTGAATCATTAACAGGAAACTCACTAATCTTTTTTCCGTCTGGCACCACTCCATTTCAAACATATATACATAAGAAAACGAATTCCATAGCATCGTATTTAGATGAAAATGGTTATTCAACATGTGCGATACATTTGGCATCTGCACTAAATTGGAATCGAAAAAATGTATATCCATTATTAGGCATTTCGAAGTTTTATTCTGAAAGTGATTTTAAGAACATAGAAAAATTGCGTGGACGTGCTACCGATGAGGAAAATTATAGGCGGGTAATTGATCTCTATAAGAATAAGAAAACAGAAAAGTTTTTCTGCTTTGATGTAACAATTCAAAATCATGGAGGATATGACCGTACAGATGATTTAAATACTGTAGTTGATTTGGCACAATATGGAGATTATCCAGATGCGGAAGTGTTTTTGTCTTTAATGAAAAAATCAGATGATGCATTGAAAATGTTGGTTGAATATTTTGAGCAAATAGATGAACCAACGATGATTATTATGTATGGTGATCATCAACCATCTTTAAGTACAGATACAGAATCATGGGTGTTTTCTTCTAGTACGGATGAGGAAAATAAATTAAATCGTTACGAAACGCCATTTATGATTTGGACAAATTATGATATTGAATCTAGATATATTAATAAAATGAGTGCAAATTATTTATCCAGTTTAATTTTGCAAACAGCTAATTTTGAACTCCCTGTATATAATCAATTTCTTTTATACATGTTTGAGAAATATCCCGTTATATCGACTCAGGGAATTTTAGATGCAAATGACAATTTCTATACATCATATGAGGAAATACCTTATGATGAAGATTTTAACATATATGCAAGTTTGCAGTATAATAATGTTTTTGATAAAAATTGTAATCAAGCGCTTTTTGTTAATGATGACAAATAAAAAAACTAGTGAAATATACTTCTTAGCAGCTAGGTTGATGAAAGCATGAAAAAATTATTATTTATATTTAATGAAAAATCTGGACGTGCTCAGTTGAAAGAACGTTTGTATTTAATCGTGAATTTTTATCAAGAAAATAATTTTATTGTTACATTATTACCGATTAAACAAATAAATTGTTTTTCAGAATTATTGGAAACATCTACGGTAGATGTTCTAGTATGTGCTGGTGGAGATGGAACGCTAAATAGTGTTTTGTCACAGTATATGAAATTAGGTTGTAAAATGCCGGTGGGATATCTTCCTATGGGTTCAACAAATGATTATGCGCGTACGCTAGGATATACAGATGATTTCGAGAAAGCTCTACAAAGAAGTTGTTTGGGAGTTGCGCGAACAGTGGATATAGGAAGATTTAACGATCAGTATTTTGTTTACGTAGCGGCTTTTGGCAGTTTGACAGAAGTATCTTATTCTACATCACAACCGATGAAAAATATTTTGGGCCATTTTGCGTATATTCTGAGTGGTATTCAGAAAATTACAGATATTAGATTTTATCATTTGAAATTACATAATCAGGATCAGCAGATAGAAGGTCAATTCTGTATGGGATTTATTATGAATTCTCTTTCCATAGGTGGTTTTAAGAATCCGCTTAGTGATTTGGTGAAATTGGATGATGGTAAATTTGAAGTGTTTTTGATAAAAATGCCCTGTGGTTTGTTAGAATTACAGCAAATTGTAGTAGATTTATTGGGCCAAAATATTCATAATTCGATGTTTGTGTATTTTCAGGCCGATTATTTAGAGATTCAGTCTGAGCCGATACGTTGGACTTTAGATGGAGAATTTGGTGGCGAACTTGGAACAGTGAAAATTGCGAATTGCAAAAAGGCTGTGAGAATTTTAGGATAATAAGAGTATATGATTATTTTCAGAAATTATTTATATTATTATTTCGATGTAAGGCAAAGCGTGAAAAGCCAAAATGCTGTAGAAGATAAGGCGTATATTAGAGATTAAATATAAAGAAAATAGTGTGAGGTAGTAAGCGCATGTATTTGAAGTTACAGAATCTGTTGTTCCCAACAGGAAATAAATTTGAGACACAATGGAATTTGTTTTATCGTGGTGAGAGAATGAGATATGATGCGGAACAGGGTATTTTGTGTTTGCCGAAATATCGAGTGGCAGATTTTATGTCATATTTAAATGCATTCTCATTGCATAAATGGAAGAAGTATACGAATCTGCAGGCAGTAAAACTACATTTACAGCTGCAGGGAAAAGGCAAGGTTCGTCTGGTTGGTTATACCCTGGATGTGCATAGTCCGGCCAAGACAGTGTTGGCAGAGCGGAACTATGTTTTAAATGAATCTGGTGAGATTGTAATGGATTACCCAGTTTCGGATAATGCCTTGTTGGCATTTGAAGTTGAAACGGATTCCGACTGTAAATTGTCTGGTGGCTGGTATGAAGGCTGCTTCGCTAAATCAGATCATAGAGTGGTGAATCTCTCTATTGCAACAACAACCTTCAAGAAAGAAGAATTTATCCAGTCAAATTTGAGATTATTGCAGAATGAGTTATTGAATAGCGATGATGAAATCGGAAATCATTTATGGATTCATGTGATTGACAATGGAAGAACACTGGTACCGGAGCAGTGGAATTCAGATAAAATAACAATTCATCCCAATAAGAATGTGGGTGGTGCCGGTGGTTTTACACGTGGCATGATTGAATCCATGGAGCAGCCAGAGGATATTACCCATGTGCTTCTTATGGATGACGATGTGATTATACTGCCGGAAAGTATTAGACGAATGTATTATCTGCTGAGTATGTTAAAGCCAGAATTTGATGAATACTTTGTCAGTGGGGCAATGCTTTGCTATGAAGAGATGAATATTCAGCATGAAGATGTTGGATTTGTACATTCAGACGGTTCTTATGGTCCGCAGAAAAATGAGTTAGATCATACATTGTTGCGGGACATTCTGGAATGCGATCAGGAATATCTGGATCGCCAGCATATGTATGCAGGATGGTGGTTCTGTTGTATTCCTATGAAGATGATTAAGCAAAATGGACTTCCACTGCCGCTATTTATTCGTGGTGACGATGTAGAATTCAGTCTTAGAAATCATGCAAAATTTATTACTATGAATGGAATCTGCATCTGGCATATGGGCTTCACATATAAGTTTAATGCTTCTATGGAACTATATCAGGTTCATAGAAACAGTCTGATTCTACAGGCTGTGAGTGAGGTATGTCAGAATGTGGATTTCATGAATCGTATGACGAAATTATTCCGTGCCCGTATGCTGTCCCTGGATTATAATGGAGCAGAATTAATTCTGGATGCGATAGAGGATTTCTTAAAAGGTCCGGAGTTTATTATGCAGGATCTGGGCGAACAGATTATGAAAGAGAAGAGTAAGAAGAATGAGAAGATGGTTGATCTGCGGGAATTCTCTGATCTGGATATCGATTTAGATGAAGTGTATCAGGATCCGCCAAGAACTTTTTTGCGTAAATGGCTGTATCGCATCACCTACAATGGTCATCGCTTTTGTTCGAAAAGCCGTTTGAAGGAAGGTCCGGGAATTGTTGCGTTTGACTGGTTTTATTCACCGGAACATAACTTTTGGTATAAAAAACTGCTGGCAGTGAATCCGCATTTGCAGATGGGAAGTATGCGGATATTTAGTAAAGAAAAATATCGGGAGTTAAATAAACGAAGCGAGAGGCTTTTGGCTGAGTACAAAAATACAAGGGCTGCAGTAGAAGAAAAATATCGCGAAAATAAAAAACAGATGACATCCGTAGAGTTCTGGAAGAAGTATCTGGAACTGTAGCTTAAGAGGAGAACTATGAAAAGCAAGAGTTACAACAAGATTGCATTTGGTGTAATACTGTTATTGCAGATTGTATGTATGATTTATTTTGGAAATGCAAAACAAGGATATTTTGTGGATGAGTTGTGGTCATATGGTCTGGCTAACAGCTATTATCATCCGCATGTATATTCGGATGATGCCTTAGAAGAACGTTGGGTATCGGGAGAATATTTCCGGGACTATTTGGAAGTGCTCCCAGAACAGCGGTTTCGATATGGATCAGTCGTGTACAATCAGACGCAGGATTATCATCCTCCGCTGTTTTATATGGTATTACATACAATCTCATCACTTTTTCCAAATACATTTAGTAAATGGTATGGGATTATTCCCAATATTGTTTATTTTGCAGTGTCCATGTATTTGTTGTTTGCTTTGGCGAAACGGATATTTAAAAGTGAGTGGTTGGCTTTGATTCCTGTGATAGCATATGGCTTCAGTGCGGGGGCAATCAGTAATGTGATTTATATTCGCATGTATGTGTTATTGACAGTATGGGTATTGACATTATTCAATTTACATGTGAAATGGATTACGGAAGATAAAATACAGTCGAGAGATTGGTTGATTTTAATATTGGTTGCTTATTTAGGATACATGAGTCATTATTATTTTTTTGTAATTGCTTTTTTTACAGCAGCATTTTATTTCTTCTACTTACTTTGGATGGGAAAAAGAAAAACGCTGATAAAATATTGTGTTGCGATGTTTATCAGTTTGCTGCTGGTGGCATTGACATTTCCGGTTGCTTATAAAAAGCTGTTTTTTGGACAGCGTGGGAATGAGGCAGTGCATAATTTATTTAATTTAAGCGATATTTTTGAAAATGCAAAACGATATTGGACTATTATAGGAGAACAACTATTTGTAAATTTACAAAATATATTGGGTATTTTGATTATTGTATGTGGTCTGTGTACGTTAATCAGTTGGGCGAAAAAAAGGATCAGCAATGGCCAGATACTTAGAATGGCATTTGAGAATATAGATGAGATATTCAAAAGAGAAAGCTGTGCAGTTTTATGCGTGCTTTTTGTTAGTGTCAGTTATTTTGCAATTATTCTGAAGATAGCTCCGTATCAGGTCGACCGATATATGTTTGGTATATATCCGGAATTAACATTGCTGGTGTTCTATTTTGTATTTAAGATTGTGAATTACTGGAGCTCAAAGAATGCTGCATTTACTGCTATGTTGATGATGGCTGCTGTTTTTTCTGTATCCGGAGCAAGTGGAAAGCATGTACAATATCTGTATAAGAATTATGCAAATAACGTGAATATTATGAAAGAGCACGCAGGTGAGGATTGTCTGTATATTACCTGGGATTATTATAAGCTGGTAGGAAATGCTCTGGAATTGGAAAATATGGGGCGTGTATTTACGGAAGTTCCGGATCGTATTGAGTCATTAGCTGAAAAGCTGGATCCAGACAAAAAGAATCTGATTGTTTATGTTGATGAGTCTTTTGATCAGAAAGAAATTTTAAACAGGGTTTGTAATGCTGCCGGGTATCGGGCATGGAGACCGTTGTTTAAGTCGAGATGTAAAGCTTATGAATTAATGCGTTAGGAAACACGAAAAATACATATAGAAGACAACATCCAGCAAATAAACAATTCAGATAAAAAATGACAATACACTTCTGTTAAGTAGTCATCACTACAAAAACAATTAAAAATCACAGTATCTGAATGTATTAAATCACGAAAAAAGGAAGGAAGTATGTTGTGTTTGTTTCTAATAACACAATACAAGTAAGAATGGTAGGTAGTGTGGAAAAAAAGTAAAGGTCAAACCACGCGCCTTTCACTAAATCCATTTTTAGTGCATACTTGAGAAAAACAATAGATTTTTTCAAGGGAGGACTAAAGACTATGGATCAGTGCACTCATGAAGTCCGTGCAGAGTACTGGAAAAAGATCATTCAGGCCTGTGGGCAAAGACCAGCAGGCCAGTCAGCCAAAAGCTGGATGGATGAGAATGGCATCTGCGAACAAAGCTATTATCACTGGCAGCGACGGTTGCGGAAACAGGCGTATGAAGAAATGAAGGGAAACGTTTCCGTTCCTGCTGTGGCAGAGAAAACAGAACTGACTTTTGTTGAAATTCCATGCCGCACTTCTGAGGAAACAAATACATACATGGTTTCTGACAAACCTGTTGCAACAATAAGGACGGTAACGCTACAGATTGATATTTCCGATGAAATCTCGGATGTTCTTCTGACCCAGATTATTCGGGAGGTGTCCCATGCTTGAAGATGCTGCTGGTATTCGCCGTGTTGTTCTTGCCTGTGGCACAGTTGATCTGAGAAAAGGTATTGATGGACTGGCAACAATCATAGGCGATAAGTATGGTCAAAACCCTTTCGAAAAGGGAACGCTCTTTTTGTTTTGCGGAAAGCGTTCCGATCGGTGCAAGGGACTCTTGTGGATGGGTACCGGATTTTTACTTCTGTACAAACGCTTTGAGGCAGGACGATTATCCTGGCCAAGGAGTACACAGGAAGCAGCGGACCTTACCGAAGAACAGTACAAATATCTTATGATGGGGTTAAATCCCCTGGATCCCAAAATCAAAGATGTCGATCCGAAAAATATCTACTGAAGCGTTTGTACA
>ERZ773144.2396-NODE-2396-length-14771-cov-4.770930_pt1 | contig 14771 bp, 15 predicted proteins | sample MGYA00580849_ERZ773144 | MGnify/ENA primary metagenome ERZ773144 (study PRJEB29015, sample SAMEA2737861) | human gut metagenome | biome: human gut; feature: human-associated habitat; material: faeces | place: China | collected 2012 ...
TTCCTATGTTTAATCATAGGTTTCATACTGGGATGTATTTCCTCTTTCCTGGGTATTGGAGGAGGTCCTATTAATCTTGTTGTCTTATACTTCTTCTTTACGATGGGTACAAAAGAAGCTGCACAAAATTCTTTATATATCATTTTATTTTCACAGGGAACAAGTACATTACGAAGTTTATTTACAACTAACCTTAGTCAGATAAGCATCTTCTTACTTGCTGGAATGGTTATCTGTGGAATACTGGGTGGTATCTTTGGACGCAAGATCAACAAGAAAATCAACGAATACACAGTTGATAAATTATTTATCGGTTTAATGATCGTGATTATATTTATCAATATATACAATATTTATCATTTTATGGTAATATAATTAAAACGAATTTAGTCCATAGATATATTTAATCTGTGGACTTCTTTCGTAAAGATATTATTTCTGTTAGTAGAGAGAGTGATTGTATGAAATATATTAGTTTTTTGATTAAACCGGCATCTTCTTTATGTAATATGCGATGTCGTTATTGTTTTTATTACGATGTTGCAGAGCATAGAGAAGTTTCTGCATATGGCATCATGGAAGAAAATACGATGCATGCTTTAATTGATAAGGCTTTAGGCCTTGGAGAAGATGCTCATATTACCTTTGCCTTTCAAGGCGGGGAACCTACTATGGCAGGTTTATCCTACTTTACATCTTTTTGTGAATATGCAGAAAAGCATAAAACAAAACAGAACATTCAGTATGCCTTACAGACAAATGGGACAAGAATTGATGAGTTATGGTGCGCATTGTTTAAAAAATATAATTTCTTAATTGGAGTTTCTTTGGATGGATATAAGGAGATACATGATTATTTTCGTATGGATCAGTCTTTAAAAGGAACCTTTTCACATGTGTTTAAAACGATACAGTTATTAAGACAGTATGAAATACCTTTTAATATCTTAACCGTATTAACTTCTCAATTATCAAAGCATCCGGAAAAACTGTTTCGTTTTTATAAGCAGAATCAGTTGTCCTATGTACAGCTGATTCCCTGTTTACCGGGTTTAGATGAAAGTGAGAATAAAAATTCATTACATCCGAAAGAATTTGCATCTTTTTATAAAGCTTTTTTTCGTCTGTGGCTTGCGGAATACAAAAAGGGAAACTATATAAGCATTACTTTATTTGATAATATCATTCCTATGTTTAAAGGAATCAGACCTCAGCAGTGTGGTATGCTTGGCTATTGTACACCACAGTTTGTAATAGAAAGCAATGGTGATGTATATCCATGCGATTTTTATGTGCTAGATGCGTATCGCTGTGGGAATATAAAAGAGGACAGTTTGATAAAACTTGTAAAAACAGATGCAATGCAGAAGTTTTTGAAAGAAGAAAGAAGAGAATGCACAGAGTGTAGAAATTGTCCGTTTGTAAATATATGTCATAAAAACTGTAAACGTCTAAATATTACATACTATACAAAAGACTATTGTGGATATAAGGATTTTTTGATGTATGCCAAAGATGAAATGATGATGATTTCTAACAGTTTGTAACTGTGATGCCTGTTTTTAGCCAGTACTTATCAAGAGTGCTGGTTTTTATTTTGTATTGTGTAAATACGTATTTCATTTAGGGATTTATTTAAATATTTTACGAAAGAAGTATCGCGCGTAGAAATATGGTATAATAATGAAAAAATATGGAGGTATTCCTATGTCATTTTTCATTCTCAATATTGGTATACATTTACTTTGTTTTATTGCTAGTTTCTGGGCTTTGTCATCCCTTCGATTTGATCGTTTTTGCGATGTAAGAAAACCAGCAAAGGTACAATGCCTGTTATTGCTTTTATCTTTGGCTTTGGGATATCTAGTGGCACAGTTTTTATTAGCACTTTCTGTATATAATGGTTTATAAAAATGAAAAGATTTCAAAAAATATTGCGTAGTATAGGAATACGACAACGTATGCAGTTTGGCTTTCTGCTGCTTCCATTATTGATGATGCTGATCGTTCTTTTTGTTTATTATCAAATGAGTTCAGATATGATACTGGAAAAAAATGCGAAAGATTTATCACAGTCACTGGAAATTGCACAAGCAGCCTTATATCATAAAACATCACAGATGGAACAGACGATGCAAGATGTTTTACAGGAAGAAATTTTGTATGATTGTTTAGTTGCACAGGAACCTATGAGTAGGGAAGATATAAAGGAACTGGAAAGAAAACATTCCGCTCTTTTGGAAAGAAATGCATTTTCTTTCTTTGATGAACAGAAACGTCTTTTATATCAGGATGGGAAATACTATGCAGAAGATTTACATGATGAGGAAAAAGTTCATTGGAGCTTTGATACAGAGCATAAACAGATTTCTTTAAGCAGTGCGTTAAAAAGAAATGGGAAAGTTTTAGGGTATATTTGTATAGGATACAATGAAGATGTTTTTCATAATATGTTTCAAAAAGAAGAGAAAAATGAAGAGCGTTTGCTGTTTCTATGCGATGAACAGGGCAATTATCTATTAGGGGATGATGCCATGCGAAACTATAACTTTTCTTCTAATAAAGATAAAATCAATCTGGATAATACAACGTATTACCAAAAACAGTTGAAAGCGAAAGATTTCAACTGGAATCTTGTGGCACTGGCGCAGGAAGAGTATGTAATGAAAGATGTGCAAAGTTTTCGCAATATGCTGTTTTTAAATGTACTGGTCGTTATTCTTGTGGAAAGCATTTTTTCAATGATGATTTATAAAAGTATTTATGATCCTACTCATAATCTTGTAGTATCTATGAGAAAAGCTAAAGAAAGTAATTTTAGGCATGGATTTGTTGAAGATCATGGAAATGATGAATTGCATGAATTGAGTGAGAACTTTAATGAATTGCTTGTAAAAGCAGATGATTTACTGGAAAAAGTAAAAAGTGAACAGGAGCAGACAAGGCAGACGCAAATCCAGCTTCTGCAGGCTCAAATTAATCCGCATTTTCTGTTTAATACGTTAAATACATTGCGATATCTGGCAATTTTAAATGAAGATGCACCGGTAAGTGAGGGAATCAGTGCTTTATCACGCCTGCTTAGAAATACAATTGTGGATAAACAGGAATATGTTAGTATTGCGGAAGAAATTCATAATGTGCAGGATTATATCGTTATACAGAAACTGCGTTATGGGGATTTGTTTGAGACGGAGTATATTGTAGACAAGGGTGTAGAAGATTATCGTATTTTGAAGTTTTTGTTACAGCCAATTGTGGAAAATAGTATTTTACATGCTTTTCGTGAAGATGGGCTGCATCAAAAACTTACGCTTCGTATATATAAAAAAGAAAACTGTCTGATGGTTGTTGTTGGGGATAACGGGAAAGGTTTTTCAATAGAAAAGCAAATGGAAAAACGTTCTCGACTAAGCAATATTGGAATAAAGAATATACAGGAGCGAATATCTTTGATGTATGGGAAACCATATGATATGAAAATTGAAAGTGAAAAAGGAAAAGGAACGATGGTTACTTTGTGTCTTCCTTTAAAAAAAGGGGTTGATGAAGATGTATAAAGTTTTGATTGTTGATGATGAGCGTCTGATTCGTATGACGCTGCAGAATATGCTGGATTGGAAAGAACTTAACTGTGATGTTGTAGCGGCTGTAAAAGATGGTATAGAAGCTTATGGGGTATTCCAGAAAGTACATCCGGATTTGATTATTACAGATTTAAAAATGCCGCAGATGGATGGTATTGAATTGATACGGAAAGTAAAAGAAGAAAGAGCAGATACACAAATTATTGCCTTAAGCAATTATTCTGATTTTGAACTTGTAAGAGATGCAATGAAGGCAGGAGCAGCAGATTATTTATTAAAAGTCACTTTGGATAAGGAACAGTTAGAGAAAGCAGTAAGACAGCGACTTGTACATTGTGAATCTGCGCAGGAAAAAGAGGATAGTGAAGAGATTAAATGGTTAAATCATATTAAACAAACTTTATTGCTTATTAAGAATCAGGAAAAAATAGAAAAAGAAGATGCCTATTTGGAGTCAGCTTTTGTTCAGCCGTATAAAAAAGAATATCAGGTAGCCTATCTGCATGTAGATAATATTCATTTATTTTATGAAGAAAAATATGAGGAACATGAAAAACTGGAAAAATTCTTATATGATCAAATGCGAGACAGTGTTCCACTTGATATCGAATTTAGAAGTTTCTTTTTGAATCACCACACTGCGATCATTTTACTGCAGGGAGGACAAAAGCAGCGAATGGCAAATATCTGTCATACGATGATTCGAAATATACAGCAGTATTTAAATGTTCAGATATCCTTTGTGTTATCTAATGTGATGGAGGATATAAAAGATTTTTATCAGTGCTGTGGGGATGTGTTTGCGGCATCTAGAAATCATTTTTACCGAGGAAGTGGAACCTTGATGTTTGTGGAGGAAAAAGAAGAATATGTGGATTTGGATGTAGCACATATGTCATGGCATAAAGATATTATGGAAGCTATGAGCACAAGAGATTTTCAAAAGGCAGAGAAAATGCTGGAAGAGTCCTTTAATATGATGGAAAAAGAGTGCATAGAACCTTATCAGGTTATTGAATATTACATCTTTATTTTGCATAACATTGAAGGAAATGAAATGGTAAAAGGACATAAGAATATGTATTCGCTGGATACGATTGTAATGAATCTGCGTCATTGTGATACATTTTCTAAACTAAAGGAAGTTTTAATGGAAGGTTTTGTGCTGGTAGAAGAATGGCTGAAAGATGAAAACTTTAACCGTTATCGTCAGGAAGTTGTAGATGTCATGAATTATTTAGATGAAAACTATCAGGAAAAATTATCTTTAAAAGAAATTGCAGAGCATTTTTCTATGAGTGAAAGCAGTTTGTCGCATTTGTTTAAGAATGAAACAGGAATGAATTTAAAGTCTTATATTAATGAGAAGCGTATGAAAAAAGCATTGGAACTGTTATCTAATGAATCTTTTAAAATAAAAGATGTTGCGGCACAGATAGGAATGGAAGATCAGTTATATTTTAATCGTGTATTTAAAAAGTATTATGACTTGTCTCCTAGCGATTATCGAAAAAAACTGCAGGAAGAAAGGAATGAAAATCTGGATGAGGTCATAGAATGAAATAAGGGTGTGAAAGATTGAAGGAAATCAGTAAAGGAATTCTTGTTGTATTGATCATTGTGCTTGTTTTTATGCTTTGGGTACATAGTGGAGAAGACTATCTTTTCTGGAAAGAAAATGGGAACTATCAAAGGGAAGAAATACAGAAGGTACATGTTACACGTGCAGATGGAAAAGATCTATGTCTGGATATCGAATCATATTTGGAAGGAGTTATTTCCTCGGAAATGTCACCAGCATTTGAAATGGAGGCATTGAAAGCACAATGTGTAGCTGCGAGAACCTTTGTTGTACAGCGAGGGTATGAAGTAGATGATACAACCAATACACAGGTATATCGTGATGACAAGCAGTTAAAAGACATCTGGAAAGATAATTACGATGTATATCATAAAAAGATACAGCAGGCAGTTCAGGAAACAACAGGAGAAATTCTTACATATCAGGGAAAACCAATTTCCGCTTTGTTTTTTAGCAGTTCTTGTGGAAAAACAGCGAATGCACAGGAATATTGGGGGAATAAAGTGCCTTATCTTGTTAGTGTTGATTCTTCCTGGGATAAACAAAGCGAAGAATATGAAAAAAGCATAACGATGAGCAAACAGGAATTTTCAACAGCATTGGGATTTCAAAATACAGTTCATGAAATTGAAGAGCCGATAAGATATGACAGTGGATATGTAAAAGAAATTCGTATAGATCGTATTGTATTTACAGGCAGAGAAGTAAGGGAAAAACTGAATCTTCGCTCTTCCTGTTTTACGATTAAAGAGAGTAAGGATAATGTTGTGATAACGACGAAAGGATATGGACATGGTGTTGGTATGTCACAGATAGGGGCACAGGCTATGGCAGAGAAAGGAAAGAGTTATAAGCAGATTCTTTCGCATTATTATCCTAAGACAAAGATTGAAAAACTTGGTGTATAAAGGTCTTTGAGAAGGGCATACTCATCACTAGAGGTGATGAAATGTATAGTTATGTAAAGGAAAGAAAACTATCGAAGAAAAAATTATTGATTTCTCTTTCTTGTTTGTTGATAGCTGGATGTGGACTTATTTCTTATCGTTTTTATCATCAGCAGCAAAACAAGAAAGACAGTGCGGTTTTTCAGGAAGAAACACTCCCTGTATTAGCATTGCCGGATGCACAGCAAAAAGGTGTAAAACCATTTTCTGTAGATGCACAGGTCGTTCTTGATTATTATGATGGTAAAGAAAGTGAAATAAACAACATTACACAGTTTGAAGGTGTTTATCGTGGAAATCAGGGGATTGATTATGCATTGAATGATCAGGTTTTTGAGGTGCAGGCAGTTTTTTCTGGAGAAGTCAGCGATGTGCGAAATGATGAACTGTTTGGAAATACAGTTGTCATACAAAGCGGAGATTTAATTATAACCTATCAAAGTCTAGATGCCATACAGGTAAAAAAAGGTGAACATATTGAGCAGAAACAGACGATAGGAACAGCTGGTAAAAATATTTACAATAAAGATTTAGGAAATCATGTACATATCGTTACACAGGTAAATGGAAAACTGGTAGATCCTGAAACGATATATGATAAAACACTGGAAGAATTGAAATAGTACCTGTTATACGGGTACTGTTTTTATGAAAATAAGCAATTCTTAACACTATATGAAGATTCATGAATTAAGCTTTTTAATTCATAATTTTGTGTTATAATGTTTAATGCCCGTAGAATGGAGGAATGTAAATGATGTTTTCAAAAGAAGTAGGAATCGACTTAGGAACAGCCAATTTATTAATGTATGTAAAAGGCGAAGGTGTCGTTATTGACGAACCTAGCGTTGTAGCAATAGATGCAGAAACTAAAAAATGTTTAGCAGCCGGACAGGATGCCAAAGATATGCTTGGTAGAACACCAGGAAGAGTATTAGCAATTCGTCCATTAAAAGATGGAGTTATTGCGGATTTTGAAGTAACAGAAATTATGTTGAATTTCTTCTTTAAAAAGCTGGCAATCAAAGGAATGTTTAAACGTCCTACGATTTTGATTTGCTGCCCAAGCAATATTACAAGTGTAGAAAGAAATGCAATTCGTGATGCAGCATATCGTGCAGGTGCTAAAAAAGTATATATTGAAGAAGAACCAAAAGTAGCTGCGGTTGGAGCTGGGTTAGATATTGGAAAACCTAGTGGATGCATGGTACTTGATATTGGTGGAGGTACAACAGATGTTGCGGTTATCTCTTTAGGGGAAATCGTATCTAGTACATCTTTAAAAGTAGCTGGTGATACGTTTGATCGCGATATTATTAAATTTGTTAAAGAAAATAAAAAGTTGCTGATTGGTGATCGTACAGCAGAAGAAGTTAAAAAACGTATTGGTACTGCCTGGAAAAGCAGTCTTCATGAAACAATGGAAGTTAGTGGACGTGATCTTGTCAGCGGACTTCCAACAACGATTACCTTAAACAGTGATGAAATTGCAGGAAGTATGGAAGAAAGTTTACAGGATGTTGTACGTGCCTGCAGAACGGTATTGGAACAGACACCACCAGAACTTGCTAGTGATATCGTTACAAGAGGTATTGTGTTAACAGGTGGAGGTGCCTTGTTGCATGGTATTGATGAACTTCTTAGAAATGAACTGCACATTCCTGTGTATGTTGCGGAAAATGCGCTTCGCTGTGTTGCGGAAGGAACAGGTATCCTGTTAGAAAACTTACATTTGGTACGTTAAGTAAAATTCGCATGTAAAGCGAGGTGTATATATGAATTATCTCATGTATTTGCTGATTCCTTTGGTTTTATCAGCATTGCTTACACCGATATTGAAAGTCGTGGCGACACGACTTGAAATTTATGCAGTAGAAAATGAAAGAACGGTACATTGCGGAAAGATTGCCCGTATTGGAGGCGTTGCAATTTACGTATCTTTTATTATCTGCATGGCGGTGTTTATGAAAACCGATATGACGATTAATGGGATTCTTTTAGGTGGGACAATTATGTTTCTTGGCGGATTGATAGATGATATGGTAGATCTTAAACCAAGAAATAAATTACTATTTGAAATAGCGGCGGCAATTGTGTTGATGGTTGTTGGAAAAGTAAGCTTAGATGTTATTCGTCTGCCTTTTGGTATTCAAATTGATATGGGACTTATCTCTGTGCTGGTAACGCTTATTTGGATCATAGGTATTACCAATGCGGTTAATCTGATTGATGGATTAGATGGTCTTGCAGGTGGTATATCTACTATTATTTTAATTATCATTGCTTGTTTATCGGTTGTGGATAACAGGTGGGACATCCATACTATGGCTTTGATTTTAGCGGGAGCTACTTTAGGTTTTCTGATATATAACTGGCATCCGGCAAGTATCTTTATGGGGGATTGCGGTGCCTTGTTTTTAGGATTTATTATTTCCGCAATTTCTTTACTAGGTTTTAAAAGTTCAACGATCATGACACTGGCACTTCCTATTTTGATATTGGCAGTACCAATTATTGATACACTAGGAGCTATTTTAAGAAGAAAATTAAGTGGGCATAAGTTTTCAGAAGCAGATAAAAAACATGTACATCATTTGCTTATGCAAAGATTTGGACAAAGAAATACGGTTATCATTTTGTATATTGTGACAGCTTTATTTGGATTGACTGCATACATATATATCGTAAATAAAACCGCTGGTTTTATTGTTTTGTTTATTATTGCGTTTATTGTAGAGGTTTTTATTGAAACAAGTGGAATGATTTCTAAAAAGTTTCATCCTCTAATTTCTATATGGAATCTTTGTAAGAAAAAAATAACACAAGTTAAACAAAAAAAATGTCAAAAAGAAAAGAAAGAAGGTATCGAATAAGATGCCTTTTTTTATGAGATTATGTTAGAATATATTTCGTATAAAGGCATAAGGAGATGAATGTATGAAACCTTCAGAAATGGATATTCTGGAAATCATATCAGATGCAGGGCAGGCAAAGAATTTTTATATTGAAGCAATTCAGGAAGCTAAAAGCAGCAATTATGAAGGATGTAATGAACTCATACGCAAAGGGAATGAATTATATGCGAAAGCACATCGTGTACATCAGCAGCTCGTATCTGAGGAGGCAAGTGGAAATGAGGTAGTAATAACTTTGTTATTAAGTCATGCACAGAATATACTTGCAAGTGCAGACAGCTTTAAGGTTTTATGCGATGAATTTATTGACTTATATCGAAGAGTAGATGAATTAAGTAAAAGATAGAAAATCATTAAAAAGGGATTGTGGTATTAAGAGAAATTCTCCTACTATATCACAATCCCTTTTATCTACTTGTTTATAAATTCCATTAATGCTTCATAATGCTTTTTCGCATCATTATATCCTTCTTCATATAGTGCTTTTAATTTTGTTATATCTTTTTCTAAACGCCCAATTTCTACAGGTTTGCTTGGGCGGATGACAAAGACACTGCCTTCTTTTTCCATAACACCGATTTCATCTAATGTGCGATTATAAAGAATATGGCGATTTTCCATTGCTTTTACAAACTTTGGATACTTTTTATATGCTTTACGTATAATTGGAAGCATATTGTTTTTTCCTTTGCGATAATCGATAGCACGAGTCAATATAATAATATTCTTTTTATATCCCATATTTTGAAACTGTTTTACAGGGATAGAATCACAAACACCGCCATCTAAGTATTTCTTACCGTTGATTTCCACAATTTTAGAAAGAAGCGGTAAAGAAGCAGAAGCACGAATATTAATGGTATCATTATGCATATTGATACATGGAAGATATTCTGCTTTACCTGTTTCAAGATTGCTGACAACAGCATACATTTTAATTCCGCTTTGATGAAAAGCGTCATAATCAAATAAATCTAGTTTATTAGGAATTTGATTATAAACAAAATCTGCACCAAATAAATCTCCTGTTTTTATTAAAGACTGCAAGCTCATATAGCGTTTATCTTTTAAATACTGTGTACCCGTACGAAAAGCTCGTCCTCTTTGATGAGAAATATAGCTGGCCGCATGGCATGCACCAGCACTAACACCAATAACCCCATCTGCATATATATCATGATCTAGAAAGAAATCAAGAACACCTGCGGTATATAAACCACGCATTCCTCCTCCTTCTAATACAAGTCCTAATTTATCCATCTTTTTCACTTCCTTTGTGAGTAATTATAGCACAAAATGAAACAAGAATTATGTTTGAAATCCTATAATTTCTTTACATTATTGTTAAGTTTTATACTAGGATTATATCATTTAAGGATATGTGCTTGGTTATATAAAATGATTTCTTTGATATATATTTGTAAATGTATAAGGAAAGTGATAAAATATGCATATAGAAAACATGCGTAAATGTAGAAAGGGGAAATTCTTATGAAGTTAATACTTGCGATCATGTCAAATGATGATAGTCCTGCTGTATCAAGTGCATTGACAAAAGAAAACTATCAGGTAACAAGACTTGCGACTACCGGAGGATTTTTACGAGCAGGAAATACAACATTAATTGTTGGTACGGATGATGATAAAGTAGAACGTGCAATTGAAGTGATTGGTGAATATAGTAGAAGACGTACAGAAGTAGTACCAAGCACAGCATCTTATGATATTGGAAGATACGCATCTTTCCCAGTAGAAGTACAGGTTGGCGGAGCTACGATCTTTGTACTTGATGTAGAAAAATTTGTAAAACTATAATCTGTAAAAGAAAAGGTTCGAGGAAATCGAACCTTTTATCTGTTTAAGAACCATTCAAATAAAAACATAGGCGTATAGGCATCTACCATATAACGAGGAATTTCATAAGGGGCATCACTTCTTTTCGCATTTCGATAATTTGCATAAGAAAAAGCAAGAGAAACCTTTTGGCTTTTTAAAGATTCCTGTACCTTATCATTGTATTTTCCATAAGGGTATGCCATATATTTGGTATTGGATATATCGGCAGCTTTTTGAATATCTTTTTCCAGTTCTTGTTTGGAATATACATTTATCGCATAGTCATTATCTATTTTTCTATGAATATTATAGAAGTGAGAATAAAATTTTAAAGTATCATTATCGTTTATAAGGTATGCAGGGATGGATTGTTTTGATGGTGGAGAATATGGCTTTTCCTTATTTGAAATATTATGTCCGATCATGAAAACAGAAGCTTGATAACCATATTTTTCAAGGATAGGCTGTGCAATCTTTAAAGTAGAATAATATCCATCATCAAAGGTAAGAACAACCGTTTTATTATCGTATTCTTTTTCACCTTTATACCATGCATAAAAATCATCTAAAGAAATTGTTTTATATCCATGATCATGTAAGTATTTCATATGTTTTTCAAATGTAGAAATACTGGTTGTCCAAGGATCAAAACGATAGTTTTCCTTTTTATGTTCATCACTTGCCAAATGATGATATCCAAGAACTGGAATGGAATCTGTGTTTGGTGTTCTAGGTGTTTCTTTTCTTAGATAAAGGGTTCCTAAGAAACATATAAAAACAAAAACAAGAATTCCGATTAAGATTTTATAACGTTTTTTCATATGTTGTTTCCTTTCTAAAACATACCTATTTTATCATAAAACAGACATAGGGAAAACTTGTAAAGAGAAAAGGAATGAAATACAATAGAAGTAATAGAAAAGAGGAAGTAATATGAAGACGATCATAGAAAATGTAAGATTTTTTCAAGATGGAACGATGGTGTTTGGAGATTTGCATTTAGAAAATGGTTATGTAGAACGCATTGATTATAAAACACCAAGAGGACTGTCTGACTTGGCGATTCCAGGATTTATTGATATTCATACACATGGATTTCATATGATATCTTGTGAAGAAACAGACCCCAAAATGTTACAGGAGTTATCTTTAGAATATGTAAAAAGAGGGACAACTTCCTTTTGTGCGACATTACGTTGTAAAAGCTTGAACGATTATGCGAAACAGCTGGATATTTATAAGGAAGCATTTAAAGATTTTCGTGGAGGTGCCCGCTATTTAGGAGCACATTTAGAAGGACCGTATCTTTCGGATAATATGATTATGAGCGAACATGGGGAAAAGACACAGGAAATTGACTTGGCAGAGCTGGAAAAGTTTCTTGTGAAGTATCATGATGATATAAAAATTATGACGATTGCCCCAGAGTTAAAATATGCGATGGAAGCAATCCATATGCTTCATATGTATGGAATCATTGTATCTCTAGGTCATACCAATGCTTCTTATGCATGTGTAAAAGAGGCACTGGAAAATGGTGCAACGCATGTTACACATTTATGTAATCGTATGCCAGAAATCAATCATAAACAAAGCACGATGATGGATGCCATTTTCACATCAAATTGTCTTTGTGAACTGATTTTGGATGGCACGCATATAAAAGATGCAATGTTAGAGTGGCTTATGCCTCTTCTTGGAAGTAAACGCATCTTGGCAGTTAGTGGAAGTGGACGTTATGCAGGATGGAAATATCCAAATGGTTTAACTTCGCATGATCATGAAGTTTTGAAAGATAAATGCGTATATAAAGATGGAATTTTATATGAAAGTACGATAGATATGCTAGATGCATTTCGTTATCTTTATGATAAATTTCCTTTACAGGAATGTATTGAGATGTGTGGAGGCAGCGTAGCTAAAGAATTCAAGTGCTATACACAGACCATAGGATTAGGTAAGAAAGTAGATTTGGTTGTATTAAGTCATGATTTAAAAATTCGTGATGTCATTATGGATGGAAGAAGTGTGTTATAGGAAAGGGGAATATATATGATAAGAGAAGAAACCTTTTATTACCTTTCTCTTATATCCTACTATAATGTAAAAAAAGTAGGTACTTCACTTAGTAAGTTATGTCAAATGATAGTAAAGGATGAAGAAGTGCTGCGTCAGGCAGAAGAGATAGATGATGCGAAAGGAAATCTTGAAATGATCAAACGCATACCACTAGAAAATTATAGAAGCATGTATCTTGTTTCCTGTTTTGATGATAATAAAAACAGTGGTGTTGTCTATGATATATATGAAAATGAAGAAGCACTATTTGTTGCTTTTCGTGGAAGTGAAATATTAGATGAACAATATCATACAACAGGATGGCAGGACTGGATGGATAATTTTGAGATGTTTCTAGATGGTCCTACATGGCAGCAGCTATTATCACTTCATCAGCTAGAAAAAGAATCTCTTCATAAGCCTTTTTATTTATGCGGACATTCCAAAGGAGGAAATATTGCCTTATACTGTGCTTTGTGTATGAAAGAAGAAAATCTGGATAAACTGGCAGGAGTATATGCGTTTAATGCGCCAGGTATTACAAAAAGTATTCTTGAGGTATATAAAGACAGAGCGAAAGATCCTTCTTTTTTAGAAAAGCTGCATATTTTTGAAAATGAAAATGACTGTATTTCTTCTTTTTTTGAACATTTAAAAGAACCGATTCTATTAAAATCTTCCTCGCCTTGTAGAAATATAGAAGAATTGTATAGAAGTCATCAGTTATATACATTAAACTTTGTGAATAATGGATATGTGATTGCGGAAAAGAAAAGTGCTGTACCTATATTGATGTATCATTTTATCAATGATTTTTTTGTCAATCAGAAAAAAGAGAAATTAGAAACAATGGTACATCGAATGGAAGATTATTTCCAAAGTGATTTATCTATAACAGAGTTATACAAAGTCTTTTTTTATCATATAAGTCAATATACTTCTTTATTTGAAGGGATTCCTTATGAGAAGATGAAAACAATTACCTTCCAGGAATTAATGGAACATAGAAAAAGTAAGATTTTTCTTCGCAATATGAATATCGCATTAATGAATCGAAAAGAATTGATGAATGAACTGGATATGAAAGAAATTACACAGGGATTATTGCATAATTACGAATTGCTTTATAAAGAAACAACAGCAAATCTGCAGGAAAAACTGAATGATAATAACCAAAAAATCACGAAGGCGATACGCTCGATTTTAAATAGAAAAGAGGAAGAGCGATATTTTATGATGAGCAAACATGTTGGTTTTACCACATGGAAGATGGAAGATCTGGATAAGGCTCATGCATTGTGGAATGATATAGACTGGGTAATGGCTATCAATGATAAAAAAGAAATTGCGGAGTATGTAAATGAGGAAATCGAAGCTTATCAAAAACATCAGTTACAATACTTTCCTCTTTATATACAGGAAAAGAATATTTTTATTGGATGTTGTGGAATCCATGTAGATGATAATGGTAAGTGTTTATTAGGAGTCTATATAAAGAAAGAGTATCGTGGCAAAGGGTATGGAAAAGAAGCATTAGAGGCAATTTTGATGTATGCTGTATCCGTTTTCTCTATTAAAAAAATATTTGCGATGAATCCACAAGAAGATGCATCTTATCAGCATCTACTTGTGAATTTAGGATTTGTCATGTGTAAAGAAGAAAATAAAAATATCTTTGTATATGAACTTATTTCTTAAAAATTATATTTATAAGATTCTGTATATTATTAAATCCATAGGATTTTTGAAATCAGAATCTTTTTTTGTATTTTTTCATGATAATTTTCTAGTTTTTTTTGTATTTTTACCTATTGGTTTCGTATATGTATAGTGAAAAGGATAAAGT
>ERZ773144.2438-NODE-2438-length-14610-cov-3.537547_pt1 | contig 14610 bp, 8 predicted proteins | sample MGYA00580849_ERZ773144 | MGnify/ENA primary metagenome ERZ773144 (study PRJEB29015, sample SAMEA2737861) | human gut metagenome | biome: human gut; feature: human-associated habitat; material: faeces | place: China | collected 2012 ...
AATGAAAACCTACCGCGACAGTTTCTACGGATACAGCATCCGTTATCCGGGTTTTCCTCCAGATTTTCTTCGGCCCAAGACAGAAGCGGAAGCACCTTCCCCTTCATTTCATCCAAGGCTTTTCTTATCTGAACAGAACGCTCCATCCGTTCCTGATAGCTGCATCTTGCCTCATTCAGAATGTGTTCCTTTTCCTCATTGGCCTTTACAATCAGCTGGTCTGCTTCCTTGTTCACGTCAGAAAGAATTCTGGCTTTCTCAGTTTCTGCTTCCAGAAGGATCTTTTCTGCTTCAGCCTTTGCCTGCTCCAGAATCCGATTCTGCTCTTTTTCCGCTTCCGTTCTGGTGGATTCTAGCAGGGTATCAATCTCTTGTTCCTTTTTCTTATAGGATTCCAGTTCCTGATCGCGCTCTCTGGTATACTCAGTTCCCTTGTTCATGGCCTCCGTCATGGAAGTGACATTCTGGAGCAGAACGGTGTTCTGCTCCTTTGCCTCACCAATCCGGTCTTTGAGTTCCTTCTGCTCCATCTGCAGACTCTGATTCTGGCGGATCAATTCCGTGAGCGCCTTTTCCTTTTCTTTCTCACACTCTTCCAGAACCTCCTTCAGCAGATCATGGACCGCATTCCGCTCATAACCGCGCATGACAATCTTTAACTCAGACAGCCCTTTTGCAATATCCATCAATTATGCCTTCTTTCTTCCAGCATCGCTTCAATCCTGACACAAAGTTTTCGGTTCTCCCGCTGCAGAAGACAGAGAAATACCAAAGCAAGGACAGACAGAAGAATAAATAACGGCAAGTCTACCAGACAGTGTCCCTTTACGATCGCATACAAGATCAGCACGATCACGGTCAGACAGCCAACGGCAAAGGGATAATACATAAGTTTTTTTACCTTCTGCTCTGTCAGCACCGTTTCCAGGCGGTCACATTCCATGGTCTGCTTTACCTGCAGCTGGCGTCTTTGCTCCATCTGCAGTTCCTGCTCTTTCACACGAAGCTCTTCCTGAGGAGAGAAAGTTTTATTTTTGGTTTGTGCATGCTTTGCCATGATCCTTACTCCTCCTTCTTTCCGCCGGAACTGTGCTTTTTGTTCTCCGGTTCCATTTCATCCAGTTCCTTATGCACTTTTCGAATCCGGTTCAGACGATGCATGGAAATGATTGTCATACTCAGCATTGCCAGGATCTCCAACCAATGGAACCAGCAGTCTGCAAAATGGATTCCCTGCGGTGTTACATCAACCGGTACCGATGATCCATCCTCCGGATAGATGATGGTTCCATCCGGTAATACAATAGTTCCCGGTGGGACAATAACCACCTCTCCATCTGCGTAGGTCACAACTCCGCCATCCGGCAGAAGAACACTGCCATCCTCTCTTAAATAGGAACGGTCATTTCCATCCTTACCCAGTTCTGGTTTTACCCGCACATCATCGTCGGTTTCAAGGTGCGCGTCCTTTCCCGGAAGTACAAATTCCTTGATCATGCCCTTAGGCACTTCTATAGTTCCATCCGGGAATACAACGGTTCCCTTCGGTACCTCCACTCCAATCTTGCCCTGATCCGGGAAGGACGGGTGGATCACATCACCACCGTCCGGAAGATTTACCGTTCCATCAGAATCCTGGGAACTGCTATTCTTTCCATTTTCATCTTTCCCCGGACGGATTGTTACATCATCCGGTGTGTCATATTTGTTATCTTTTCCCGGAACGACATATTCATCTTTTCTATTTTGGTCCGGCGTGGAAGGTTTTTCTTCAGAAGGTTTCACATCTGGTTTTTTGTTCTCACCTGACGTCTCCGGCACCATCGGATTGGATTTCGATTCTTCCGGTGTGTTCGGAGTTGTTTCTGTCGGAGAAGTTGGTTTTACTCCAGGGTCATGATCCGAATCACTGCTGTTTCCTTTATTCGAACCAGAGCCGCCTCCATGGCCTCCGCCATTTCCTCCATTGCCACCATTATTAGTTCCTCCGTTATTATCCTTTGCTTTCTTTTTCAAACAAATTTCATAATAATTTTCGCCCTTTTTCATGGTATAGGTTCCTGACTGAAATGTCTGATACCCAGCCGGAACCTGAAGCAGAATGGTATAATCTCCTTCCGGCACATAAAACAGCAAATCTCCTTCGGCATCTGTCAAGGTTCCCTGACCTTGCCAAGGGTAATAAACAAGCCCATTGTCCTTACGGCTTAATATAAAAGTGACCCTTACCGGATTTCCATCTTCATCCAGTACCCGGATCCAAACCTTACATTCTGTCCGTGGATCATTGGGATCCGCATCCCACTCTGACACATAAAAATCTGTTCCAGCATTCTTCCCGGTTACGTTTCCATTTTGATCATGATCATCGGCAACCGAAGCTGTTTCGTCAGAAATATGGACACCGCCTTTTCCTGTTGGCGAATAGGTATAATCTGGCTGATAAGTCTGTGTAGCCGCATAAACTGGCATTGAGACTACTGGCACGGCAGATGCTGCCATGAGGACACCAAGCCCAGTTGTTATGCACACTTTATAAAAAGCTTTTTGGCTTCTCTTTTTCATAACATCCTTGCCTCCCTTCTCTTCTCATTCCGGCACATCTGCCGCAACTTTTCATTTAAGATAAAACATTTAAAACAATCTGCACGGCAGTTGCTCCAAACTCCTCCTGCACATCATTTCCCTCATCATCCTGGGTCTTATACGCAGTAAAAGTTGCAACGCAAACATACTCGCCTTGCGGAAGATCTATGTCTAATTTTTTCTCCGTCAGATAAGATCCCGGATCCATCATGCCCGTAGTCAAAATGGTTTGCCCAACGTACTTCGCTGCCTCCGGATACTTTTCTGCATCCACACTGGTCACCTGAACAGAAACCGTAAAGGAATAGCGGTTTCCAGGAACGTTTTCAATGTTGACATTTCCTTTTGCTTTTCCGTTTTTAAATACAGGCTGTCCGTTCATGGAAACATTGAAAAATCCCTCTTCAAGCTGCTGATTCAGACGCTGCTGTATCTCTTCATCCGACATTCCCGGAAGCAGTCCAAGATTTGCTTCCACTTCTCGTTGAATCCCACTTTTAGAATCATCCCGATGCAGATAGCGGTATCCAAAACACCCTCCCATACTTAACAGGAGCAGTAAAATAATCAGAAGAAGCAGCTTATGTTTCTTTCTTTTATCCTTCTCTGTACTATTTAAATCCATTGACATCGTTCTTCGTTCTCCTCACCCATACCGGCATCCATCCGTTATTTCACCTGAATCACTACATTGGCCGCAGTAGCCCCGATTTCTTCCAGGTTCTCATCTGGTGTCAGTGCATGAAATACTGCAATACCGTCATATACGCCTGGCCCAACGGTTGTTTTTGCATCTGCATCTACAATATATTTTCCCTGCATAATGACACCTGACTGATAGATCAGCTCAGAATCATCCGTACTGCCCTGGTGCGGATACAAATAAATATCCACCTGCATGTAATAGTTGTTCGCCGGTACATTCTCAATTCTCACATCCAGTTTTTTCTTTTCCAATGTCAGCTGTGTATTAATGGACGCATTAAAATTACCTTCTTCAATTACACGGTTTAGCTCTGCCTGAATCTCTTCTTCCGATTTTCCAGGCAAGAATCCTTCCAGAGCATTCCGGTCGATGTCAAACTTGCTCTGAGGCTTCATGTTCTGATACAACACATAGCCTCCACCTGCACAAAGTGCCAGTAAAAGCAGGATTAAAATAATAATCCAGCGTTTTTTCTTCTTTTTTTCTTTCGACTGATCTGCCAATGGCATATCCTGAACCTGTTCTAAGTTATTGTCCTGCATTGATTCTCTCCTGCGTCTTCAGTCTATTTTCTCGGTCCTTCGTAATGATCATCGACCCATTTCTGTGTATAATTGTATACACCGATCGGTTTTCCGGTGTTATCCAGGGGTGCTACCGTATAAAATACCCGGAACTGAGCTAGCGTCGAATCATCTGACCCTTGCGCTACGGTATATCCTGTCGGAATATCCATGGTAACATCCAACACCGTTTTTCCATCCTGTCCATTTTCTCCCAATGGAATGTAACGCCTGTTATCAAGATCATAAAACTTTGAGGCATAGTCCGTCATTTTAGCCGCAAATCTCTTCCGGTCCTTCTGAAGCGTTGTCTCTCCGTCCGTAATAGCCGGAAGTGGAAGCCCGCCAATGGTGACCACCATTTCTTTATCCATTCCTGTGGTATCTGTCAGGGAATCTACAATCTTCCACGTACTCCCATTTACTCCGGAAGTCTCCACCGCCGTCACCACCAACGGTTCTTTTTCATTGGCATTTCGAAGCGCATACCCGCTTGGATAATATATTTTATTGGCTCTTCCCGCGCCACTTTTATCATTTGTAATTACTGCTGTATAATAAAGAGGTACCTCAAAGGATACCTGTTTCAGTTCTCTGGCTACAGCCAGCTTTACCTCCGTGGTATTCCCTGCTCCTCCTGTTTTCGTATTTTGTATAGTATCCGCCTGTACCTGCAAACTGCCGATTCCCGCTGCAAGTAAAAACGCTGTCATTGCAAACGTGACGGTACGCATCTTAATTTTCATATTCCTACCTGTTTTCTGTTCTGCCACGTTTCGCCCTCCCCTTTTTCTTTTTATCTATCCCTATCTTTTCCGATGGTTCCAAGCTATTTCTTTTGTTCTTTTTTATTGGGAACTGAAGTTCCCGCCGAAGCATTTCCCTTCAGTCCCCAACGTTTACATGTCATTTACGGATTCATCGTTCATGAAGCTGATGAAAATTAGTTCTTGCCGTTTGTAACCTTACCGTCTTTGTATCCAGCAGCTCCTGCATCCTCACCAATGTAGGTATTTACGCTGGTAACAGGCTTATGGTTAACTTTATCCAGTGCTGCAACGGTATAAACTACCTTAAATACAGCTACTGTGTCTTCTTTACCCGCACGGCTTGTCTCAGAAGAAATGGTAGCTGCCAGGTCGTAAACCACATTTCCACCGTTAGCGGAAATTACTGCTAAAGCATCTCCTTTTTTATTTGCAAACTTAGTTTCTGCAAATGGATTTAATGCCTTTGTATAATCAGTTCCAGTTTTTCCAGACACATCAAAGACAACGTTCTTATCACCCATTGTAGTTAATTCACTCGGAAGAAGCTCATAATCTCCAGATGCTTTTTTGCTTAACTTGTTAGCTAAATTCAGACCACCCATAGTGAAGATCATCTCTTTTTCTTTACCTTGTCCTTGGCCTACCGCATTTTTTACCTTCCAATCAGATCCCAGATGTTCTGCAGTTACTTTTACAACACCAATTTCATTAAGCTCAGCTCCATTGGCTACTGCATTGTTCTGAATCTTGTAGTTATCCGGAACGTCCATTGCAGTCTGATTTTTTCTAGCAACCATTGTTACATACAGCGGTACCTGAAAAGATACCTGACCTGGTAAGGTAGTATCATCAGTCTCGCGCACACCGAAGGTAGTGTGCTGATCACCATATGGGTTGTTGTCTGCATTGTAAGCTGCCATGGCCGGCATAGCTGCCTGTGCTGCGATCATTGCTGTTAATGCTGCAGATGCAATAAATTTCTTTTTCATCATAAGTTTTCTCCTCTTCTTTTCCCTTTTTTATTTGTGTGTCGGGTTCTTCCGACATATGGTTTTGCCCCCCCCCAATGCCTTTTCCAGTCTTATCTACCTTAACGGTTTCCATACTCATGAATTTATTTGTGTCACATATGACGATCTTATGTAGAGGTATTGGAGTCTGAACAAAGGGGTGGTCATATATAGTAAGGCGTCAGCCGAACTATCATAAAATTGATTGACTGTTAAATAGTGATTGACTATGTGTGCATTACTGCACATTCAGTGTAATCTCTGCCGAGCACTTCCCCGGTTTCCGGGTCGATGGCTTTGGCGAGTGCTTCGGCGTTGTAGGTCCCGGGTGCCAGTTCGGTCTGCAGGGCGCCGGTGAGTTCCTGCTCTCCCGGCTGAAGAGTGCGGCTCTCAAAGAGGACCGTGCCGTCTTCCCCGGTGACGGTCACCTGCATATTGCAGGTGTTTTCGATGCTGTTGATGATGTTCCAGTTGGCTGTCTGATGAGAGCCAGAGTTTGGTGCTTCCGCTTCCGAGGAAGGCATTGGCGAGACTTCCTCTCCGGAAGTGACACCCTGTACAATGGTCACTTCGGAATCAATTTTGAAGCGGAATGCGCTCTCATCAGCAGCTTTCTGGAGTTCTCTAAGCATGTCTCCCTCCGATAGAGGTTTCTGGAGGTTGTCCGTCGCATTTGGATCAAATGGAGTAAACGGACCATGTCTCCCCCAGAGAAATATTCCCATGCAGAGGAGCACGGCGGCGGCAAGCACCGCCAGGACTGCCGGAACCCTTTTGTTTCCTGTTTGACTATGTTTTTTCTGTTTTAAGGTTCTCCGCTGTTCCATTCTTATTGCTCCTTACTCTCTGTTTCCTGATGATTCATAATTTTTTTCTTCCGATTTGCTTTTCCTGCCCTGGCAGGCAGCCGCAGCGCGCTGGATACGGCTTCTGTCAGAACTAGGGGGTCGGTGGTAATGTTTTTACCACAGAGAAATGATAGCTCATGGTATTGGTCAGCCAGTCTTCGGTCTCCTGGATGTTAGCCGGATCATAATATGCTCCGAATGTGAAATCCAGGGTACGTCCGTCTTCTGACTTCGGTGCCAGGTTGCCCAGGAAAGCACGCTTTCCTGTCTGATCTTCAATATCCAGTACATTTCTTAAGTCAAATCTGGTGCTCTCATCGGTGTCAGCTGCATTGGATGCCAGGCCGCTTCCGGTGCTCTTTAAATGAAGCGCGATCTGATTTGCATTGTAGCTTGTGGTTTTATTTCCCCTTACCAGCTGTAAGAGCTGACTGGTGGTATCTGCCTCAAACTTTGCCACTTCTGCTTTCACCTGATTGCTTCCGTAGTTTACGATGTAGCAGGTCGGTGCCAGAAGCTTGCAGGCATCCACACCCAGACCGGTACCGGATTTCTTGATCGCTACCAGGCTTACCTTCGTCGGTACTTTGACATCAATCATGGAATCACTCAGCGGAATGATGTATTTTGCTGTGTTATTTACGGTATCCTTCACATATACGACCAGGTATTCCTGACCCGCTGCGATTGCAGTTTTCACATCCGTCTGAGGAATATCGAAGTTGATGTCGCACACAGCCTCATTGGCCGCCGAAATAATGTTGATCAGGTGCAGACCTGCCGGAACTGCATTTATATCCACTCCAAAATCAGCTTTTGCCAGTGCCTTCTCGGCTGTCTCATTACCATTTGCATCTCCAAAGGACCATGCTGCCAGTTTGACACCATGCGGTGTGTAGGTAAGCTTTGTTCCCAGGGACTGGAAGCTGGACGGTGCATCCGGAAGAAGAGTCTTGTCCGTGATGTTATAGTCACGGCTGTCACCGTGAATATGGTAAGTACCGTTCACACCGTCTCCCTCATAGTTAACGACTGCATCACCAGAGGTCCTGGACTGTCTCGGTGCAGTAACATCCAGCAGGAGAGATGACTTATCTGCATTGGTACAGATCACATGTGCAACATAGAAGAAGTTTTCTGTGTCGATCGGCACTGCTACAGCAGTGATTCCTTTCGCGCCATTTCCTGTACCTGTAGTTTCAAACTTCAGCTTGAACATTTCACTTCCCTCTGTCAGTTTCTGTTCATAAGTACCATCCGGCTTCATCCAGTTTTCTGTGTAGGTTTGATCCGTAATCTTGTTTTTCGGAATCTTCACCACATAGCCGCCCGCAACTGCATGATTGTTTTCCTGATCGTAATTCACCACGATGAACTTGCTGATATTCTCACTCTGCTTGGATGCATCCTCAATCCGGCTGTCATCCGGATAGATGACCTCGCCTTCCATGTTATGGGCTTTCTTCTTGCTGAAGATGATGTCAGAAGTACCGCCTGCACGATCCTTCTTCAGGGTCGGAAGGCCGCCGCTGGTGCCATCTTCATAGAAGATTGCTTCCGTTGCTGTTGTATTGGCTGTCTTGGAATAAGTAACCATGACATCTTCTTCTGCGGAATTGTTCTGATCTACATACATCAGGCGAATCTTATCATAAACGGTTGATTTGGTTACTCCATCTGGCGCGGTTGTCTCAGTGCTGGATACGGTAACTTTTCCATCAACGAGAAGCGGGGAAGTAACATTGCCCTCGCGCTTGATCACCAGGGCGCTGACTTTCTGGGAGTTCAGGTTTCCGATGTGGCCGGAACCGCATTCCAGTACAAGAGAGGAACGGTTCAGGTTTACGGTATCTTTACGGCTTGTGCCGCTGTCTGTGAGGCTGCTGTCAAACCGGTTCTTGATGTGGAACTGCTGGTTTGCATAGTCAATCTTTCCCGTTGCATTGCCCAGCGTCAACTTGTCAAATCCGGTTAGGTTGTTCACATGAACCTTCAGATCCGTGTTCTTGTCTGTCGGCACTACGCTTACCATTTTGGTTCCGGTTACCGAATCCGTCAGTGCTCCACCTTTGAGGGTTCCCTGACCACTGATATCGGTAAAGGTGAATTCTGTGCTGCCTGCTTTGTTCGGGACTTCCATGGACACGGTGCTGTTTCCACCTACTGTTCCACCATTGCCGCCGCCATATACCGACGTTGCCAGGCCGCCCTCCATGATTAAACTGGTATTTCCGATTACATTCTGTCCATCGCCACCTGCATAGATGTTTGCGAACTCACCGCTCAGGACATGCAGGTTGGTGTCTGCAACCTCTTGCGTATTGCTTCCGCCATACAGATCCGGCTTGTTTTCCGGTGCGTCCGCTAATACCTTCACGCCGTTGGAAATCTCCAGTGGGAATCCATTTGCATAGATGGAGTGCTTCCCCTTGAATTCCACGGTCATGTCTCGCACAATCGACTTCGTGCCATAGAAGGTCAGGTCTCCTTCCGGCGATACGATTTTGGCTTCAGCCGGGTCCTGCAGGTAATTACCGTTGGCATCCACTTTACTGGTCCAGAGGATTTCGGTTACGCTGGTCGGGATCTCCTTCATCTTCAACTTATCTGCATCACTGATGGAATATTTATCAGCAAAAAAATTGATGCGATAGCTGCCTCTCTGAGGACCATTCTCATTTTCTTTACTTATCAAATCAGTCAAAGCATCTTTCAGCGTGATATATGTTGTTGGTTTTGAATATGTATCATTACCCTGCTTTATAGATAAGCCTACGCTTTTATCAACGAGCACAATGGTTTTGTCCGCCGGTTTTGCAATCATGACAATAAAATTGCCTTTAGAATCCTTGTGCATGCCATGAGTAGCATCTTCGAAGCAATCTTCCAGATGACCTGTTGATACCTCCGTAAGCTCATTTCCAGCCGTAACACCTGACAGATGAAATACAATATCTCCTACCGCTGGATTTTTTGATGAATAACCAACTTCAATCCGATTTGTCTTATTCGCATTCGTATCCTTCATATACAGTGGGTCTTCTTTGGTCAGTACCACCGGGTTTTTGTCCGCTATAACCGAAGGACCATCAGCTGGATTACTAGGTTTCCTTGCAAAGGACAGTTTTGCATTTGCTTTTGCATTATCATCCAACTTCAGCCTTCCCATCTTACGAGTATGACCTTTTTCGGCGCCTGATAATACAAGTTCAGATCCACCATTTAAAATAGTGACTCCACCATAGTCAGGCGTTCTTTCGGAATTGAGGTTCTGCGATACAGTGACCTTTGCGCCGATAGTCAGCTCATCATAGTCGTAAATATTCGGCACCTCCAACGGCGAGTTAATCGTAATTATCGACTTTTTCTCACCTTTAGTTCTCTCGAATTTACTTATATTACCGCCGCTCAGCGTATCTTTGATTTTCACTGTACCATTGATCGTGATGGTGGCTGCACCGCTATGTGTTCCATTGCTATGGCCGCCGCCATATACCGATGTAAAGGTTCCTGAATTGATTGTGATGTTAACATCGTCAGTGCAATTTTGATCAGTAATTCCACCAAAGACCCATGCAAATCCAGTTTCGTCTTTATCTCCTGCTAAAAAGGATACCTTCTCACCAAATGTCAGAGAACCTCCATTCTTCACAAAATAAAGATTTTGATCCTTATGAGACTTATCAACTTCACTCTGGGTTCCCTGCGCATACTTAAGAACAATATTTTTGAATGTAACCGACACATTGGCCGGAAGCTGCAATACCTGTTTTCTCACGCGTACACGATAACGTCCATCATCTATGGTGTCATTTCTTGTACCGGAAGAAAATATCAACTTTGCATCCCCGTTATCGAAATCTTGTAAAGCCTTTGCATCTTTGTCGGTAAATTCTCGTTCCACTAAATTAGTGATTGTACATACACCACTCTTGTCCTTCAAATAATCGAGCGCGTCGGCATACGTTTTATAATAGGTTTCTTGGCCGGTGGCTGCTTCTTCTACGCGTATCGGATCTGTTTTCAACTTTGTTGTGATAATCTTCTTTCCATTATCCGTCGATGTGAAATATATATGACTGTCAGTAGTCTTTTCATCTGGATTTGCTACATAAAAGTCCGTTGCATCTAAACCGTACTTTTCAGTGACTGTTTTAATAGCATAGGTTTCATCCGAATCAAATGCAACGTTATCCTGCCTTGCTCCCTTAATAACATAGCCATTGCTTTCCACATTACTTTCAAGCTTAATTACCGGGGCATCCTTGCCGCGGAGTTCTGGTGCTTTGTAAATTAATCTATTGCAAATTAATTCAGCTTTCTTATCTGAATTAACTACCTCAACTGGCTTTAGTCTTATAGTTCCAGCGGTAATTGTACCAGTAAGCTCTGTATAGTACGGAACGGCCGTAGTTGACGCTGTCTTGTGAAGACTAATGTTCCCAGCTCCTGCAAGCGTTAATGTAGATCCTTTTTTCAACTGTATATGCTGAAAAGGAAACTCTCCTTCAATATATGTGTTACCTGAATTAGTTATTGCGCATGCAGGTTTAGCGCCCGAGCCTTGACTCTTCATATTTATCTCATTAACTGCGTCCAGTATATAGTTTGGGGGGCAGCTATTTGATACATCGTTGCGATAATATTGACTAATTTCCACGCTTCCTTTACCGCCACCAACTATGATGATAGTACCGTTTCTTGTACGATAATCACCATGATGGTAGTTTCCTAATCCTTGCCAAAACTCATGCTTAGTCACCTGAATGTTTATTAAAGATAAATATGACTCATTATCTAACAGTTTAATATACAGATCCTGATATGGAGTATCCGGCGTCTTTTCATCTGATGACAGAAAAACTGCCTCAATCCCAAACTGACCCTTCGGTATTTCAATATTCTTGTTTAATCCACCAAGCAAATTATGATTGTTGGCGCTGTAGATAAGTTTACCTCCATTTATCGTTAAGGATTGAGACCCATCCCAATCCTTGAACCATTTCTTAAGGTTAGAATCAGAAAGCTGTTCAAAAAAACTTACATTCAGAGAATTATAAGGGCTCAGCATAACATCTGGATCATTATTGGACCCTTTTAAACCGGCACCCTTACCAAAGGTACTCCACAATCCTGGAGAATCCACTGGGGTAGTATTCGTTGGTCGCTCAATATCACCATAATACAGTCGCGAAGCTCCTCCTTGAAGTGGCAATGATACTCGATTCTCAGGAGCAGTAGTAAAGGTTCCGTTATAGTTATTCTTGTATAAGTACGAATATTCCCAATAGGTTGGCACATCTATACCATAAGGAACACGATGATTAGCACTATAGCTACCATTAGGCATTAATTCTTTTCTAAAATAAGCATATAAGCCATCATAGTTTGCTGCACGTACCGAAATTGGTCGCACAGTAATAATTTCTTCGCCTGTATCAGGATCATTCGCCATGAGTGTAATACTGTAACTGCCTTCTTTTAAAGCCGGATTACCGCTTAAAGCTCTTTCGTCGGCGCTATTTTCCGAATACATTTCTGCCGTATCCGCCGCAAAATCATTTTCTTCTTCCGTAGATTCGGCGGACATGGTTTCAAACTCCTCCGCTGCTCTTAAAAGTTCAGAAGCATCTTTTAATTTAACTTCAACATTTGCCGTCGTTCCTTCGGCATTTTTTACTTCCACTCCCTGAAGCAGATTATAGTCCGTACTGCCAGCAGCAATCTCAAGAGCCGGGGCATAAATGTAATAACCATCTACCACCTGCACTTCACGTTCTACAGTAAATTCATCTCCGCTTACCGGATGTTTTGCACCGAGGGTAACGTGGTAAGTTCCTTTTTTCAGACGAACTTCCGTGACAGTTTCTTCTGTTTCAGTTTCTTCTGTACTTCCTTCTGCATTGCTGGGCGTTGCTTTCACCTGAACTTCCTCTTTGGCTGCCAGAAGCTCCTCTTCATTTAATACATAAATTGGTTCTACCGGACCGCCATTCTCATCCCGTGCCAGCATTCCGGAAGTCAGCTCATAGCTGGTATTTTTCGTTCCGATGTAGAGAACCGGTGCATCGAAGATCACGCGTTCGTCTGGAACCACACGAACCTCGCGTTCACAGACAATTTCTTTTTCCGTTTCCGGATCTACTGCAGTCAGCGCCACCGTGTAAGTTCCAATCTCCATACCCGTAATCACCGGAGCGCCTTGTTCATTGCTTTCTACAATAACAGCAGATTTTAATTCCTCATCATTTTTTACAGTGACTTTGACCTTTTTTACTTTTTTGCCATCTGCATCTGTGAAGAATGCATCTCCCAGAATCAAATCCGATTTTTTCAGGAAAAGTTTATATTCAACGCCTTCTGCGATAACGCTATCACTGTCTTCGATGGCTTCAGCGGAATCTTCTTCTGCGTAAGTCCAGAAGGAATCATCGGACACATCCGCTTTTTCTGCATTGGATGGTGTTGCATTATCTCCACCTTCATTCGGTTCCGCGTTGCTGTCAGAAGCCACCGGAATCCGTCCCTGTATCTGAATACCGTACAAATCCGCACTGGATGGAATCTCCAGATGTGGGTCATCGAATTCAATGTTGCTGTAATCAGAAGCTACCACACGGACCACTCGACTGAAGTAAATAATGCCGTCTATGTCATCCAGTGTTCCGCCTTCTGCATCGGAAGGCGTCGCCCTGGAAACATCTGTGTTTTCTGCACCTGTTTCTGATTCGTACTTTCCGGTTTCTGTTTTTCCGGAAGCTTCCGTTCCAGTATCATTTCCCCCAGAAGCATTCTGTTCCGGGTTTGCTTCCGGAGTTTCATTTGCCACAGCACTTTCTGATTCCTTTATATCATCTAACTCTTTTTTATCATCCAGCTGGGTGCGATCCGGTTCCGGATGCTCTGTATCGCTTTCGCGTTCCGTTTCCGTCTCACTTTTCGTTTTTGTTGTCTCCGGCAAATCAATCTCTACCGGTCTAGTGGAAAATCCGTTTTTCTCCAATGTCTCCGCACCGGTTTCTTCTACTTCTGCCGCATAAACATGGCCAGTCAGGTGCCCCAACAGTCTTGTGAAAAAGTTTCCTTTCTTTGGCTCTGCCTTCGCCTCGCTTTGATTGCTTTCTAATTCCATTTCGGCATTTTTCTCAGTTTCCTGCTCGGTATCTGCCAAAGTTTCTTCCTTATTAGTATGGGAAGAAGCTGTTTCCGTTTTCTCCGATTCCACCGTAAACGCAGAATCGAAGTCTGGATCATCGTTTTTGGAAATGCCGGTGTTGTCTGAGACAGAAGTGTTTTCCTCTTCCTCATCCAACGGCGTGAGTGAATACTCTACATCGTACCTGCCCAGCACTTCAATATCAAAATCGCCGGTATCTTCTACCATTAGCTCATATTTCTTATTGTCGTATGTAATCCCTTCGGTAAGGTCGTAGTCCACCGATCCCTGTACTAATCGAAGTTCTGGTGCCTTGTATGGCTTTGTCTCTTTTGCGGTTACTGTTCCAATTGTAGTTGCTGCTACAACCGCTCCCATCAGCCCGTATATCGCACGATGGCTTTTCTTCTTCCTCTTCATACTGACGCTCCACCTTACCCTTCTTCATTGATTCATTTTGAAGGTTTACCACATAATACTGATTATGTGGCACAGACAAACAGGCGGAAAAAATGGCATAAAAAAACCACATAATACTGATTATGTAGTCTTAAAGGCCGCTCCGAAGAGAACACCAACAATTATTGAGATGCGATCACAATAATGATGAGGGAAACACATGTATACAATAATCACTGATGAGCCGACTGCACTGTATAAATGCGGCAGGCTCTTTTTGTGTGCTTGAAAATGCAACAATTAAAATGTTTTGAAAACTCTGTTGAATATTCAAAAGAATTCAGATGAGTTATACACATTAAATACAATTGTTTTGATTGACAAATTATGACAAATTATGTAATATTATACTGTAAGAAGATAAATTATAACATAGTTTGTATTCGGTCTACCACATAATCAGTATTATGTGGTTTTTTTATAGTTTAAGTGTCGGTATGCTATTTCAAATTACCAGTTTCAATCCCTCCAACATCCTGATATGGTTTTCTCCTGCTGTTCTTGTGTAGATT
>ERZ773144.2461-NODE-2461-length-14495-cov-3.497715_pt1 | contig 14495 bp, 9 predicted proteins | sample MGYA00580849_ERZ773144 | MGnify/ENA primary metagenome ERZ773144 (study PRJEB29015, sample SAMEA2737861) | human gut metagenome | biome: human gut; feature: human-associated habitat; material: faeces | place: China | collected 2012 ...
AAAGCAGGGGAACTCTGTTCGACATATGATCTACGAAATGATTTCTAATCGAAGTGAAGAAGAAACAACATTTCTTAAAGCTATGTTGTTTGGTGTAAATAAAGAAGATGCTTCTTTTCTTTTGTTATCAAGTGGTATGCATATTGGTTTCTTATTGATGCTGGAAAGAAAATTCTTAAAAAGGTTTATGAAAGAAGAAACAGGACAACTATTAATATTGTTACAGCTGTTAGTTTTAGCTGCATGTTTTACATTAAGCAATTCTGTTCTTCGCTTATTGTGCTTTTATACAGCGAATTTGTTTTTATTCAAAGAAAATAGAAAAGATCAATTAGGGTTAGGTATGTTTTTTATTATGTTTCTTGCACCTTACATGGTGTTTGAAATTTCCTTTATTCTTCCATGTATATTTCGCCTAGCTTATATGTTCAATGTGAAGAAGATGCCAAAATCATATGTAAGCATATCTGTACTGTTTCCTTTGCAACTATTCTATTATCATGAGGTAAATCCAATACAAATATTTTTATTTCGATTTTTAAGAATCGTATATGCTGTATTTTATTTTCTGGCACTTCTTACTTTATTGCCGTTTGTGCCTTATTTTTCTATATATCAAGATATTTTAAATACATTGTCTTCTATAGAAAAAATCGGATTTACAATTTTTGGTACCGCATCTATGTGGTGGATAGTTTTATGGTTTTATATTTTTTTACGCATTATTAGCTATAAAAAGAAAAAAGATTTGATAAGACAGGGATTTCTTTTGGCTTTCTTTTTTGCAATGCCGTATTTAAATCCCTTTGCACAAGTGTATATGCTTGATGTAGGACAAGGAGATTGCAGTGTTGTAATTCTTCCATATCGTTCAAAAGTCATTATGATAGATGTAATGGGACATTTAACAAAAAATATACCAGAAGATATTATCGTGCCTTTCCTTCATGCGAAAGGAATACGAAAGATTGATACTTTAGTTGTAACGCATGATGATTTGGATCATAGTGGAGGTAAAAAACAATTAGAAAAATTAATATCTGTTGATAATGTCGTAAATGTAAAAGAAAAAGCCAAAATATATGAAGAGGATTGGATGAAATTTTTACTTCTTGATTATAAAGGAGAAGATGCAAATGAAAACAGTATTGTTACCTATATGCAGTTTTATGATACATCCATCTTATTTATGGGGGATTTAGGAATCAAAGGAGAAAAAGAATTACTAAAGCAATATCCTAAGTTACAAGCTGATATACTGAAAGTTGGACATCATGGAAGTTCTACAAGTTCATCTTCTGTTTTCCTTCATACACTGCATCCTAAATTAGCATTGATATCTGCAGGAAGGAACAATCGTTATCAACATCCTCATCAAAACGTGATAGAAAATTTACATAAAGAAAATATTCATGAGCTGACAACAAAAGAAAAAGGTGCCGTATCTATAAAAATATGTAAATATTTTTATTTTTACAAGACGGTAGAGCAGGAATTTGGTATAATAACGCATAGGTGATGTTAATGAATTATGTGTTGTATGGAGAGGAACAATATCGTTTAAAAAGGACTTTGGAAACGATAGTAAAAGAATACCTTCCGGATGAAAATGATTTGAATTTAATTCGTTATGATGCAATGCATACAGATATAGCAGCGATTATAGAAGATGCTATGACAGTGCCTTTTTTTTCTTCGTACAAAGTTATCATCGTTGATCATGCTAATTTTTTGTCGACCTTAAATAATACAGCATGTGACATAAAAAGTTTAGAGTCATATCTTCAAAATCCATGCGATAGTACAGTTCTTATTTTTACAGGTGACTTTGCAAAGCTAGACACTCGCAAAAAAGTTGTAAAAACAATAAAAAAAACGTGGAAGGTTTTAGAATTTAAAAAGTTAGATGAGCTTGGTAAAAATAGTGTTGTAAATGAAGAAATACAGAAAAGAAAACTGAATATTACAGGAAACGCGAAACAAATTCTATTAAAACGGTTACCATTGGATATGGAAACGATACAAAAGGAAATGGATAAACTGGAACTTTATCAGGGGGTTCTCGATGAAAATGTAGTTTCATCTCTTATTAATAGACCGTTAGAAGAAGATGTATTTCAACTTGTTGATGCTGTTGTAGAAAAAAACAAAGGAAAAGCTTTTCATATATGGCAGGATTTATGTGTCTCAAATACAGATGCAATTTATTTGATTGCTCTTTTGGCGGGACAGTTTCGGTTTTTGTTTGAAGTCAAGAATCTTATGGTAAAAGGGTATGAAAAAGATGAAATAGCTCATGCTTTGAATGCCCATCCATATCGTGTGAAACTTTCCATGGAGAAAGCTAGAAGCTTATCTATCAAGTCATTGATGGCTATGCTTGATAAGCTTGCTAGTTTAGATCAGAAATTAAAAAGCGGATTACTGGATAAAAAACTTGGGTTTGAAATGTTTTTATTGGAGTTATAGAGAGGATTAAGTATGAAATCATTAAAAGAGTTATATCGAATTGGACCGGGACCTTCATCTTCCCATACATTAGGTCCGCAAAGGGCAAGTTTAATTTTTAAAAATCGTTATTTCGATGCTTATCGCTATGAAGTAGAACTTTATGGTTCCTTGTCTTTGACAGGAAAGGGGCATCTTACAGATTACATTATTATTGAAACGATGAAACCGAAAGAATGTCGTGTGTTTTTTAAGGCAAAAGCGGATTTAAAACATCCAAATACAATGAAGCTTCTTGCATTTAATAAAGAAGATGAGCTGTTAGGAGAAATGACAGTATATTCCGTTGGAGGAGGAGCTATCCTTATTGAAGGAGAAGAATGCGGAGAAGGGCAAGATGTCTATCCACATCATAGCTTAAAAGAAATTCAGGAATATTGTTTTGCAAAAGAGATGGAGTTATGGGAATACGTAGATGCCTTTGATCCGATGGATGATTATATTGAGAAAATTATGGAACAGATGATGGCTACTGTTGAAAGTGGTTTATCTAAAGAAGGAGTTCTTCCGGGGGATCTTCATTTGGAAAGAATAGCGAAAGAATTAAAAGATAAGGCAGATTCATGTAAAAGTGCGGTTGAAAAAGAAAAACTTCTATTATCTGCATACGCATATGCTGCCAGTGAGGAAAATGCTGGTGGCAGTATGACGGTTACAGCTCCAACATTAGGAAGCAGTGGTATACTGCCATCTCTTGTAACGTATTATCATAAAGATTTGGGGTATGAAAAAGAAATTATCTGTAAAGGTTTAAAAGTTGCAGGACTATTTGGAAATTTGATTAAAGAGAATGCGACTATTAGCGGTGCACAGGGCGGATGTCAGGCAGAAATAGGTGCAGCAGTATCTATGGGAGCGGCGATGGTTGCTTATTTAAGAGGATTAAATGCGGCACAGATTGAATATGCTGCTGAAATCGGTATCGAACATCATTTAGGATTGACATGTGATCCTGTTGGTGGATATGTTATGATTCCTTGTATAGAACGTAATGCTGTTGGAGTGCTGCGTGCTATCGATGCTGCGATTATTGCACAAGGGGTAAGTGAAGTTAGAGATCATAAAGTAAGTTTTGATATGGTGGTAAATACGATGAATTATACGGGAAAGAAGATACCGTTAGAATTAAGAGAAACTTCATTAGGTGGTTTGGCAACCGTTGTTCCTATTCAAAAATAGAGTGAAATTTTATAAAAAAAGGCAGGCTTATCAATAAGGGATAAATCTGCCTTTTACAACATATACTGGGATTTTAGATATCTTTTACATCACAAAAACAAAAGCAATAAAATGAAGGATGCTTGCTAGATTTATAAAGATATGCCAAATGGAATGAAAATATCGTTTATCAGGATGTGAGTAGAAGAAAGCACCAATGGTGTACATAATCCCTCCACCTACAACTAAACCAAGAAATAAAGGGGTAGAGTTACGGATTAAGGTAGGAATAAAGAAAATAGCAGTCCACCCCATAATCATATAAATTGTCATGCTTAATTTTGGAAATGAGCGAGTAGCAATTGATTTTAATAGAATTCCTCCAAGAACTGCACCCCATTCGATGATTAACACAAGAATTCCTTGCCACCCCTTGATCAAACACAAGGCAACAGGTGTATAGCTTCCTGCAATTGCAAAATAAATACAGATATGATCAAGTTTTCGAAAAACATATTTATGATTTGTTCCAAAGGGCATACAATGATACAATGTTGAAACAAGAAACATCAAAAAAAGACAAAGAATGAAGATGGAGATTGCAACACTTTTAACAAGGCCGCTGGTCTCATATGAAAATACGGCTGCTACAGGCAAAGAACATAAACATAAAAAAGCCATTACTCCATGAGTTACACAGTTGGCGATTTCCTCACCAAGCCCTAATTTATACATGTCTCGCATTGTTTGTTGTTCCATGAAGCATCACCCTCCAATTATTGTTCATTTTAGCACAACACTATATTGAAAACAACCAATGTTTTTTATTATATGCACAACGAATGTAAAAGTTATTGAAAAATTGAAATTCCTAGAAAGGATATTGAAAAAACATGTTATAATAGTAACTGATACTTAAAAAATACAGATGTATATCTGTTTTGTCTGATTGGAGGCATATATGTTTTTAAAACGGATAGAACTGCAGGGATTTAAATCTTTTGCGGATAAATCAGTCATTAGCTTTGATTCCGATGTGATAGGAATTGTTGGGCCAAATGGATGTGGGAAAAGCAATATTAACGATGCTATTCGCTGGGTGCTTGGTGAACAAAGTGTTAAATCACTGCGTGGAAACAGTATGAGTGATGTTATATTTAATGGTTCTACACAAAGAAAACCAGTTAATATGGCAGAAGTTACTTTAGTTTTTGATAATTCAAAACATGTTTTGAATGTAGAATATGAAGAAGTAGAAGTTACTAGAAGACTGCATAGACAAAGTGGAGAAGGGGAATACTTTATTAACCGTACACCATGCCGCTTGAAAGATATATTAAATTTAGTTATGGATACGGGGCTTGGAAGAGATTCGCTTTCCATCATTTCGCAAGGAAATATATCTGCATTTGCTGATGCAAAACCAGAAGAGCGAAGGGCTTTGTTTGAAGAAGCTGCGGGTGTTGCCAAATATAAGAAGCGGAAAAATGAATCCTTGGGAAAATTAAATCGTACGCAAGATAATCTTTCTCGTTTAGAGGATATTATCGTGGAGCTGGAACGTCAAGTAAATCCATTAAAACGTCAGGCAAAAAAAGCTGAAGTTTATAAAGAGAAAAAAGCAGAACTGGAAAAAGTAGAAATTAGTGTACTTGTTGATGAAATTGAAAAATTAAACAAAGAAATTGAAGCTTTAAAACAAAAAGCATTTGATTTGGAAACAAAGAAAGCTATGTGTGAAACGACGATTGCAGTAGAAGATACAAAAAATAGCGAACTTCGCTCTGAAATGTATCAGCTGGATAGAGAGATTAACAAGTTGCAGGAACGTTTTGCTAAATTGACAGAAGATTCTCGTGTATTGGAAGCACGAAAAATTGAAATGGATGAAAAAAGAAAGTATGCTATTGAATTTGCCAACAGTGCTGAAAAAGCGAAAGAATTAAAGGCTATGATGGAAGAAGCTCATTATGAGTATGAAGATCGCAAGAAACGTGCACAGAGCTTGGAAACGGATTTGGCATTATATAAGGAACAAAGTGCGAATTTGGAACATGACATATCTTATTGTACGCAAGAGACAGCGCAGGCAAATGCAATTTTAAATCGTCTGCAAAATCGAAAAGATGTCTTAGAAAATCTTGCTAGACAACCTTTTAATCATCAACAGGCTGTCAAATCTATTTTAGATGCAAATTTAAATGGTATTTTAGGTGTTGTATCGCAGATATTTAAGCCAAGAGCAAATTATGAAACAGCAATTTCTAATGCATTGGGCGGAGCCATGTATCACATTGTTTCAAAAGATGAAGCCAGTGCACGTCATGCGATTGGTTTCTTAAAGAAAAATAAAAGTGGTCGTGCAACATTTCTTCCTTTAACGGTAATAAAGCCAAGAGCTATGAACAATGAACATAGGATACTGGCAGAAAATAGCAAAGGATTTCTAGGGGTGGCTTCTGATTTTGTAGAAAATGAAGAACGTTTTTGTGATTTAAGAGATTCTTTGTTAGGAAATGTAGTAATTGTAGATCAGCTTATCAATGCGAATGAGATTGCTAAAGTACTGCGCTATCAATATAAAATTGTTACTTTAGACGGTGACATTGTTAATCGAGGCGGAAGTATGACAGGTGGTCAAGGGAAAAATAATACAACGCCACTTACTATTCAAAAAGAACTCACTTCGTTATTACAAAGCCTTGATGGACAGCTGTTAAAGGTTGAAGGATTACAGTCACAGCTTTCCAGCTTGCAGGCACGAAAAGACAGGGTATCTTCTGATATAGTACAGCTGCAGATTTCTTTGGCACAGCTTGATCCTATCGTAAAAGCGAAATGGGCAAAATATGAACGTTTGAAAACAGATTATGAACAAATTGCGCCAAAAGATGAAGAAATGCAGCAAGAGCTGATGGATGATGATATTGTTGTTCGTTTGAGTCGTTTGCATTCTGAAATAGATGAAATCAGTTCCCAAATGAAAAGCAAGCGAGAACGCAGAATGAAAGCAGGAAGTGAAGTTGAACGTAAAGATACACAAATTCGCCAGTTAAGAAGAGATTTGAATATTCTGCAAAATGATGAAAGAGAAGTAGAAGTACAGCAGGCGAAAGCAGAAACTCGTTTGGAAACAGCATTAGAGCGATTGAGTTCTACTTATGAAATGACGTTTACATATGCACAAGAGCAAAAAGTAGAAATGGATATGGAAGAAGCTCGTAAAAAAGTTGCTATTTTACGACAAGAAATAAGTTCTTTAGGAAATGTAAACTTAGATGCACCGCAGGAATATGCGGAAATTTCCGAACGTTTTGAATTTTTGAGCAAACAAAAAGAGGATCTTTTAAAAGCAAAAGATAAAATTCTAAGTGCGATTGATGAAATGGATGAAATCATGATCAAACAGTTTACGGAAATGTTTGAGAAAATCAATTCAGAATTAAATGATGTTTTCCGTTCTTTATTTGGAGGGGGAAAAGCACGTCTGTTTATGGTTGATCCAGAAGATGTTTTAAATACTGGTATTGATATTGATGTACAGCCTCCAGGAAAAACAGTACAAAATATTCGCTTATTTTCTGGTGGAGAAAAAAGTTTAATTGCGATTTGTGTCTTGTTCTCTATTCTAAAAGCAAGAACGATGCCACTATGTATATTCGATGAAGTAGAGGCAGCATTAGACCAGGCAAATGTTGAACGTTTTGCGAAATATATTTCAAAATTTCGTGGGGAAAGTCAATTTATTGTTGTTACACATCGCCCAGGTACAATGGCACAATGTGATGCGTTATATGGTGTTACGATGCAGCAAAATGGAGTGTCACAATTACTGAAGGTTAAATTACAGGATGCCATTCATATGATTGATAAAGAAGAGGTGAAAGCATAATGGGTATTTTTTCAAAATTAAAAAATGCATTTTCTTCAAAAAATGATCAGGATCGTTATCTGAAAGGATTAGACAAATCTAAGAAATCATTTTCTGAAAGAATACGTCGTCTAGCGCTTGGGTTTAGCGGGATAGATGAAGATTTTTTAGAAGAATTGATGATTGTTTTGCTGGAAGCTGATATTGGAATTAAGACAGCACAGAAAATTGTTGATGAAGTTGAGACTAGAGCAATGGATCAAAAATTAAAAACCTTTGATCAAATTACAGAATGCCTGATTGAAGTTATGCGCGATATGTATTGTGATCATGAGGATAAGCCATTTCATAAAAATACGGAAGGTCCAACAGTTATATTAATGGTTGGGGTCAATGGTAGTGGAAAAACAACAACGACTGCCAAACTTACAAAAAGATTTTTAGAAAAAGGTAATAGTGTTGCTTTAGCTGCAGCAGACACATTCCGTGCAGGTGCGATTGATCAGCTTGCTGTATGGGCACAGCGCTTAGGTGTTACCTGTATCAAAGGAAGAGAAGGTGGAGATCCAAGTGCTGCATTAGTAGATGCTTGTCGCTATGCAAAAGAAAATAACATAGATTATTTAATTGGAGATACAGCAGGGCGTTTGCAAAATAAAGCAAACCTGATGAAAGAATTAGAGAAAATGCATCGTGTTGTATCTCGTGAAATTCCTGGTGCGCCACATGAAGTATGGCTAGTGCTGGATGCAACTACAGGGCAAAATGGAATTTCACAGGCACAGATTTTTTTGGAAACTACAAATGTAACAGGAATTATTCTAACAAAGCTGGATGGTACAGCAAAGGGTGGAATTGTTATTGCTATTCGTGATTTACTAGGTCTTCCTGTAAAATACATTGGTCTTGGAGAAAAAGAAGATGATTTAAGAGAATTTGATATTGATTCTTATTTATATGGGATGTGCGAGGATCTTTTAGGCAATGATTGAGAAAACAGAGGAAATGAATGCATTGCTTGATGCTTATGAGATGTTATTGACTGATAAACAAAGAGAAATTATGTCGCTGTATTACAAAGAAGATTTTTCTTTATCAGAAATTGCAGAGGAGCTTTCAGTTTCTCGTGCAGCAGTGAATGATCATATAAAAAGAAGTACGCATGTTTTACAGGATTATGAAAAAAAACTGCACCTTGTTAAGAATTATGAAACAAGAATGGAAATTTATGATAAAATAAAAAAGGTTAGTAATGAAGAGATTTTATTACTGATAGAACAGCTAGAAAGTTTAGAAAATTAGGAGGATATTATGACAAAAATTATTTCAGTAAACGCAGGTAGTTCATCTTTAAAATTTCAGCTTTTTGAAATGCCGGAAGAAACAGTTTTAACAAGTGGTATTGTTGAAAAAATTGGTTTTGAAGATGCTATCTTTACAATTAAAGTAAATGGAGAGAAAGTTAAAAAAGTATTGCCAATTCCTGATCATACAAAAGCAGTTTCTTTATTGTTAGAATCTTTAGTAGAATATAAAATTGTAGAAAGTTTAGATGAAATCAAAGGTGCAGGACATCGTGCAGTGCATGGTGGAGAAATCTTTAAAGAAAGTGTTCCAGTAACAGATGAAGTTGTAGAACAGTTCTCATCTTTAAATGAATTAGCTCCATTGCATAATCCAGCTGGATTAATTGGATATAATGCATTTAAAGAAAATCTTCCACATTGCAAACATGCCTTTGTGTTTGATACAGCATTCCATCAGACAATGCCACAGGAAAGCTATATTTATGCATTGCCAATTCGTTATTATAACGATTATAAAATCCGTCGTTATGGTTTCCATGGAACATCTCACAAATATGTTTCTCAAAGATGTGCTGAATTAATGGAAAAACCATTAGAAGATACAAAAATCATTACATGTCATTTAGGTAATGGGGCAAGTATTACAGCAGTAGATGGTGGTAAATCTATCAATACATCTATGGGATTTACACCACTTGCAGGTGTTATGATGGGTACACGTTGCGGTGATATTGACCCTGCTATTGTCACTTACATCATGAAAAAAGAAGGATTAAGCATTGAAGAAGTAAATGATGTTATGAATAAACAATCAGGTATGTTAGGGGTATCTGGAATTAGTTCTGATGCTCGTGATATTGAAGATGGATTTAAAGAAGGAAATCCAGCTGCAATTTTAACAACTGAAGTATATGTTAATCGTGTAATTAATACTGTTGGAGGATATTATGCACAGTTAGGTGGTGCTGATGCTATCGTGTTTACTGGTGGTATTGGAGAAAATGATACAAATATCCGTAAGTTGATTTGCAATCGTTTAAAAGATGCATTTGGTATTGTTCTTGATGAAGAAATAAATTCTTGCAGCAGAGGGAAAGAAATTTTACTTTCTAAGCCAGAAAGTAAAATTCAGGTATGGTTAATTCCTACAAATGAAGAATTAATGATTGCTCGTGATACATACCGCTTGATTGGAGAATAATGAAAAATACTATGTTTGAACTGATTGAGAAATATGATGTGATTACAATTTTTCGTCATGTTTCTCCAGATAGTGATGCGCTGGGTTCTCAGTTTGGTTTAAAACAGTGGATCATGGATACATATCCAAATAAACAGGTATTTGCTTTAGGTTATGAAAATTCAAAAAGCAAGGAGAATGTATATCCATGCAGCGACCAGACAGATGATGAAACAATCAAGAAAAGTTTAGCAATTGTTCTTGATACTGCAAACGCTAAACGTGTGGATGATTCACGTTTTCAATCAGCTACTCATATCTTGAAAGTCGATCATCATATCCTGGTAGATAGCTTTGCAGATACAGAGATTGTTGATGATCTTGCGGGAGCAACTTGTGAAATTCTAAGTGGAATGTTTATGGAAAACGGATATAAACTTTCCGCAGCATGTGCACAGTATTTATATGGAGGATTGATTGCGGACACTTTACGTTTCTCTATTCCTACAATTAAGCCGCACACATTAACAATTGCCTCTTATCTTGTAGGATGCGGAGTTGATGTTGCAAAAGCAAATGCAGATAATTTTTCGACATCTTTAAAACAATATCGCTTTGAAAACTTTATTCGTTCCAACTGTACGGTAATAGAGGATACTTTTGCTTATATGATTGTACGCAGAGAAGATTATGAGCGCTTTGGCTTAACTTTTGAAGAGGCTAAAGAAAAAGTATTTGTTATGGGTGGAGTTCATGAATTTTTAGCTTGGGCATTATTTACTGAAAAAGAAAAAGATGAATTTGGACAACCTCGTTTTAATGGAAGCCTTCGCTCACAGCATACGCAAATTACAGATATCGCTATGAAATATCATGGTGGAGGACATCGCTATGCATGTGGAGTTAAGGATTTAACATTAGAGGATATAGATTCTTTGGTAACATCCTTATTAAATAGAGTGAAAGAAGAAACAGAAGTCAAATGATTTCTGTTTCTTTGCATATTTTGATTAAAATAAAGCAACATATGGTAAAATATAAAAAAAGGTGGAGGTGGCTTTATGAGTGTGGCCTTGCATGTTCGAAGTTCTTATACACTATTACAAAGCACATTAACGATTCCTCAAATTGTAGAATGTGCAAAAAAACATGGATATAAAGCAGTTGCTTTAACGGATAAGCAAGTTCTGCACGGTGCCATGCAGTTTTATCATGCCTGTAAAGAAGCAGCAATAAAACCTATTTTGGGTATGGAAGTAGATGTTGTAGAAGGAGAAAATCTTTTTGGCTTTGTATTGCTGGCAAAAAATGATGATGGTTACAAGAGTTTAATGAAATTATCAACGCTTCTAAATACAGAACAGCATGTTTCTTTGTCTTTGGAAGAATTAATGTTATATACAAAACATTGTGTTGTTATAACAAATGGTGATCAAAATAAAATGGAAACCATGCTGTTGAAAGAAGACTGGGAGGAAATGAAATTATTTTTAGCTCAATGTAACTCTTATTTTTCAGATTTTTATGTTTCTATAGCTAGAAATGACAGCCCACTTTTAAAACAAAAAAATGTACAATTAAAACGCCTTTGTAAAAGTATGGAAATAAAGACAGTAGCATTGTCTCGGATTTATACTGCGGATGCACAGGATGATCTTATTTTTAAAACATTATGTGCAATTAAACAAGGGGTATCTTTAGAAGATAAAATGTTAAACTATAGTCCAAGACGTTATTTTCGATCTCAGGAAGAAATGGAACAATTGTATGATTCTGATGATCTTATGATGAGCAATATGATTTCAAATATGTGCAATGTTACAATGTCCTTTCCAAAAGCACAGCTCCCTAAATTTAAAAACCGCTATGGTGTGAGCAGTGATGAATTTTTGAAAAATCTTTGTCACAAGGGGTTAGAAAAGCGTATGGGATTTAAACAAATCCCGCAAGTTTATCAAAAGCGACTTTCTTATGAGTTGGATATTATTATACGTATGGGATTTGCGGATTACTTTTTAATCGTGTGGGATTTTATACGCTTTGCGAAAACAAAAAACATTTATATTGGACCTGGACGAGGAAGTGCAGCAGGATCTCTAGTATCTTATTGTTTGGGAATTACACATGCAGATCCTATTCGATATCACTTGCTTTTTGAACGCTTTTTGAATCCGGAACGTGTATCTATGCCGGATATTGATACCGATTTTCCAGATGATCGAAGAGAAGAGGTCATTCAATATGTATATGAACTTTATGGAAAACATCATGTAGCACATATCATTACCTTTAATACGTTAGGGGCAAAGCAGGTGTTAAGAGATGTAGGGAAAGCAATGATGGTACCGATAAGGCAAATTGATTCTTTGTGTCGTTTGGTGCCAAACAAATTAAAAGTTACTTTACAGGATGCATATGATGATGAGCCTCGCTTTAAACAAATGATAAACTCCTCTGAAACCTTAAAGAAACTATTTGCTATAAGCCAGCGTTTAGAGGGACTTCCAAGACACTCTTCCTTACATGCTGCAGGTATTATTTTAAGTCGTGAACAAATAGAAGAAGTATGTCCTTTGATTGATGTGGATGAAGGGATTTGTGCTACACAGTTTACCATGGAATATATGGAAGAATTAGGTCTTATTAAAATGGATTTTTTAGGACTTAGAAATTTAACGATTATTGATGAAATCGTGCAGAATATCAATGCCCAGCAGACGGAAAAACTGGATATTATGAAAATACCGCTGGATGATGAAAAGACCTTTGCTTGTATACAGGCAGCCGATACGGTCGGTATCTTCCAGCTCGAGTCAGAGGGAATGAAAAATCTGATTCGCAGGATGAAGCCCCGCAGCTTTGAAGAGATTGCCGCAACCATTGCTTTATATCGTCCAGGTCCGATGGAAAATATATCACTTTATTTAGAAAATCGGGCACACAGAGATCAGATTGTCTATGATCATGAGGATTTAATTCCCATACTTAAAGATACCTACGGCATTATTCTGTATCAGGAGCAGATCATGCAGATTGCACAGAAAATGGCTGGCTTCTCCCTTGCGAAAGCGGATATTCTGCGTAAGGCGATGAGTAAGAAAAAGCTGAAGGATCTTCAGCAGCTGGAAAAAGAGTTTACGCAGGGGGCCTTGGCTAAGGGCTATAAAGAAGAGGTTGTACATAAGGTTTATGCCTTGATTTTGAAATTTGCCAATTATGGCTTCAATAAATCGCATTCTATTGCCTATGGCCTGCTTGCTTATCAGATGGCTTATCTGAAGGCTAACGCGCCTTTGCAGTTCTTTACCAGCCTTTTAAACAGTGTCATCGGCAGTGAGAGCAAGACCAGCGAATATATCTTTGAAGCCCGCAAACGGCGGCTGACGATTCTGCCGCCAAGTGTTAATGAATCTAACGCTGATTATCTGATCGAGCAGCAGGCCATCCGCTTTCCGCTCTTAGGCATCAAAAATATCGGTGTGGCAGTCTGTGACAGTATTCTGAAGGATCGTTCAATCAATGGCCGTTATGCTGATTTCTATGATTTTGTCGCCCGTATGGCAACATGCAAAGTTTCACGAAAGTGCATCGAATGTTTAATCGATGCCGGCGCATTAGATGATTTCGGCATGAACCGGGCTTCCATGCGCGCATCACTTGAAGAGGCCATTCGTTATGCGGAAATTGTAAAGGTGGAGGATCAGAATCAGATTACGATTAATTTCAATCTTGTATCGAAACCGGCACCGATTATGATTAAAGAAACAATTGAGCGTAAATGTGAAGCAGAAAGGGAAGTGCTTGGTTTCTATCTCAGCAAGCATCCGATTACGGAGCTGCGTTCTCAGCTTGATATTAAAGCCCCGCTTCTGATTGATTATAAAGGCAAGATGGGCAAGGCTGAAATGTTTGGTCAAATCGAGCGCGTTCGCCAGCATAAAACAAAAACCGGTGATTTAATGGCTTTTGTGACCTTGATGGATGAAACGACAACCTATGATTTAGTGCTGATGCCGCGTGTTTATCAAAAATATATTCAATATTTGATTAAAGGCAGAATGGTTTTGATTCAGGGAGATATTACCCGAGAGGACAGCTGCTTGGTGAAACAGCTTCAGGAAGTGACACCGCCGGGCCTTGTATAGAAGTTTTTAAGATTATTTTATTGAAAATAATTGACGGATTTACCTTTATATGGTAACATAACTACGTTGTATGTCCTTTTGGCTTACAACCGCATGATACAGGGTTACAAGTACGCAAGTCTCCTGTTATTGGCGAGTCTTATGAAAGAAGGAGGTGCGATTATGTACGCAATTATCGAAACAGGTGGAAAACAAGTTCTTTGTGAAGTTGGTTCAACAATCTTTGTTGAAAAATTAGATGTTCAGGAAGGCGAGCAGGTTGTCTTTGACAAAGTTGTTTGCTATTCAAACAGAACAACTAAAGTTGGTGCTCCTTATGTTAAGGG
>ERZ773144.2472-NODE-2472-length-14432-cov-6.417542_pt1 | contig 14432 bp, 13 predicted proteins | sample MGYA00580849_ERZ773144 | MGnify/ENA primary metagenome ERZ773144 (study PRJEB29015, sample SAMEA2737861) | human gut metagenome | biome: human gut; feature: human-associated habitat; material: faeces | place: China | collected 2012 ...
CTGTTATCATCAAATCATTAACAAAAAATTCAATATACTTTTCCTTTCCTGATTTTTATTTAGAATTGTTAAAGTGAATCTATATTTTAAACCAATCCGTACATAATTTAGCTTTTTTCACAACCTACTTTTCTATTATCAAAATATAGTTTTATTAAATATATAGAAATTTTAATAAATAATTTTTAAAATAAAAAAGAAGGCAATTTTCATTCTTCTTCTTAGCTGCCTTCTTTCTCTTAATTTTTTTATATTTTACTTGATAAATCTCTTTACTATCTCTATAATATTTTTTTGTTGGTGCTGAATAGTTGATTGGCAGCATATACGTCAGTTCAGGTTTTTTAGCATTTTGATTTTCTCTTCTACAAACTTCTTCTGGAATATACACATTACTTTCAACTCTTATAAACTCTTTGTATTCATCCCAAATTTTTCCTCTTAAAAGTATTTAGTATACATTTGCTTTATTTATAAATTTAACTAAGTGACACGTGTATCACTTAGTTAAATCAACAGCATATTTATATAAATACTTTTTATTCTTATTTCATTCATGAAATAATAGAAGCCTATCTAATCCAATACCACTAATTAAACATCTTTCTTTTTTATTACCAAGTATCTGAGAAATCCAATCAACAAATCCACCATCACCAATTTCAATTTGACAGTCTTTTGTTTCTAGCATTATCTTAAAGTTGATACCCTGATAATACTTATTATCTACATTTTCAAAATCAAATGAGAGTGAAGTTTCAGGGAATATAGTTTCTATAGTCTCAGTCATTTTACCAAAAAAACCATCAATATCTTTGTAGCCTCCCCTTTTCCGTAAAATAATTGATAACTTTGCTCCAAATTGTGTTTGGAGCATTTCTTTATAAAAAGTTAAGTGTTTTTCTAATAGCTTTTTTTCACTAGTATAAGAACCATTATCCTTACATGATGATACCATACAATATATTCCAAAGTGAGAAAAAAAGCCTTTTCCCTCAACTGGCTGTGCTCGGATTACCCTTGCTGTCGTTGAATAATGCAAGGGAGAGGTGTTGGTGACTGTTTTATTTCTTAATTTATCAGCAATTATGATTGCCAACATGTTGGATGGGTCAGAAAGTGTTTCTGTTCCACGTAAAGCACTTACTACATTGTACTGGTTAACACAACCAAAGACACTGCAACTACCAAGAGGTGCTGAGGGAGACAGTAAAACTGTTTGAATATTCATTTCCTGTGCTATTGATAAAAGTTGTGCTTCCAAAGCATGAAACCTTGCAGGATTTATCTTGCTAGGTACAGAAAATCGGTTTAACCGATATGACTTTAGCATATTTGCTGGAGTAAATTTCTCAGTTTGTTTTTCAAAAATCTCCAAAAGTAGTGAATTCAAATCTGCTTGTGACAGGGATAGCAGCTTATCAATAATCTCATGGTCACCTATTTGGTTCAAAATTCTATCTATGATTACACTCATTATACACCACCTCAATATATAGTTAATTTTTTAGTTGATTTCATTATAAATTACAACTATAATTAAAGTAAAGGTCAGTTGACCCAAAGGGGAGAAATAAAATGAAGTTAGTTGATTTTATGCCCAATGATGTGAAAAAAAAATTACAACACAATACATTTTCTCCAGGTGAAATTATACTTTATGCAGAAACTGAAAATGATTATGTCCATTTCTTGATTGATGGTATGGCAGAAGCTTATATTCCAAATTCACAAGGAGGGTTTTCAACTGTTCATATTTATAAACCAGGTAGTTTTTTTGGTGAAGCAGAACAGTTCTATACAGGAAGAAAGCCAGTAGAAATTTCTGCTATGACTCCATGTATAGTAGATAAACTCCATAGAAACGATTTTTTTGATTGGATGAAAAAGGATTTTGAAGTAACCAAACTAATTATCAAAGAGATTGTTCATAAGTTGATTTTGAATAGTGAGTATATCGAGGAAATATCACAATTGACGGTTAAAGAACGTTTTTTACGCTGTATTGCTACTCATTATCAACTTAACAACATAAAATATCTAACAAAAGAAGAAGTGGCAAAAGAAACTAAATCCCCTGTGCGAAGTATCAATCGTGCTATTGCAGCATGTACAAAAGAAGGTATACTATGTTATAAAAATAGGCAAATTCATATTTTAGATAAAGAAAAGCTACAAACATATTTAAGGTAAGTAAAAACAAAAAGGGATACTACTATAGTTCCCCTTTTTGATTAGCTGAAATTATTGACTTTAATATAGAAAAAAAGAGGTTTACACCAACCTCTTTCTAACTTGTCGTTTTTACAAACAGATTTTTCCTATTTTCCTAAATTATTTTTAATATCCCCATTTTTAAAATAAGAATCTACATCTCCTTTTTCATTTATTTTTAAAATGTATAATACTATTAGCTTCAAATATACAAATTTAAGATTACCTACACTTTTATTTTTGGTTGGCAACTGGTAGGCAAAAAAGCACTTTCAATTTATTTTATTGCTTCAAACTCTCATTTTACCTAATAAATCTCCCTACTATCTCTGTATGGGCTGTACCTGGAAACATGTCCACAGGCTGTACTTTTTCAAGAGTATACCCTTGTCTGCTTAGTATCTCAGCATCTCTGGCAAAAGTTGATGGATTGCAGGAGATATATACTATTTCTTTTATATTGCTCTCTGCTACTTTCAGCAAACTACTTTCCTCTATTCCTTTTCTTGGAGGATCAAAGATAATTGCGTCTACCTTTTCTCCTTTTTTTATAAGCTCAGGAAGTTTATCTTCTACCGCTCCATTTATAAATTCTATATTATTTATCCCATTTTCTCTAGCTGTTTTTATTCCATCATTAGTTGCTGACTGAACTAATTCTATTGCAAATACTTTTTTAGCTTTTTTAGAGAGTATCATGGCAAGAGTTCCAGTTCCAGAATAAGCATCTACTACATTTTTATTTTCAATATCTTTAAAATAATTTACTGCTGTGTTATATAATTTTTTAGTTTGAGAAAGATTTATCTGAAAAAAAGAAAGTGGTGAAATATTAAAACTTATTCCATCAATTTCTTCTGTTATAGTTTTTTCTCCCCAGATAAATATATTTTTCTCACCTAAAGCAACATTAGTTCTCTTTGGATTTAAAGAAATATAAACAGACTTTATTTCACTTACTTTATTTTTAAGTTCCATAAGTATATCTTTATATCTTTTTTCAATTTTTACTGCATTTATAATAAGTACCAACATAGCTTCATTTTTGGAGTTTGTTCTTACCATTACATTTCTTAGTATTCCTTTATGTTCATTCTCATCATATACAGAAACTTTTTCTCTATTTAATATACTTTTCAATTCTTTTATTATTTTATTTCCAAGTCTTGAATTAAGTATATTTTCTTCAACTTCAAAAATATCATGAGATTTTCTCTTAAAAAATCCACTTATGATTTCTCCTTTTGATGTTCTAAATGGTTCTATTATTTTATTTCTATAATGATATGGATCTTCACTTCCAATTACATCTGCTGCTGATATATTTTCTATTTTACCTATTTTTTTAAGAACATCTTCAACCATGAGTTTTTTATATTTCAACTGAGCCTCATATTTCAACATTCCAAAATCACACCCTTGAAAATCTTCAAAAGATATTTTATTGATGTCTTCTATTCTCTCTTCTCCCGCTGAAACTATTTCTTCAATCAATCCTCTGGCATAAGTCTTTTTAACAGAAATTATTTTTACCTTTAATATATCTCCAGGAACAGACATAGGAACAAATACTGCAAAATCGTTATAATATCCTAATCCTTCTCCTCCATTAACTATTTTATCTACCTTAAGTTCAATTATTTCAAACTTTTTTACCATTTTTCCTCCAAAACAACATTATCATTCTTCAATCTGGAAAAATTTTATGCTGTTAGATATTTCCATCTTGTTCTTAGTTCTCATTTCTTTTCCTATTTTTTCCAAGTCTACTTTAGAGTCATACTCTATAATTTTTTTATCCAGATCTTTCTCTACTGTTTCTAAGGTTTTTCTATCAGTATTTATGGCCATTTCCAATTTTGATATTTTTATCAAAAACATTCCATGTATAAGCCACACTATAACTATAGTAATAAGTACACTAAAAAAAGTCTTTCTCACTTTTATCCTATCCTTTCAACTACTCTCAATTTTGAAGAGTGAGCTCTATTATTGAATTCTACTTCATTTCCCTCTGGAATTATAGGCTTCTTAGTTATTAATTTAACTTTAGCTTTTCCTCCACATACGCATATAGGAAGTCCTGGTGGACATTTGCATGCAGTTGCTAAATCTTTAAATTTAGTTTTTACAAGTCTGTCTTCTAGTGAATGGAAAGTTATTATTCCCAGCCTTCCTCCTATTTTCAAAGAATCTACAGCCTTGTCTATAGCTTTTTCTAATACTTCAAGTTCTCTATTTACTTCTATTCTGATAGCTTGAAATGTTTTTTTAGCTGGATGCTTAGCTGCTCTTTCTGGATAGGCTCTTTTTATTATAGCTACAAGCTCTCCAGTAGTCTCTATCTTTTTTATTTCTCTTGCTTCACAAATAAATTTTGCTATCCTTCTTGAATTTCTCTCTTCTCCATATTCAAATAATATTTTCATAAGAGCTTCTTCACTGTATTCATTAACCACTTCATAAGCAGATAAAGAATTGTTCTGATTCATTCTCATATCCAATTTTGTATCATATCTATAGGAAAAACCTCTTTCTGGATCATCTAACTGTGTAGAGGAAACTCCTATATCCATGAGTATTCCATCTATTTTATCATACCCTGCCATATATATAACTGTATCCAGATTTTCAAAGTTATTTTTAAAAACCTGCCATTTATTTCCATATTTTTCTAATCTTTTTTTAGCAAAATCTATTGCCTGCTGATCTTGATCTATAGATATAAGCCTTCCCTTTTCAGAAAGCTCTTTTAATATTCCTTCAGAATGACCTCCTCCTCCAAGAGTACAGTCAAGATAAATACCATCTTTATTTATAACAAGGTTATTAATACACTCTCTATACAAGACAGGTATATGATATTCGCTTATAATTTCTTCCACTCTATAATCAACTCCTGTTTTATTATTCTTAAATTATAAAAATAGAGAAGCTCTGTCAGCTTCCCTATTTAATTAAAGCAGTATCATAAAAACTACTCTTCTCACTATTCCAAAAAAGATATATGCTATTATAGGTGCTATATCCAACCTGAAATTTCCCATTGGCAACAATACTCTAAATGGTTTCAAAATAGGTTCAGTCAGATTATAAACCAGGTCTGTAAATCCATTTGATGAACTAGGAGAAAGCCATGAAAGTACTACTCTTATTAGTATAAGAGTATTTATAACTGTTATTAATAAATCAAAAACTCTAATGAATATATACATAAATAAACACTCCTTTTTTATTATTAAACACTATTTTTTATTTTGAATTCATAAAATAATGTTTAGCTTTTGATGTGTATTCCCATCCAGACCATAAAGTTAGAATTATTGGTATAAGCATAAGATAAAAATTATACCACTGATTTCCTACTATAATCATTATCAGAATAACTATCATTTGACTTGTTGTCTTATATTTTCCAAGTTTTCCTGCTGGAATAACCTCACCTTTAGCAGCAGCAAGCATTCTTATTCCACTTATAAGAAATTCTCTTGCTATTACTATTATTGACATCCAAGCTGGAATATATCTTAATTCAACAAAAAGTACTAAAGCAGAAATGACTAATATCTTATCTGCTAACGGATCCATAAGTTTTCCAAAATCAGTTACCAGATTATATTTTCTAGCTAAATATCCATCAAAAAAATCTGTCAATGAAGCTACTACAAACAATGCAAAAGCTATCATTCTATATACAAAACCTTCAGCATTTGATTCCTGAAGAAAATATATGAAAGGTACAGCCAATACTAATCTTATAAAAGTTAACTTATTAGGTAAGTTCATAATTTGACATCCTCCATAGAATTTATTATTTACTGCTCATTTTCAACTATTGGTCCTATAAAATCATAATCAAAGTTTTGTTCTAATTTAACTTTAACTATTTCTCCAGGCTTTGCTGTTCCATCATTTGTAAGCACTTTACCATCTATCTCAAGAGCTTGACCCTTTGTTCTTCCTTCCAGTAAATATTCACTTTCAGTAGAAACTCCATCTATCATTACTTCTACAACCTTCCCTAACATATTCCTGTTTTTATTTTCAGCAATTTTACTTTGAAGGTTTGTTATTTCCACCCATCTTTTTTCTTTTATTTCCTCTGGAACCTGATTTTCCATGTCATAAGCTTTTGTATCTTCTTCTCTTGAATATTTAAAAACTCCTACATAATCAAACTTATATTCCTCTATAAAAGCTTTAAGTTCTTCAAAATTTTCCTCTGTTTCACCTGGAAAACCAACTATAACTGCTGTTCTTATCACTGCATCCGGTATTTCTCTTCTTATTCTGTTAAGTATCCCTTTAATATGGTCTCCAGATTTAGCTCTTCCCATCTGTTGAAGTATATTATCTGATATATGCTGAACAGGTATATCAAAATATTTACATATTTTTTCTTCATTCTTCATAACATCTATAAGTTCATCAGTAAGAGAATCTGGAAACATATAATAAGTTCTAAGCCACTTTAACCCATCTATTTTCACTAATTCTTTCATCAATCTTGCCAAAGATTTCTCTTTGTACAAATCTATTCCATACTCAGTAGTTTCTTGAGCTAAAAGGTTAAGTTCCCTTACTCCAGAATCTACAAGTTTATTTGCTTCTTTAAGAATATCTTCTATAGTTCTGCTTCTCAAGCTTCCTCTTAATTGTGGAATTATACAGTAAGTACATTTTCTGTCACAACCTTCAGCTATTTTTAAATAAGCTGTATGAGAAGCTGTAGTCAGAACTCTGTCAGTTTCAGAATCTGCTAGAAAATCCATTTTAGTACTTTCTACAACTCTTTTATCTGCCAACACTTCCTCTACTACTTTTTCTATTTTATCAATTTCACCAGTTCCAATTACAGCATCGACTTCAGGCAATTCTTTTAATATCTCTCCTGCATATCTTTGTGCTAAGCATCCAGTTACTATTATTTTTTTCAAATTTCCATTTATTTTTAAATCGCTAACTTCTAGGATAGTTTCAATTGATTCTTTTTTGGCATCTCCAATAAATCCACAGGTATTAACTATTATAATATCTGCTTCCCCTAATTCACTAGTTACTTCAAATCCTCTTTTATTCACTAATATCCCAATAAAATTCTCGCTGTCCACAAGATTTTTGCTGCATCCCAAGCTAATTAAAGCAAATTTCATCCTTCACCTCATCTAAAATAACCTCATACAAAGAGAACACAGAAAAATATCTGTGTTCTCTTTGTATAAAGAACTAAATTTTCTTTTTACTTAAACTAATTTTTCCATTTTCAGTTGAAATAACTTTTACATCAAATCTATCTCCAACTTTTAATACATCTTCTACATTTGCCACTCTTTCATTTGAAATTTCAGAAACATGAAGAAGTCCTTCTTTTCCAGGAAGTATTTCCATAAACGCTCCAAATTTAGCAATATTTACTACTCTTCCATTATATATTTCTCCTACCTCTACATCTTTTACAAATGCGTTTACAAGAGTGATTGTTTCTTTTAATACTTCTTCATCTTTAGAGAAAATAGAAACGTTACCATCATCACTGATGTCAATTGTTGCTCCTGTTTTTTCTATAATTCCTTTGATATTTTTTCCTCCAGGTCCAATTAATGCAGCTATTTTATCTGTAGCTATTTTCATTTGATGTATTCTAGGTACATTAGGTCTAAGATCTGCTGGTTTAGAAATAGCATTATTCATAACAATTAATATCTCATTTCTAGCATCTAATGCTTGCTTTAAAGCTATTCTCATTATTTCTTCTGTTATTCCTGTTATCTTAATATCCATTTGAAGTGCAGTTATACCTTTTTTAGTTCCTGCCACTTTAAAGTCCATATCTCCCAAGTGATCCTCAAGTCCCATAATATCTGTCAATACAGTAAATTCTTCTCCTTCTTTAATAAGCCCCATAGCTATTCCAGCTACATGCTCTTTAATAGGTACTCCTGCAGCCATAAGTGAAAGCGATCCTCCACATATAGATGCTTGAGAAGAAGATCCATTTGATTCTGTTATTTCAGATACTACTCTTATAGTATATGGAAATTCTTCTTCTGATGGAATTACATAGCTAAGAGCTCTTTCAGCAAGAGATCCATGTCCTAATTCTCTTCTACCAGGTGATCCCATTCTTCCTGTTTCTCCTACTGAATATGGAGGGAAGTTATAATGAAGATAGAATTTTTTAAAGTATTCTTTTTCTAAGTCATCAACTAATTGCTCATCTTCTTTAGTTCCTAAAGTTGTTACAACAACAGCTTGAGTTTCTCCTCTTGTAAACATTGCTGATCCGTGAGGAATAGGAAGAACTCCTGTTTCAGCAAATAATGGTCTTATTTCAGTAGTTTTTCTTCCATCTACTCTATGCTTGTGATAAAGAATAGCTTCTCTAACCAGTTTCTTCATAAGATCATGATAATATCCTTTGAATTCTCCAATTACTTCTTCTGGAATATCCTCTTCTTCAACACCTTCATAATTTTCAAGAATAAATGCTTCCATTAATTCTTCTTCTAATGAATCAACTGCTTCTTCTCTTGCTTTTTTACCTAAAGTAAGAACAGCATCTTTTAATCTTTCCATTCCTTTTTCATCTATAAAGTCTTTTACCAATGGTAAAACTTCTTTTTTAACAAAATCTATTTTTTCTTTTCCAGCTATTTTTGCAAATTCCTCTTGAAAAGCACAGATTTTTTTAATATTCTCATGAGCAAACATTATTGCAGCAAGCATAGTTTCTTCATCTAATTCTTTAGCTCCTGCTTCAACCATATTTACAGCATCTTTTGATCCTGCTACTGATAATTCAAGATCACTTGTTTCTAACTCTTCTGGAGTTGGATTTAAAATAAATTCTCCATTTTTATATCCTACTACAACCCCTGCTACTGGTCCTAGGAATGGAAGATCAGAAAGCATAAGTGCCATTGAAGATCCTATTATTCCTAAATAATCAGGTGTATTTTTTTCATCATATGAAAATACAGTATTTACAATATGTACATCATGATTAAATCCTTCTGGAAACATTGGTCTTATAGGTCTGTCTATAAGTCTTGCTGTCAATGTTGCATTTGTTGAAGGTCTTCCTTCTCTTTTATTGAATCCTCCTGGAAATTTTCCAGCAGCATAAAATTTTTCAATATAATCAACTGTTAAAGGGAAAAAATCAGCCCCTTTTCTTGGCTCTTTACTACGGTTTACAGTACTTAACAGTACAGTCTCCCCATATTGAACCATTACAGCTCCGCAAGATTGTCTTGCTATTTTTCCAGTTGAAAAACTTAGCGTTCTTCCAGCTAGTTCTAGTTCAACTTTTTTCTCATCAAACATAAATTCCTCCTATTATTTTCTTTTAATCTCCTTTGAAACTTAAAAGGTAAATAATAAGGAGTAAAAGCAGAAGTGCTGTTCACCTTTTACCTCTTACTACTTACAATCTTTTAAGTTTTGGTTTTCTAGTAATTATAACATTTTTACCACTAAAAATCAAATTTAAGATATTTCTTATTTTATTTATTATGAAAAATTGATATAATATAGATTATATGGTAAGACACTACTAAAATATTACGCTAGGAGGATTTCATGAAGAGAAAGTTTCTTCTTATTTTTATTATACTTTTCATAGGATTGATACCTTCTAAAAGTTTTTCAAATTTACAATCAATAAATAATAATATAACTTTTGAAGAAGATATTGAAATAGATAAATTAAAATCTCAAATAAAACTTTTAGAAGAAAAAATACAAACATTAGAAAAAACAAAAGCAGTTAAACTAAAAAAGAATAAATCAGAAGTAAAAATTGGACTTGCACTTAGTGGTGGTGGAGCAAAAGGGCTTGCTCATGTTGGAGTTCTTAAAATACTTGAAGAACAAAATATTAAAATCGACTATATCACAGGTACAAGTATGGGAGCTGTAGTTGCTGCTCTTTACTCTGCTGGATATACTCCTGCACAGATAGAAAATATTCTGATAGATATAAACTGGAATGGATACATAAGTGGAGAACTTGATAGTAAAAAAGTTCCTCTTGAAAAGAAATTAAACAGTCACAAATATGCCGCTTCTGTAAGATATGATAAAGAATTTAACCTTTCTCTTCCAAAAGGATTTGGAAGTACAGAAATGATATATTTAAGATTAAAAAAATTACTTGCCAATGTAGAAGATATCAATGATTTTGATAAATTACCTATTCCTTTAAGAATCGTAGCAACTGATTTAAACTCTGGTAAGGCTGTTGCCCTTTCTCATGGTGACTTAGCCCGAGCTATAACTGCAAGTGTTGCTATTCCTACTATTCTTGATCCAGTGGAAATAGATGGCAACCTTTATGTAGATGGTTTGATTACAAGAAATCTTCCTGTAGAAGATGTTATTGCTATGGGAGCTGATATAGTAATCGCCAGTGATGTTGGAAATGAAGTAAAAGATAACAAGGATTATAATATTCTCAGTGTTATGAATCAATTGGTAACAATACAAAGTGCTTCTTCTACTCAGCAGCAGAGAGAAATGGCAACTATTCTTATTTCTCCCGATATCCAATCATATAATGCTACTGATATGAAAAGAGGAAGAGAATTTATAACTCTTGGGCTTAAGGCTGCTCAAGAAAAAATAGAAGATTTAAAAAAGCTTCCTAAAAAAGAGAAAATGGCTGAAGCTCCCCTTCATGAAAAGAATATTATTATTGAAAACATTGTTTATTCAAATAAATTTTCACAAGATAAACAAGAAATAGTAAATAATCTTTTAGAAAAATATAAAAATAAACCATTAACTACTGAGGAAATGGAAGATATAATGTTAAAATTATATGGAATAGATTTCATTAATAAAATTTACTATGAATTTGAAGGAACAACTTTAGTGCTTGATGCTGATATAAATCCTGCAAATGTCTTTGGAATAGGTGCAAGCTATGCTACTGGTTATGGAACTACTTTTAATATTGGAACTGAACTGTCAAATGCAAAAAAACTTGGTAGCAGTAGTACAATAGATGCTCAATTTGGAGATTATCTTGGATTATCAACTCATAATTTTTTCTATTATGGAGTTTCAAATAAAATTGGAATTTTTGCTAATGCAAGTTATAAAGAATCACCACTCTATTTATATGATGGTACAAAAAAAATAGCAGACTATACTAATAAAGCTTTAAGATTTGAAACTGGAGTTCTTACTCAATATGATAATCAGCTTCTGGCTTCTTATGGTATAGCTGTAAATTATTCAAAACTTGAACAGGAGACTGGATTTACTTGGACAGAAGAATTTGAATATTCTAAAAATTATAATGAAGCCTTTTTCAGATTATCTTTAGATAGACTTGATGGGGGAAGACGCCCTACATCTGGAGTAAAAGGCGAACTGAACTATGTATGGGGAGGAACATTTGGAGCTTCTAAATCAAATTTTTACGGACCTCTTTATCAGTTTGACGGCTATGTTCCAATAAATAAAAAATTTAATTTTTCTTACGGATTTTATGGTGGGGTTATTTCTGGAGATAATATTCTGCTTGATCAATATATAAAACTTGGTGGTACTAAAAATAATATTAAAAATAAGGAATTTGCATTCTATGGTTATGAAGTACATCAAAAACTTGTTGATCAATTCCTTATAGGAAGATTGGGACTAGACTATGAACTATCTACAAATCTTTATATAGGTACTAATTGGAACATAGGTACATATAGAGAAGCCAGAGAAAAAAGTGATGCCATGGATAAAGATAAAACACTTCTTTGGGAAGATTATCATCAGGGATTTGCTCTCTCTTTAACTTATGAAACTATGTTTGGACCTATTGAATTTTCTGTTTCTAAAGACAATAAAAAAGGAGATGTCATATCTCAATTCAGTATAGGATATATATTTGATTAAAAAAAGCTGCCTGTTGGCAGCTTTTTTATTTTCCTTTTTCTTTTTTTCATATATTTATCATTATTATTTCTCTTTTTTATTCAATTCTGTAATATAAATCTTAGAATTCATTTTACTTATAATAGTTATTACTTTGTTAGCATCAACATTTGATAAAATAAACCTTCTAGATATCACATCCTTCCCAATATGCAGTTCTACATTTGGTTTAGATCTGATTGAATCTGTATGAATCGTATTTATTTCACTCCAGTTCCATATATTATGGAACTGAATCCCACAAATGGTGTAAAGAATATCCACACCTTCTTGTGAAATTATATGTTTTCTATCAGAAAAAGTAACTAGAATCATAATAATTCCAAATGGAAGGTAAAACAAGTTACTATTTATAACTGAATTATAAATAGTATAAATACCAAAGATTATAATTCCAATTTTTACCCATAATTTTCGTTTTGGTATAATTCCGTAATAGTTCATAATATTTCCCCTACATATTTAGATAGTGTTAGCTAGTTTTTTGTAGACCATTATAATTTTCAGCGTTTCTTATCCTTGAAAGAGCTTTCATAGCTTTTTCATATGCTTCCTCAGGTGCCTCAGCAGGTCCACGACCTTTTTTTAACTTACCAAACATGTTTGTTCTTGAACCATCAGCGTATAAAATATTTCCTCCCCAGCTTAAAGTAACAATGGCATAAATAGGATTTATTATATTCATAAAGCAATATGGCAAATATGAAAGTGTTGGAACTCCAAGTACTGCTGCATGATATGCCCCACAAGATGACCAAGGAATAAGTGGTGACCACAAAGTACCTCCATCTTCTAATGTTCTTGAAAGCATGTTTCTGCCAAGACCCATTTCGTCAAAGTTATCCTTATACATTGATGCTGGAATTATTAATCCTAAATATTGGTCACACATGCTTGTGATACAAAACATTGAAGTTACAACTGTAACAACAACTAACTGGAATGGAGTTTTAACTTTCTTTATCAGTCCACCAAGAAGTGATTCTACTGAACCAATCTTTTGAAGTATTCCACCAAAAGCAACGGCAACTATTACAAGATTATTTGTCCAAAGCATACTATCCATACCACCTCTATTTACAAGCTTTGTGAATAGTGCATTTCCTGACTCAGCTTCATATCCATAGTGCAGCATTTTGATACAGTCAGCAATTCCAGCACCTTGGAAGATTAAAGCAAATGCACATCCAATCAATGAAAGTAGCACTACTGAAGGTATAGCTGGCATCTTTATTACTGCTACTACTATAATCAGTAAAATAGGAATAAGAAGAATTGGACTCATGTATGTATAATGTTCAATGATTGCAGCTGATAACTCATTTGCAAGTGTAGGGTCATAAGTTTCAACCTTTGAAAATGAGAAAAATCCAAATATAACTATTGCTATAATTAGACTTGGCAAGGTTGTAGTCACCATAGCAGCCACATGATCAAAAAGTCCAGTCTGTGCAGAACCAGCAGCTAAATTTGTTGAATCTGAAAGAGGTGAAAATTTATCACCACAACATGCTCCTGAAAGAATGGCTCCTGCAATAAGTGCTGGATTTAGCCCCATTGTTGTTCCTATCGCCATAAATGCAATTCCAAGTGTTGCTGACACAGTCCAAGCTGATCCAAGTGCAATCCCTACAACTGCACAAAGAATTGTTACAAATGGAAGAAATATAGCTGGTGTAAATAATTTAAGTCCATAATATACTACAGCTGGAATAGTTCCACATGCAGTAAACGAACCAATCAAACACCCAACTAAAAGGATAATAATTATTGCTTCAAGTGATTGGTTGATCGCTTCAAGACCTGATGCAAGCATTTCTTTATAGTTGTATCCACACAACTTTCCAATAATCATAGCAACTCCACATGAAAGAGTTACAGGAATATGAGGATCCAGTCCCCAGCCAAGTGCATAGTTTGTAATCATTATTGTCAGAAGAAAAACAATTGGAATAATAGCTTCCACTTTATTAGGTAATCTGACTGTTTTGTTCTTTTCGCTCATCAAAACACCTCCAAAAATGTTATAATATATAAAATTATAATTTAGTATAACAGTATCTCCGTCAAGGAAGTGTCAATAAGTATGAATATTAATTAAATTTTTTAATATTTATTTTGATATTTATCCATTTCTATAAAAGCATTAACTTCTTTTCCCCAAGAATATTGAGCCATGTATTCTCCATGATAGAGTTTCCTGCCCTCTACAATATTTTCTCCCCATTTAAAATAATCACACTGAATATATTCTAAGTTTGAAAGTCCAATTTGCCCTCTTT
>ERZ773144.2473-NODE-2473-length-14431-cov-34.078812_pt1 | contig 14431 bp, 20 predicted proteins | sample MGYA00580849_ERZ773144 | MGnify/ENA primary metagenome ERZ773144 (study PRJEB29015, sample SAMEA2737861) | human gut metagenome | biome: human gut; feature: human-associated habitat; material: faeces | place: China | collected 2012 ...
TCTTTCTTGCCGGAGTTTCCAGCCCTCTGGAAGTCAGCTCCCTGGCAATGGAGTGTATCGGCTTTATCTTCGACGACTAAAACAAAATCATCAATAACAGCTACGTATTCAGGATACCCAGCATGTCCTGTACCTCTCTTAGATGCTGTTTTCAATGCCTCATCCAACTCTTTTACAGTAGAACCTTGAGCATCATATTTTATTTCATTCTCTTTAAGCATTGATGCAACCCAGATATCCGTATTTACTTCTTTTTTACTCATGCTTATTCCCCTCTCTATGCTTTTCAATATATTCAAGAGCAGCTAATCTTAAAAAGGCCGATAAAGATAATCCATAATTTCTGGCTTTTTCCATAAATAAATATTTTTCGCCTTTCGACAAGCTGATAGAAATAGCAGTTCTTTTTTCTTCTTTTTCCATAATAGTCTCTCCGAATTTTTGTTCTATATAAATGTCATTTTACCAAAAATTAGTTAATTCTTCAATAATTTTCTAGCAAAGGAAGGAATATCGTGATAACCAGCACTTTCATTTAGCAATCGCTAATTAGTTTTGTCAATGTAAAAAGCGCTGCTTCGATCGAGGCGGCGCTTTTTTACTGCTCTCTATTCAATCTTGAATTTTGAAATGCTGTGGATTCGTACCGGCTTCCGGTCATATTCTCCCAGCTCGACATTGCTGAAGGTGATGGTATGCGTTTCTTTCCGGCGTACATCGACCAGGTCCTGTACAAAGGTCCGCTGTCCGATACGCATGATATGGGTCACGAGCGGGCAGGCCGTGATGGTCAGGACGGCACGATACATGATGAATTGCCGTTCTCCCGGATCAAGCTGCATCGAGGAAATCTGGATATGGCCATGGAAGCCGGCTTTCTTGAGGAGACGGGGTACATTGGCCTTGATGGCGGCTACGAGGTCGCCCTGTTCATGGTTCAGGATGTCGCTATACCGGTCCGTATCGGAACGATAGAACCATTGATGATCCGCATAAATATAGGCATCTTTCCGGTCCGGATGTTTCTTCAGCCATTCCTGGCCTTTTTCAATCGTATAGACATTATGCAGCCAGTTGCGGCCATTCGTTACCAGTACATGTTTCATTTCCCATTCTCCCTTTCATTGATTCATCACATCGCTAAAATTCTATCAGTCTTTTCTCTTCCCGTCTATGGATAACCGCTCCGATTGTGCACAGTCTTGTGTAGTTCCCAGCAGAGGCAGGAACATCTCACATATAATCTCCTTTCTTATGCTCATCTCCATATCACGACATATAGAATCATCATGGCCATACTGTAAAGGCAGACGCCGGTATGCTCCTTTGCGGAATTGACCCGGAAAAATCGTTTTCCCCATCGCTTCCCTCTCATTTTGTAGTTCGGTACGGTCCCACATAACGCGTCTTCGACGATATGGAATATCCCTCCGGCTGCAACCAAGGCTATGATGACGGCAATATTAGGAAGCAGCTGGGCTTTGAACGGATTGTATAACAGCGTCGATGTCAGATAATGAAGGTTCCAGGATATAGGCCGGCCATACATGACAGCTCCGGCCAGGAGCAGGACGACCAGCCAGGGAACGAACCAATGACTCCACTGCCGGTGCTGCCGCTTATATTCATAGTCCTTATTGAACTTCCACGGCGGCGTTTCCATCAGGTCAGGCAAGGTAGCCGCCGCAGCGGCTACGATACCATAGACCGGGTTCCCGGTGATGACCATGACTGTAAGGCCCGTAACAATCTTATGATTAATCCATTTCATCGGTATCCCCTTCTTGTACGACGTCCAGCAAAATCCGATGTACTTTTTTCGGATCGGTTGGGTCCGTATCGATCAGATACGGAACGACACAATCTTTCTGCCAGTCCGTGAAGAGATGAGTGCAGAGATGGCCATTGGCCAATTTGACAGCAGGGCTTCCGAATTCTGTCTTGACTGGTTCAGCCCCTTCCGGAAGCTGCACCGTAATCTCATCCCAGTTATACGGATGCGTCTTCAAAGGCTGCAAGAAAAACGCTTCCTTATATCCGTATACCTGGTAACATTTATAAATCTTCATCGTATTCATCTATATCTACCCTTTCTTCTTTATTTTGCTTATCCCAGGACTTCCGTTCCAGCCGGCAGGTCGCCTTTGGGTGTTCGTCCCGATGGTCGATCCACCAGGCAGCCTGAGTCTGCCCTGTATACCAGGCATAGAACTTTCGAGCCTTCTCTTGCACTTCTGGTGGAAGATTCGTAGCCAGGAAAATCTTTGCTTCTTCAATCCGTTTAGCGCGGATGACTACAGCCCAATCAATCTGTTTCTGACTGCCCGTAAGCGTCGGCAGGTTCAGACCTGCCATTTCCTTGATAGCTATTTCGGTTCTCTTTTTGTTTTCATTGGCTTGACAGTTCGGACACAGGCAGTTCGTTTCCATCCACTTGATTTTCCGGTCACGGTCTGCGCTTTTGCCGTAGATTTGAATAACCCCTGCGTGACCACACGCATAAACAATGTCATATTTCATAGTTTATCTCTCCTGTTATTACATTATGCAGGCTTAATAGTTCCTAATAGTGTCTAATAGGTCTTAATAGTGCTTATGATTTTCTCTATATTTTGTAGCCGCTTCTAATGCTTTGACGTGGACTTTAGTATAATCGTCGATGATATTTCTGGCATCTTCTAAGTCATCGTCTGTGAAATAATCACGGGGATCAAAACTGCCGGTCTTGTCTACACAGTGAAAAAACTTCAAAACGGTGGACATGACCTGGGCTGGATCTTTGACCATGGCTTCACTCTGTCCTAAAGCCGTCAGGGCCACTTTCCAGTTATCGTCCAGCTTATACTTCATCCGATGGTGCTGCTTTACATCATAGGCGTAGATGTAGCGGTTCCCGATATAGAAAGTGCGGTTATCTGTACACACATTGAGTAAAATCTTCCAAGGAGCTTTCATCATTACATCCCTCTTTCCATATAATCCATAAAGCTTAATAGGGCCTAATAAGCTTTAATAGGTACAAATAAGTCTTAATAGGCTTTATTAGGCCCTATTATATTTCAACTATTTTAAGTCCATTTCCAGGTCCGGGCTGGTGCCGGTCTTTTCCCGGTAGAGGTCGCAATAGTTTTCGTAGATGCCCTGTAAGTCCGAGACGTAATGGCCATCACAAGCCTTTTCGTACAGCGCATCGTCCATCTTCATCCGAACCGTAATGAAGGGGATTTCCCGGCCGCTTTCGCTCAGGATGTAGCCTTCCTGGGCGTGGATTTCCTTCAGCGGCGCTTCTACGAGGTTATAGTGGTTCGCTTCCCATTCTCCGGCCATAAAGCCCGCGTCTTCGAGTTCACCCCGGCAGGCCTTTGCGTAATCGATGAACGCCATGGCAACGGCGATGGCCGTTTCGTCCGTCATGCGGATGTCGAGGACGGCTTCGCCGATGGCCTTTACGTCCGCACTAATCTGGAGCAGTTGGTCGGCGGTTGACGTAAGGTATTTTTCTTGGATGTCGAATTTTGCTGCTTCGTAAATATCGTATGCTGTCATGATTGTTTCTCCTTCCTTCCACGATGAGTAATGACAAATAGAGTTTAGTTACTTAGCCTTGTTGGCTGTTACTGGCGGCCAGACACGGATTGTATCCGGCACTTCGGCCTGCTTTGGCTGCTTTCTGGTTTTAGCCGGCCTTGTTTGCGTGTTCACAGTCTGAGGATTTTCAGCAGCTTCGCTTCCGGTGTCATACACACCATCATCAGCGTCGTAATCAGCATAGCTGCCGTCGCCGAACTTGTCCCAGATGTCCTGGCGTATTCCTTCGACAGTGTCGACGTAGTTGATAGTTTCCGCATAGTTCGGAATACCACCAGCTTCATCGACTGCCCCAGGACCTGCATTGTATGCGGCTTCTGCGTAGATATAGGGGTCATCCCAGTCCCGGTAGCGCGACAACATCTGTCCCAGATAAGCGACACCGCCATAGATGTTGTCCTCCTCGTTGTACGGATTGACGCCAAGACTGGCTGCTGTGTCCGGCATGAGTTGGGCAATGCCGATAGCTCCGGCCCCGGAAACAGCAGAATTATCGAAATGGCTTTCTGCTGTAAAGACAGCCGCCGCCAGGATGGGGTCGACGTCGTACTCATAGGAAGCATCACAGATGTCCTGGGCAATGATGCCGGCTTCCGGTTCGCTGACATACTGACTGACCTGCTCATAGACCATTTCATCAGGCGAAGCCGCCTGTACGGTCGTTGTGGCCATGGCCAGCATCAGCAATATTGTTCGTTTCAACAAAGTATCACCTTCTTTCCTGAATCCATGGGGCCTTTCCTGTTCCCCCCTGCGCTTTCCGCTGCGTATAAAAAAGCATAGTGCCGGTTGCGGGCAAGGGCCAGCCGCAGGCGCAGCACTGTTTACCCTTGCCCGCGGCCGGCACTATGCTAAACTAACAAGGCGGAAGCGCCTCGTTTTCCCTGCTTTTTATTAAGGCTTTTCAGGCCTGCCGCTCTGTACTTTGTGATTTTGCCTGTACCCTGTTTCGCTTCGGCTGGTTCTCGATGGCTTTCTTGATGTCCGGCCGTTCCAGGCTTTCCTTGACGTATTTCTTGTACTTCGGCAGGTAATTCCCAATCCAGCGCTCAATCGTATCGGCTTTGTACTTCTTAGCCAGTTCGGCTACCATATAGTCCGCTTTTTCCTTGTCCGTATGGCAGTAATTGACAATGGCCTTGGCTTCATACCACGGCATGACCTGTGCGACTTTCCGGCCAATCTTGGGCCGGTGTTCTTCCATGTTTTCCGGCTCGAAGCCGCGCTGGATGACAGCTTCGATTTCTTCCGGTTTGGGCCGCTCAAATTCGACAGCCGATTCCAGCTGTACCTGGTTATCCGTATATTTCTCAAGGACCCGTAGGCCCTTGTTCAAATCTTTCAGGGCTGTCCGGCCACGGTCATCCAGGTCATCCTTTCCACTGTTGATGAGGTCTTTCGAGAACCGGGCGCTGCCGATCTTCATCTGGCCGTCATAGTATTCCCGGCTGAGGACAGGGACCTCATCATAAGATACGGTGAGCTTGCGCCAGCCGGAATATTCTACCGGCTTCATGCCGCTCTGTTCATGCGTGAACATGTCCCGGTCGTCCTGCATCAGGGCATAGACGAATTGGCGGGCTTCATCGCCCTTGTAGGATTCCTTCCCTGCGTCTGTTTCCAGGGATACGGTGAACTTATCCTCGAATTCCTGTACATGATGCTGCTCGATTTCCTTGATGAAAGGTTTCACCGGCAATGGTTCTTCTTCCATGCCAGGCGCCATGAAATGGCCGTCATAGTCGGGAACAAGGGAATGTTTCAGCTCGATGACCAGTCCGTCTCCCTTTTGTCCATAGAATTCCGGGGGCTTCACATCGAGAGCCATTTCACCGTATTTCTGGCGCACGTCTATTTCATCTGTGATGTGCTCATTAGTCGGTATCCGGTACAGATATGTATCAACCCGGTCTTCAATCTTCTTGTATGCCGGGTGGGATGACAGATAGCGGCTTTCGCTCTGTAACAGCGGCTCTATAGCCCGTGACAGCTCCAAGTCTGCTTTCTGGTATTCCTGTACCATGAGCCGGGCTTCAGCGGCTTTCAGCGTTTCAGGACTGGCTTCCCAGGCTTCCTTGAATTCCTTGCTGCCATTGAACAGCTTCAGCTTCATCCGTTCCGTAATGGCTTTCTCCTGTCGTACCTCATCGAAAGCCTGTTCCCGCAATGGCCGGAGAGCTGCATATTTCAGGCTTTCAGTAAGCGTCCCCTTGTTCCCTGTCTGTAGCAGTCCCTGTTCCAGGGAAATGTCCTGCTGCCAGTCCTTGAACTGCACCTTGAAGGAGACACTTTTCCGGTACTCCGGATTGTCTATATCCTCAAAGAGACGCCGGTCTTCCTGGACGATATGGAACAGGACCTTGTAAGCGCCATCGCCCTTGAGCTGTGCCCCTTTAGGGATGAGCGTATCCTTCATCTGATAGTCCTGGTTCATTGTGACTTCCAGCTGCTGCAAAGGGTCTTTCATCATGGCTTCCAGTTCACGGGCCTGCTGGGCGACCCGTTTCAATTCGGCTTTTTCAAAGGCCCCGTTGATTTTCTGGGACGCCGTATCGCCTCGATAGGCACTCTTGTACAGTATCTTCGTCGTGGCATCGTGTTCGAGATATTCCGTGATCAGGGCGCCATCCTTTATCTTGTACGGCTTCGTCGCCCCGGCGTGCTGAAGCAGCTTGGTCATGGCATATTCCCGTTCCAGCGCCCGCTGGGCCGGCAGCCTGGCTTCATGCCAGGTGTTCTCCCCGGCCAGCTTGCGCAGGGCCTTGATGCCTTCCAGCGGGTCCTTGAACAAGGCTTCATCCTTCATTTCGACACCATTGTCTTTCAGCATGATCTTTATCCGATCCGTGATTTCTTCCGGTGACAGATTCTGTCCTTTTTCATAAGGCGGGATGCCTTCAATGTCTTTGGCGTTATATAGCTTCCACGTGACCAGATGGTACTTTGCATCCTTATTGACAAGATATTCAAAGGTTTCCGGCTTGGCCCCTTCTCGGAGTTTCCAGCCAGCCTTGTCAATATCTGTCTTGCACATGTACCGTGGATCCGGTTCATCGAGAATCATGGCTTTGAGGTAATTGGCACAGGTCATCTCTTTCTGCACAGTCCGGCCATCTTGGCCAATCTTTATCTGGCAGGGAATTTTATCCATACTCCTGAAGAAGGCCCCTGTCTCATGAAGGTTGCTTATCAGCTGGTTCTCGATGGTACGACGCCGGCTCAGACAGGTCGCTTCTTCATTATCGAAGAATTCCTTCGTCCGTTTGAAACTCCCTTCCTTCCGGGCCTGCCGGGCCGTCTTGTTCCGGTAGCGGACGGCTTTCGTGCGGCTCTGTTCCTTCTCTGGCGCCCTGCCCATCAGGTCTTCGATACGGTCATAGGCTTCATACCGGGTCTGGATGCCTTCATTCCACATGACCAACATATAAATATCGCCGGATTTTCCCGTTTCCCAATCCTTGAACATGTTGTAGTTCGTGCCGGATACCGGGTTCTCCGAATCGAAGATAGAGAGCTTCCCACGGCCTTTCATGCTGCCAAACCGGCACTGGTCCGGCGAAAAGAAGCGCCGGCCGTAGTAACGGGATTCTGCCGGAGCCTTACTGTCCTGTGGCAGGTTTCCCATGCAGTATTCCTGGATACGGTTCTTATAGTACGCATAATTGCGCTGCTTGTACTTCCGTTTCTTCATGGTCCTCGCTACCCTTCATAATCAAAACCACTGTTCTTGTCATCATCAATCATCTGCCGGATAGCGGATGGATTGTCCAGTTCCAGGTCCCACGTATCCCGGAAACTGACGCCGTATTCTTCTTCGGCTGCCATGATTTCCTTAGCTTCATCCCGGCTGATTCCCATAGCCAGCAGTTCCTTTTCATGTAATTCCTGTACGTCTTCATAACCCATAGGTCATTTCTCCTTTCCAGTTTCAATGTCTGAGCGGATTCTGTCCCTGGCCGCCTGCTGCCAGCAGCAGGACGACCAGGACCAGGAACAGCGTCGTCGCAATCAAGAAAAACAAATCCAAATCCTTCACCTCTTGTTGTAACTCCGGGATAATGTCCGCTGGCCGTATGTCGTACCGTCACTCCAATGGACTTCATCCCATTTGTCGCGCATCCGGCCCGATGCCCGGAAGATACGGTCGGTCTGGGCCAAATCATTGCCGTTGCGGAAATTGACGTTCCAGCAAAAATAAAGGTCATCCCGGCTCCGATCGCCTGTCCAGGCGTCTTCACCGTTATACAGGGCCTGCAGGATACGGCCGTTCTTTTGCTTGAACAAGGCTTCCAGCAGCTTTTCATCGCTGCCCCTCAATACTGCCGGTTCTGCCTTCTTCCGGCCAGCCGGCTTCTTTTCTTGCTTTACTGCAGGGGCAATACGGGATACCAGTTCATCCAGTGCAGCCTGTCCGTTCCGTATTGGCGCATCGAGGATGGCGTTGCCGGTCACGGTGAAGTACCGGTCCTGTGCATAGACCTCGATGTCATCCGTCCGGATGCCCCGCCGGCCATCTTTAAGGCCATCAGCGGTGATGATGATGTGCAGCCCTGTCCCGGACGGGCTCTTTTCACAGTATGAGTCGAACCGGTCCACCAGCTCCTGTGCATCTTCCCGGATATGGTCATCATCATCGATGCAGTGGTCGATGTCGATGCCCACAAAGGGATCATCTGCTGTAAAGACGAAGCCCAGGCCATCATAACGACATGCAGCCCGGCAGGCTTCCGAATACGTCCCCCACGTAAGGGGATTGTTGACCTGTGCCGGTTTCCCTGTTTTCGGGTCGTAGGGCATCTTCACTTTCTTCACCTTTTTGCCCTGCCGTTTGATGAATGTCTTCCAGACGACCCATTGGGCACATTCCCTCAATGCTCTTGGTATCATCGTACTGCCTCCTTTACGTTAGCGTTCCATACCGCGTGACTTCGCGTTTTCCTGCGGCCTGCGGACGGTGACACGGCGCTTGGGCTGTGCCTTTTCGACTGTCTTTTCCTCTGTCTTTCCGGCCGTCTTTTCATCAGCCTTTTCGGCATCCTTGAGACGCCATTTAGCCGGTGTCGCCTTGGACCGGGCGATAGCCTGTTTTTCCTGGGCTTCGGCCCGCTGGCGGCTCGCTTCGATTTGGCGGCTCGCTTCGTTCAGCCTTGCCGTCGTTCTCGACAGGACGCTTTCAACGGCATGATAGGCCTTAGCTTTGATGGCGTTCTGGACCCGGCGCGGCGCTTCGGAAATCGCATGGCACGTATCCTGTACCGTATGGGATACGGTGTCACGGATTTCTTTGAGATGGTGCTTCTGGTTCTGTTTGACCGTTTCCTGGAAAACACGGAAGGCTTCGGCCGCTACCATGAGCTGTTCTGGTGTCAGCGTTGTCTGGGAAGCTTCCCGCAGTTCCTTGATGGTTTCCTGCATCTGGACCATCTGGGCCTGCATCCGGCGGTTCGCTTCGCGCTGCGCTTCCAGTTCCTTCGCGTACATCTGATTCAGCTTCTGGATCTGTTCCTTGAAGGCCTTACCGGCGTCTTCAAAGGAATCCCGTGCCTTTTGGATGGCCGTCTGCTTGACAGCCTGCGGCTTTTCCTGTTCATAGGCATCCCGGCAGTCCGACAGGTTCTGGTTGATTGTTTTCTGCTTCTTAGCATGTTCCTTCCAGACTTCCGGCTGGGAGTGGCCGCAGTCCTGTTCCATCTGCCGGTAGCCTTGCATCTGTGTCGTCATATCCTTGGCGGCATCTTTCACCGGCTTCAGATCCTTTTCCGGCACGACCTTTTCTGTCTTTGCCATTTCCTGTGTCGATTCCTGATAGAACTGGGCTTCCCAGGCATCGAGTTCTTCCTGGGAAATTTCTTCATACATATCCTGGTTCATAATATTCTCCTCCAATTACTGACTAAGCTGTGCTTTTAGAACGCTGGTCATCTGTACGGTTATCGCATGGACGCAGTCCAGGGCTTCCGCCATGCCGCCGGTATGGACGAGGTATCCGCCCCGGCTGGCGTCCCCTGCCAGGGAAAAACAAATCATCATTTCCGATACCAGCAAGTCCACTTGATTCATCAGGCCCTTGGCCAGTGCCTTTACTACTTCCATGCTGCGCATATCCCACGGCAGCCCTGGCCATTCCGGGTGGAACAGCAGCGGCATCGTGTTCCCTAATGTGCACATGGCTTCTTCCGGTGTCACGTTAGCTGCCATTAAGAAGCGCTTCGGTTCTTGCTTTGGCCTGGAACAGATGACGCAGTTCAGGTTCATCGAATCGATGTCATTCAGGAAGTCCCCGAACTTTTTCCTTAATTTCATGTCGATTTCGTTCATTCAAATCAGCTCTTTTCTTATCGGCTTATACCTTTCGTCTTATCTGTCGTTGTACGCCGGACGGCGACGCGGCGTTTCCGTTTCGGCTTGTCCGGGATGGTGATGGACCGATGGATGGGCTTGAAATCCCGTTTCTTCGCCTTTTCCGGCTCTGGCTGAGGCACCGGTTCTACTGTCCTTGCAGCCCTTTCGATAGTGTGCTCATCGGTCTTCGTCTGTACCTTCTGCAGGTCACGTTCAATCATGTGGTCCTTGATGTAGTCCGTCATTTTCTGTGCTTCAGCAGCCGCCCGGAAAAGCTCATCCGGGTCCTTTTCGATGACCTCGGCCCAGCTCTGCAGGTAGGCCACATGGTTCTCATAGTGTTCCTTGCCCGGGGCTACGCCGTATTCCTGACCTAAGAACAGGGATGTCATTTCAGCCCGCAGTTCTTCCTTGGCGTAAATCGGGCCGCCGAACCCATCAGAATTGGTGATGCCTTCCCGGTTCATTCGGCTTTCAGCTCCCGTAGAGTGGGCGATTTCATGGGCTACGGTCCCGTAGAAGGCCCCTAACGACTTGAATTCTTCCCTCGGCATGACATGTACACAGTCTTCACTGACCCGGTAGAAATTCTGGTTCTTCTGGTCGAACTGGACCTTTGCTTCGCTGTTGGCGATCATGGCTTCCATGGCAGCGTTCCGGTCCTTTTTATCGAGGGTGATGTCATGCCTTTCCGGCGGGATGTTGGCAATCTGGTCGCCGTTGAATACGATGTAGCGTCGTACCAGCGGCGGATTCAGCCGTCTTACAGCCGGCCTCATCCGGCCTGTTTCCGGATCGGGTTCCATCTTCGGCACCAGCTTCCCCGTCTTCGGGTCCTTTTCCATGAGGGTCTTGGTGTACTGCCAGTATTCAATCGGGATGCCCTTGGCCCCCTTCTTGATGTGAGGCTGCTTTTCAAAGGGAAGCCCTTCTTTCTGCAAAGATTTGACCTGATTGAACGTAGCCCAGCGGGTGTCCTTGAAACCGAATGTGTCGGCAGCGACGGTGAGCATCATGTTGTTGATGCCGTGGTATTTCGTATCCTTGCCCTGCAGGTCGGCTACAAGGTTGCGGTGAGGATGGCCATAATGGCCGCTGTCCCAGAAAAAGGGCTTGCCCGAACGGATGTCCTCTACGACACGCTTTGCCAGGGCTTCCCGTTCTTCCTGGATTTTCTGTGGTAATGGCATATGATCAGCTCCTTCCTATTTCGTGCGCTTGGCATTGTCTTCTTCCGATTCGTTTTCCAGCTCCCGCTTTTCTTCATCCGTGAGCAGGTCAGCATCGCGCGGATCCATGCCGCCGTACTTTTCTTCAAAACGCTTATCTGCTTTTTCCATATGGATTCTCCTTCCTACAACTTGAAACGGTTCTCGATATTACACGGATAGAGCCTGTTTATCATCTCCTCCCGACGTTTCTGGTATTCCGGCTGATGACTGACTTCCCGGACTAGCTTCTTGCCATAGTGGCTGATGACCCGATTCGGACTGTACTTCTGCAATACCTGGGCCAGCTTCAACGGTGAATATTGCATCCCCGGCATGGTCATGCGCAGGAAACGTATATCTGCCTCGCGCTGTGCTTCCATCCCAGTGATGTCCTGCCCCTTCATGAAGCGCTTGTATAGTGCTGCCAAAGACGGCTGTGCCATCACAATCCCCCCTTTCCTCAAATCACAAAATGTAATTTTTCTTCAAAACGCTTATCTGCTTTTTCCATATGGATTCTCCTTCCTACAACTTGAAACGGTTCTCGATATTACACGGATAGAGCCTGTTTATCATCTCCTCCCGACGTTTCTGGTATTCCGGCTGATGACTGACTTCCCGGACTAGCTTCTTGCCATAGTGGCTGATGACCCGATTCGGACTGTACTTCTGCAATACCTGGGCCAGCTTCAACGGTGAATATTGCATCCCCGGCATGGTCATGCGCAGGAAACGTATATCTGCCTCGCGCTGTGCTTCCATCCCAGTGATGTCCTGCCCCTTCATGAAGCGCTTGTATAGTGCTGCCAAAGACGGCTGTGCCATCACAATCCCCCCTTTCCTCAAATCACAAAATGTAATTTTTGTAGTAATCATCGGGCTTATGGAACAATCGCCTCATTATGCGATACCGCCAAAGCGGATTTTGCTCACGCATAACGGCTCCCCAATAATCAATGAAATCAAGTTGGCTCATAATCCAAAAACAGAACTGCACAGGGAAATATCGTTCATTTTGTTTTTTTCGTTCGGCTTCAATATGGATTTTTTTGAGTTCTTCCTGCGTGCAGTGATTTTGGAATACCTTGGGCAGCACTTCTTCATAAAAAGCCTTTTCTAAGATTGGCTCCATCCCTTTCTGAAGCCAATGTGAAAAATAATCTTCATGGGAACGTGGCTGCATGGACTCACCTCGATTCTGTTATACCTGTTTTGCCTACTCACAAGCCGTTTACACGGCTTTTTGTTTTATCTGCGATAAATGAATCATTCGCAGGAAGAAAACGTTTTACAAACGATTCTGTGACGATTTCAGGGCATTTCCCGCTGGCGCTCCCTGCTTCTGTCCTGGCCTTTGCTCCGCATGACGGTCACATGGCGTTTCTGGCACAGGGTGCATTTCTTTTCGTGGTTCTCATGGGTGATGGCCTTTTCTTCGGTCATGTCTTTCTTCTTATCCAGGGAATAGGTGATTCCTTTCTTGTCCATGTACCAGCGCAGCGATTCCAGACGGCCCCGGTACTGCTGCTGCCAGAAGTCCACATCATCCTGGTTGCCGGCGCTCATGTCGTCCTTGATTTGGGCATCGATATAGCGGAGTTCCCGGCTTTCATCGAGGATGTACTGCTTCTCGTTCTTCGTGAGGCCCGACGCCAGCAGCATTTCCTGGTCATCCGTATCATCGTCATCGAAGCCGATTTCCACAGACAGGTCTTCCTTTCTGCCGTCTTCCTGGATCAAAGGCTGATTCCTGCGGGCTGGTTCCCGTTCGATGTGGTGTTCCTTCAAGTAAGCATCGAGCTTTTCCAGGCGGTTCCACCATTGCGCGGCCGCTCTCGTAGCCCCGTAACGGTTCCCTTTCTCTGTTTCTTCCACAACCCGGCGGTCCAGGTAACGGAGTTTGGCAGCTTCCCGTTCCACATCCTTTTTGATTTTCCGAAGTGTTGCTAAGGGAGCTACTAAAATGGATTCGGCTTCCCGGCAGTTGTCATGGATACAGAATGGATAAATCGTCTTTTCCTTTTTCTGGTCTTCCTTCCATGTTCTTTCTTTTGATTGCATGACTGGCTCCTTCCCTACACATACATACTGTGTATATACTCTAATCTCTTAATCTCTAGCGTCACATTGTGCGCACAGTCGCGTCACTTTTGGCGCACAATGTGACGCCCTTATAAATGGCTTAATATTACCAGGTTTAGCTGTTTTTGAAACACTTTATCGCACCGATGTTGACACCCCTGTTGATTTCACTAGGCATGACCTGTTGACAGGCTGTTGTCACATTTTTGCACATTTGGCGCACATCGGTGTCACATTTGGCGCACAATGTGACGCCCCTATAAATGGCTTAATTTTGCCACTTCTCACGGTTTTTGAAACATTTTATCGCGCCGATGTTGACAGGTATGTTGATTGCATGTTGATTGCATGTTGACAGGCTGTTGATTTTCTATTCACGAATGTTGACTTTTCTGTATTTTTAATCAAAATAAGCCACTTTTAACGAATTTTATTTCACATCAATGAATGAAATCATTTCTGCCCTGGCGGTAATGATTTCCGCTGCTGGGCACGCAGCTTTCTCATGCTAGCCCGGCTGGAAGCATTATGGCGTTGTTTTCGCATCCGCCTGGCACTGTCCGTTTCACTGCCTACAAGCAGTTCAAAATGAGTGATGTACAGGATATGCGGTTCAATCCAAGACAGCAGCCCTGCTTTCAGCAACGTATCAACGCCAACTTTGACGGTTGAGCTGGACATTCTCACCTTGTGGGAAAGGTCTTCCGGCGTATAAGGGACTTCCATATCTCCCAATAGCCGGACCAGCCTTCCTTCCGTATTCAGTGCGATTTTGCACAATAGGATATACATGGAAAAGTAATTACCACCTTCGTCCTGAGTCAGCAGCCATTCGATGGGATCGCTTTCCAGGAAATCCTCTGGCAGCTTAATGAAATACCAACGCTTGTTCTTACTCATAAATACCTTCTTTCACCATTACGCCTGTTCCGTATATGGCGGAATTGCCTGGTTCGTCGTAATGGAAATATCGTAGTGTTTGGGATGAATCCCACAGGTGACAATATTTTCGGCATCCGAATCGTAGCCGATGTACTGGCCGGTCTTGTTGTTCCATACCACATTCGTAAGGACAATCTTCCGGCCGTTGATTTCAAGGTTGATCGTAAACTTATCAGTCTTTGTTTTCATTGTCTGTATTCCTTTCTGCGGCCTTTACAAGTGCGACAAGATCCTTTCCTTCGTAGTACTCTAAAAATTCATTTAGC
>ERZ773144.2474-NODE-2474-length-14428-cov-3.753983_pt1 | contig 14428 bp, 10 predicted proteins | sample MGYA00580849_ERZ773144 | MGnify/ENA primary metagenome ERZ773144 (study PRJEB29015, sample SAMEA2737861) | human gut metagenome | biome: human gut; feature: human-associated habitat; material: faeces | place: China | collected 2012 ...
GCCTGCGGCGCGGTGCCGGCATCCTCCATCGGAGCGCAGGCACCAAGGGACAGTGCGAGCGCGAGCACGGCGCTCAATAGGGAAAAACGGTATCGCAACAGCATAGAACTCCTCCTGAACAGTGATGTGTAGGATTGCGGTTTCTGTCATTATACGGAGTGGGGGCGGGCTTGTCAAGGGCGCAAAAGGAAAGTGCCGCGGCCCTATGCAGACAAAGGACCGCGGCACGGCATGCAGATTGGCGTCCCCGACAGGAATCGAACCTGCGACGTTCCGCTTAGGAGGCGGACCCTCTATCCTGCTGAGGTACGGAGACATAAATATGTTGTGATTGCCTTTATTATAACAGATGGGTCGCGTTCCGGCAAGCCCCTTGCGCGGCACAACACCGCGGTTAAAAAGGGAGGGCAATACGCACAGTATTTTTATATCATACTGTATGACGGGACGATTGTCAATCCAAGAACACATGAAAATACAGACAAAATAAGCAAAACAACTTTGTTAAAATAAAAACATTGCATGCCTGGGAGGAAAGTGCTATGATAAAATTAAGTAAAATGGGGTAGTAGGTAGAGTTTTGTTTTCATACCCTGTTTTGCCGGTAAAGGAGGGCATATTCGTGAAACAAATGCACATCACCGAAACCGTGCTGCGCGATGCACAGCAGTCGTTGATCGCAACCCGTATGCCGTTTGACGATTTTGAAGCCGTACTGGACGATATGGACAAGGCCGGCTATCATTCGATCGAATGCTGGGGCGGTGCGACATTCGATGCCAGCCTTCGTTTCCTGAAGGAAGATCCGTGGGAGCGCCTTAGAAAGCTGAGAGATGGTTTTAAGAAGACAAAACTTCAGATGCTGTTTCGCGGACAGAATATTCTGGGTTATAACCACTATGCAGATGATGTGGTAGAATATTTCGTACAGAAATCAGTTGCCAATGGTATTGATATTATCCGTATTTTTGACTGTTTAAATGATATCCGCAACCTGGAGACAGCGGTAAAGGCAGCCAACAAAGAAAAAGCACACGCACAGATAGCGCTGAGCTATACACTGGGTGATGCATATACACTGGATTATTGGAAAGACATTGCAAAGAGAATCGAGGATATGGGCGCTGATTCTCTGTGTATCAAGGATATGGCAGGTCTTCTGACCCCGTACAATGCAGAGATCCTCGTGAAAGCACTGAAAGAAGCAGTTGATCTTCCGATTGATATCCATACGCATTACACCTCCGGCGTTGCATCCATGACGTACCTAAAGGCAGTGGAAGCGGGCGCTGACATGATCGATACCGCGATGTCTCCGTTCTCGATGGGAACGAGCCAGCCGGCGACCGAGGTTATGGTTGAGACCTTCAAAGGTACTCCGTATGATACCGGACTGGATCAGGAAAAACTGGCGGAGATCGCAGATTACTTCCGCCCGATGCGTGAGGAAGCGTTAAAGAGTGGTCTGATGAATACCAAGGTTCTGGGCGTTGACATCAATACCCTGCGTTATCAGGTCCCGGGCGGTATGCTTTCCAACCTGGTTTCCCAGCTGAAAGAAGCGCGCGCAGAGGATAAATACTACGATGTTCTGAAAGAGATCCCGAGAGTCCGCAAAGACTTCGGTGAGCCGCCGTTAGTTACTCCGTCTTCCCAGATCGTTGGTACGCAGGCTGTATTAAATGTCCTGATGGGCGAGCGCTACAAGATGTTCACAAAGGAATCCAAGAAACTTCTGATGGGCGAGTTCGGACAGACTGTAAAGCCGTTCGACAAAGAAGTTCAGAAGAAAGCAATCGGCGATGCAAAACCGATTACCTGTCGTCCGGCAGATCTGATCGAGCCGCAGCTTGAGAAGATTGAGGCGGAGATGAAGCAGTGGAAGCAGCAGGATGAGGATGTCCTGACTTATGCACTGTTCCCACAGGTGGCAAAAGAGTTCTTCGAGTCCCGTCCGGCAAAGAAACCGCCGGTTGAGAAACGTGAGATCCTGAAAGCGGCTGCACCGGAAGTAAAGAAAGCACCGGTGTCCACTGAGGAGATGGATGGAAACGGCATCAATACCTGGGCTGGAAGAAAAAGCGAGTCTTACCAGATCTAAGCTAAAAAGAATTTAAGGATTTTGAGCCAAAAGGAGTGCCAGAATCGGTAGAGTGTACCGGGTTGGCACTCCTTTTTATGCTACTATGCATTCAAAAATCATATATCCGGAAAACATTTCAAAGCCAACTTATACTGCTTCTAAAAATTAAGGAAATCTTACAATTTCGCGCAAAGGCCCCAAATTTTGCGAAGTTTTTTCGGTAAGGTTGACACATATGGTCTTTTTTCATTATAATAGATACGATTGTAAAAACGTGAAAAAGATGGAAAACAGTCGAGCGGCTGTCTGGAAATACGGCGGCAGACAGAATAAGAATTCCGTTGCGGGGGATGAATTGCAGAAAACGCAGCAGAATGAGGAGATAGACGGATGAAAAAATGGAAGTTATTGGGGAAACGGGCGGCGGCGTTTCTGCTGGGTGCTGTGATGGCGGTCAACCCAGGGCTGGCAGGTACTGCAGCAGAGTCTTTGCTGGGGATCGTCAGCTATGCGGAAGAGAGAACCGCGTCGGTCAATGCGACAAACCTGAATGTCCGGAGTGGTCCGGGCACTTCGTATCAGGCACTAGCGAAGCTGTCCAAGGGCGCACCAGTTACAGTACTTGGTGAGCAGACGGGAACGGATGGCGTCGTATGGTATCAGATACGATATAGCGGAAGCGGCGGTGAGCAGACGGGTTATGTTTCGAGCAAATACATAAAGTTTCCGACTGCGATCAAATCGGATTCGGATTTTGAAAGCTATCTGACAAAGCAGGGATTTCCGGAGAGCTATAAACAGGGGCTCCGGGAATTGCATGCACAATATCCGAATTGGACGTTCACGGCGTTCCAGACAAATCTGGATTGGAACACAGCGTTGAAAAATGAAAGCGTGATCGGGCGGAACCTGGTTGCGAGCAGCAGCATTTCGTCCTGGAAATCGACCGAGACAGGTGCGTATGACTGGGGAACCGGAACCTGGCCGGGTTTTGACGGAAGCTCCTGGGTACAGGCGTCTTCGGATATTATCGCCTATTATATGGATCCGCGGAATTTCTTAAATGATAAATATATTTACCAGTTCATGAAACAGTCGTATGACAGTTCGCTTCACACGAAGACGGGGCTGCAGAACATGGTGAGCGGAACCTTCCTTTCCGGCACGGTGTCGGGCGGCTCGTCGGTATCGGCCGGTACGGGAAGTAGTTCAGGAAGCTCTTCTTCCGGTTCAGCGACGGGACCGGGAAGTTCGTCAGGTTCGAGCGGAAGCAGCGCCGGTCTGTCGTCTCCGATTGCTTCGATCAGCGATCATAAGACGGAGCGGGTGGCAGCGACCAATGGACCGGGCATGGCGGGAGATGGATTTTCTTCCAACAATGCAGACGGGGAGACGGCGCCGGTCAGCAGCGGCACATCGAATAAGTCATCGGGGACAACCAGCAGCACGGCTGGAACCACCAGTGGCAGTACAAGCGCACCGGGAAGCAGCACAACTGGAACAACTTCTGGTTCAACCAGCAGCGGAAGAACAAGTGCACCGGGAAGTGGCACTTCCAGCAGTTCGGGAACTTCCACGGGAGTGGCGCAGCAGTCTGCAATCGGCACTTCCTATGTAGATATCATCATGAATGCGGCATCCGAATCGGGAGTCAATCCATATATTCTGGCATCGATGATTCTGCAGGAACAGGGCAGCCAGGGAACCGGACGCAGTATTTCCGGAACGGTGTCCGGCTATCAGGGTTATTATAACTTCTTTAATATAGAGGCATATCAGTCCGGCTCGATGAGTGCGGTAGAACGCGGACTCTGGTGGGCATCCCAGTCGGGAACCTATCTGCGCCCGTGGAACAGCATCGAGAAATCGATCCGTGGCGGTTCGGTTTATTACGGCGAGAATTATGTAAAAAAAGGACAGGATACGCTGTACTTAAAGAAATTTAATGTGCAGGGCAGCAACCTTTATAAACACCAGTACATGACGAATGTGCAGGCGGCAGCTGCCGAAGGACTGACGCTTTCGAAGATCACGGCATTGGCAAATACAACACTTGAGTTCTCGATTCCGGTGTATAAAAATATGCCGGCGGGCGCCTGCGTCAAACCGACGCTGGACGGCAGCCCGAACAACAAGCTGTCGGCGCTGGGTGTCGATGGATTTGCACTGACACCGACCTTTAACCGAGATACAGAGTCCTACGATCTGATCGTGGATCCGTCGGTGGCAAGCGTGACGGTAGCGGCGAGCGCGATTGATTCCAAGGCAACGATTGCCGGAACGGGAACGGTCGATCTGCAGAGCGGTGTCAATGAGATCACCGTGACGGTCAAAGCGGCAAATGGAAATCTGCGAAATTACGTCCTTCACGTAGTGCGCCAGTCAGGCGGTCCGACCTACTCAAGCTCGATTGGAAGCGGCGTTTCCTCTGGAAGCAGCTCTAGCGGTCCGGCGACGGGACCGGGCATGTCTTCAGGAAGCAGTTCAGGAAATTCTTCCTCCGGCGGTTCGGATGTGCAGATTGTCGGTCCGACCTCTTCGGGAAGCAGTTCAGGAAGCTCTCCTTCCGGGCAGTCTGCACCGGGATCGAATGTGAATGGATTTGGGAGCGGCAGTTCCGGAACCCTGATTGCGCCAAATGGGGAGTCTGTCGGGAGCGCCGGCAGTCCGCAGGGGAGCCAGTCGCCGACCAGCGCGGCGGCACCATCCCAGTCCACATCGGGAACGCATGCGGCATCGTCGGTGCGCGGGGATGTCAACGGCGACGGTAAGCTGAACATCATGGATATCCTGCTGGCACAGCGGTCGATACTGGGACTTGGAAAGTTAAGAGCGGAGGAAATCGCGCGCGCCGACCTAAATGGAAATGGAAAAGTAGATATTTTGGATATTCTTCTGATGCAGAAGAAGATTCTGGGACTGTAGGGATATTTCACGTACCTGCGGCTGGTCTTGAGAGATGGCAGCGGGTACGTGAAAATTTGTAAAGAAAGGGAACGGTGCAGATATGGGACCGTTACCAATAAAGAATATAGGACAGGGCAGTTGAATGAAAAGGTTTAAAAATATCATATTAGGTATACTTGCGGCAGGTATGCTGACGGTGGCGGCGCCGGTTGGCGGGATCAGCGCCTATGCATCCAGCGCAAAAATTTCATTTTCCGATCCGAGTGCGACGGTGGGTCAGGAGTTCAGCGTCAATGTGAAGATCTCCTCTCAGGATGGAAATCTAGGGGCATCCGACGTGGTACTTTCCTATGATCCGTCGGTCATTGAGTTTGTGAGCGGAAATAACGCAAGCGGCGGTGCAGGTTCCGTCCGCCTAGTTGGAACGATGGATTCCAATTCGACGAAGGCATTTTCCTATACGCTGAAATTCAAGGCAGTGCAGGCGGGAAATACTTCGATCTCTGTGGGAAGTTATGAAGTCTATGACTCAGATGCACAGGCAGTCACAGTTTCTAAAACGGGGACGGCGAGCGTCAAAGTAAAAGCACCGGCAACCTCCTCGGCGGAAGCGGCGCTTTCGTCCTTGAAGATTTCTCCAGGAACACTTTCCCCTGCATTTTCGCCAAATGTGACTTCCTATACGGCGCAGGTAGGAGCCAGCGTCGATAAGCTGGCGGTCAGCGCGAGTGCGAAGGACAGCAAGGCGAAAGTCCTTGTCAGCGGTGATTCCGGCTTAAAGGTAGGTGCTAATACCGTTGTCTGCAAGGTGACGGCGGAGGATGGACAGACAACTAAGAGCTACACGATCACAGTCAATAAGCTCGATACGGTCGATGTGCCGTCAGAGGCGGAGACAGGGGCTGAAACAGAGGCAGTTGGGACAACGCCGGTTGTGAAAAACGGGCTGGATGTGGAAATAGACGGCGTTTCCTATACGGTGGCGACGGAATTTGATGCCTCCCTGCTTCCGGAAGGATATACGCAGTCTACCTGTACTTATGGCGGTTCAGAGGTCCAGTGTGGAAATGGCAATGACCTGACGCTTTTGTATTTGCAGGGTGCCGATGGAAATGGTGCATTTTATATTTATATACCGGAATCCGGTGTGTTATCGCCGTATGTGACGATCGATGTGACAGCAAAGTCGATTCTGGTGCTTCCACCGGATGAGTCGGTTCAGATTCCGGATGGATTTATGGAGACGACCATTCAGTTAAACGGCACGTATAAAGTGCAGGGCTGGGTGTGGAAGAGCGATGAACAGCAGAAGTATTGTGTCGTATATGGTATGAATGAGAGCGGCGAGAAGTCGCTGTATCGGTATGATATTGCAGAAAAGACCTTCCAGCGGTATTTTGAAGACCCGTCTCTGGCAACTAAATACGATGATGCACAAGTGGAAGAGATTGTAGATAAGTACAACGCACTTTGCAGGGATTATAATATCCGCTTTGTCATGCTTGCGGTTCTGGGCGTAGCGTGTGTAATCTTGTTCTTTATCGTGATCAATCTTCTGCTCAAGCGGAAAGAGTGGAGAGAGGAAGCGCAGGCAGCCGGAGGCAGACAGAGGTCCAAGCGTCGTCCGTCATCGCCGAATGCACGACCGGCGGCAGACGCACGGGTGAAACGAGGCACTGGGCGCGACAAGAGAGAAGATGGGGAAATGATGCCGGCAAGACCGGCAGCGCGGAGTGAGAAGGAGCGCATGGCAGCGGATGACAGACGCCGCCCGTCCGCAGAGCGGATGGAGGAAGGGCGTCGGAGTGCGCGCCGAACCCAAGAGACGCTGGAGACAAGACCGGTTCGCCGGGAGCGGGAAGAGGAGCGCGAGATGCAGCCGGTCCGCCGGACAAGGGAAGATGAGCGCGCGTCCCAGCCTGTTCGCCGAGAGCGGAGTATGGAGGCAGCATCGGCAGACCGCGCAAAACGGATGCCGGAGGAAAGACGTCGCCGGGAAGCAGGAAGCGAAAATCGTTCCGAACGCGTTCGTAGAGAAATGCCAGAAGAAAGCAGTCCGGCTTGTGTCCGCAGAGAGGCATCAGAAGAAGAACGTCTGCAGCGCACCCGCAGAGATGCGGCAGAGGAAAGCCATTCAGAGCGTCCGCGCAGAACTTCGGCAGACGGAAGCCGCGCAGAGCGGGAACGCCAGGCAGTGGCAGAAAGCCGACGCACAGAACGGGAACGTGCCGTTTCAGCAAAAGAAAGCCGCCTGCAGCGCGATTACACGCCTGCATCGGCGCATCGTGCGGCGAAAGAGTCTGCAGCATCGGGAGAACGCCGGAATGCGCGCCCGGCGATTTATGTGCGCCCGGCATCCCGCTCGGAGCTTTACTACACGCTGGAACGGGAGGAATACGGTGATCGCCCAACGAGATATGAGTCGGAATCAGAGCGATCCAGACGCGCCCGCGAGGCAAAAGCCCGGTTAGAGCGGGATCGGCGTGATGAGGATGGATTTGAGTATATCGATGATCCGAAGTAAATAAAAGAGGAAAAGATGGATATCTGTCCAGAAGATTTCTGGCGGGTATCTGTCTTTTCTTTTATATTGATTTTTTTTGTAACAAGTTCACACAATTAACACAGTTTTACAGTTGACGAAAACATCTGTTTGTTATACAATCTATATAACAAATGATAAAACAGGCGGCTGACTGTATTTAGAAACGGGGTCTGCCGTCAGAATGAAAGATGGTGGAGTATGATTGTAGAGATTGATTTTAACAGTGAGGAAGCGCTTTATATTCAGCTCATAAACCAGATCATCATCGGGATTGCGACCGACCAGATCCGGGAGGGCGATACGCTGCCATCCGTGCGCCAGTTAGCGGATAACATCGGAATTAACATGCACACGGTCAACAAGGCATATTCTGTACTGAAACAGGAAGGTTTTCTGCGTGTGGACCGCCGCCGCGGGGCAGTGATTGCACTTGACACGGATAAGATGCGGACGATCTCGGAGATGCGCCGGGATCTCAGTGTAATTCTGGCAAGAGGTGTCTGTAAAAATGTGAGCCGCGAGGAGGTTCACAATCTGGTGGATTCCATTTATGACGCATTTACAGCGGAATAGCAGGTTCCGGCTGCGGGCGATGGTTTTTGTGTATTGGAACCGTTGCGGGATGTGTATGTTGGGAGGATAAATTATGCTGTGTGAGAAATGTGGGATTCGCGAAGCGAATATTAAATATACAGAAGTGTTTAACGGCGTCAAGACAGAGCATAATCTCTGCGCCCAGTGCGCGAAAGAGATGGATCTGGGACCGTACTCGGCACTGATTGAGGGAGAATTTCCGCTTGGAAAACTGCTTTCGAGCCTTTTGGGACTGACGGATGCGTCTGCCAGCCAGGCACCGAAAGAGGATGTGGTATGCCCGACCTGCGGCACGACGTATGAAGAATTTATCAAGAACAGCCGTTTCGGATGCGCGGACTGTTATCATGTGTTTGATCCGTTGCTTGGAGAGAAAATTAAGAAATTGCAGAAAAATTCGAGCCATACCGGCAAACATCCGAAGATCCAGCCGCGCAGTCAGGCGGCTGCAGAGGTGACGAAGAAAGGAGAACTGGAATTCAGCCCGGAAGAGCAGATTAAGCAGCTGAAACGCAGGCTGGAAGCGGCGTTGCAGGAAGAAGACTATGAGACGGCTGCTGCCTGCCGGGATAAGATACACAGTCTGGAAGGAGAGATGAGACATGACGAAATGGTTTGAGGAAGTGGCGAATGATGCGTCCAATATCGTTTCCAGCCGGGTGCGTCTGTCTCGGAACTGGGAGGAATATAAATTTCCGAGCCGTCTGGAGCCGGATGAGGCGCGGACGATGATTGCCCGTTTAAAACAGAATTTCCGCGATCTGGGTGACCGGGACGGTCAGTTTTATGAATATGAAGATCTGGAATTGATGGAGAAGCTTGACCGCACCGCATTGCGGGAACGGCGGCTTTTAAACCGCACGCTGGCGGAGAAGACGACGCCGGGCGGGATCCTCTGTTCGGAGGATGAGCGGGTCAGCATGGTATTAAATGCGGACGATCATATCCGGTTACAGGTGCTGGCATCGGGACTCGATCTGCAAGAATGTTATGCAAAAGCGGATGCGCTGGATGATTATATCAACGAGAAGATTCCGTATGCATTTAATGAGAAATATGGATATCTGACGTCCTATCCGACGAATGTCGGAACAGCAATGAAGGCGTCCGTGGTCGTGCATCTGCCGTCTCTGACAATGAATAAGAAATTTCAGGAACTTCTGGGCGATATGGGACGTTTCGGCACGACCGTGCGCGGCGTTTATGGCAGAGGCAATGAAAACTACGGCGATTTGTACGAGGTAGTCAATCAGAAGACACTCGGCATCACCGAACAAGAGATTCTGGAGCTGGTAGCCAACGTGGCGGGGCAGCTCTCGGCGCAGGAAAATCAGTTCCGCGAGGTTTCTCTGTCGAGGCACCGCCTGGAGCGGGAGGATGAGGCGTACAAGTCCTACGGCGTTCTGAAATATGCGCGTCGGATGACGCTCAAGGAAGCGATGACATTTCTATCTCATGTCTGGGCGGGCATCGCGGACGGGCTGTTAAAACCGGCGGAATTTGTGAGCATTTACCGCCTGATGATCGGCATCCAGCCGGCAAACTTACAGAAACGTTCGAGCAAGCCGTTGGGACGTGAGGAATTGGAGGCAGAGCGGGCGCGGTATCTGCGGGAGGAACTGCCGAAGCTGGTGTAAAGTAAAAAGAAACAGGAGGAACAGTAAAATGATCGATCGTTTTACTCAGAAAGCCAGAGAAGCGATCCGTCTGGCAGTCGAGACAGCGCAGGAGCTGGAACACGGCTATGTGGGGACGGAGCATCTGCTTTTAGGACTGATAAAAGAGGAAACTGGCGTGGCGGCAGCGGTTCTGGCAGAACATGATGTGACAGAAGAGCGTGTCATGGAACTGATGGAGCGTCTGATAAGCCCGGCAGTGGCGACTCAGGTAGAGGGACAGATTGAGTATACGCCGGGGGCGCGCGCCGTGCTGCAGGCGAGTTATGATGAGGCGGTTTTTTTCAAAGCGCCTCTGATTGGAACGGAGCACATCCTGATTGCCATCATCAAGGATGGAAAATCAACTGCGTGCCGTTTACTCAATACAATGAATGTTAATATTCAGAAATTATATGTGGATCTGATGGGGGCTATGGGCGATGACGCGCCGTCCGAGGCAGCGGAAGATGCGGCAGCAGGACGGGTGCGTCCGGAGAAAGGCAATACACCGAATCTGGACAATTTCAGCCGGGATCTGACCCAGATGGCGCGGGACGGAAAGCTCGATCCAGTCATCGGCAGGGAACGGGAAATGAAACGTGTTATTCAGATTTTAAGCCGCCGGACGAAGAATAATCCGTGCCTGATCGGGGAACCAGGCGTCGGAAAGACGGCGGTTGTGGAAGGTCTGGCACAGTTCATTGTTTCCGGCAATGTACCGGAGACGATCGCGAAAAAGCGGGTTGTCAGTCTCGATTTGTCCGGCATGGTCGCAGGATCCAAGTACCGCGGTGAGTTCGAAGAGCGGATTAAGAAGGTACTTGCCGAGGTGCGGGAGAGTGGAAATGTGCTCTTGTTTATTGACGAGATTCACACGATCATCGGCGCAGGCGGCGCGGAGGGCGCGATCGATGCCTCTAATATCCTGAAACCGTCGCTGGCGAGGGGCGAGATTCAGCTCATTGGTGCGACGACGCTGGAAGAATACCGCAAATACATCGAAAAAGATGCGGCCTTGGAACGCCGGTTTCAGCCGGTTATGGTGGATGAGCCGACGGAGGCGGAATCCATTGAGATTTTGAAGGGGCTTCGCAGCCGCTATGAGGAACATCACAAGGTGACGATCCAGGATGAGGCACTGGTGGCAGCGGTGCGCCTGTCTGCCCGCTATATCAATGACCGTTTCCTGCCGGACAAGGCGATCGATCTGATCGATGAAGCATCCTCGAAGTTGCGTCTGACTGTATATACGGAGCCGGAGGAGATTAAAAAGCTCGAAGCGGAGATCAAAAAACTCGAAGGTCAGAAGGAAGAGGCGATCAAGGCTGAAGCCTATGAGAAAGCCGGTGAGATCAAGAAGAAGCAGCAGAAAAAGCAGGAAAAGATTGAAAAGATTCGTGAAAAATGGGAAAAAGAGAAAAATTCACGCAAGTTAGTGGTCGGTGAAAATGAGATTGCGGACATTGTTTCTGACTGGACGAAGATTCCGGTTCGCAAGCTGGCAGAAGAAGAGTCAGAGCGGCTGTTGAAACTGGAGTCCATTCTGCATGAGCGTGTGGTCGGACAGGAGGAAGCTGTATCCGCCGTGGCGCGTGCGATCCGCCGTGGTCGTGTGGGACTCAAGGATCCGAAGCGGCCGATCGGTTCGTTTCTGTTCCTGGGGCCGACGGGTGTCGGAAAAACAGAGCTTTCCAAGGCGCTCTCGGAGGCGATGTTTGGCACGGAAAATGCGATGATCCGCGTTGATATGTCGGAGTACATGGAGAAACACAGCGTTTCTAAGATGATCGGTTCGCCGCCAGGATATGTTGGCTACGAGGAGGGCGGACAGCTCAGCGAGAAGGTGCGTCGCAATCCATATTCGGTTATTCTCTTTGATGAGATTGAAAAAGCGCATCCGGATGTATTTAACATTCTGCTGCAGATCCTCGATGACGGGCACATTACGGACGCACAGGGACGGAAGGTGGATTTCAAGAACACGATTCTGATTATGACCTCCAATGCGGGCGCTGAAAATATTATTTCCCCGAAGCGGCTTGGATTCTCGTCGGAGAGCGGTGAGAAAGCGGATTATGCGTTTATGAAAGAGCGCGTGATGGAGGAAGTGCGCCGGATGTTTAAACCGGAGTTTTTAAACCGAATCGATGAGATTTTAGTATTCCATCCTCTGACGAAGGAGAATATCAAGACGATCGCGGGCATTCTGCTGCGCGGCATCAAGAAAAGGACGGAGGATCAGCTTGGAATGACGCTCACGATCACAGATGATGCGATCGATTTCCTGGCAGACAAGGGATATGATTCCAAATATGGTGCAAGACCGTTGCGCCGGACGATCCAGACGCAGATCGAGGATCAGCTTTCTGAGAAGATCCTGGAAGGCACGATCCGGAAAAAAACAGAGGTTCGGATTGAAAAAGATGGCGATCAGCTGAAATTTGAGACGGTCTAAAGGGCTGGAAGCGAAAAGACTGGTAAACCCGGTCGAAGTGTGTTAAAATGATACTACTGAGTAACTGTGTAAGTGCGGAGCAGTTGCGATATTGATTAAAAGGATACTAGGAGGATAAAGCATTATGCCAGTAGTTAGCGAGTTAATCCGCATCGAGGATGACGGAACCATCAGTTTTGGCAATTATATGTTAGCAGCAAAGTCCAAGCTGCAGGATTTTGAATTTCAGGGCGATCTTTATAAGGTAAAAACATTCGGCGAGATTACCAAGCTGGAGCGCAACGGAATGTTCGTATATGAGTCGGTACCGGGCACGGCAGTCAATCATTTCCAGGCGGGAGATACTTCCGTACAGTTTTCGGTTGAGGGCGAGAAGGATGCTCAGATTACCATTCAGTTAGAGGATGAGCGTGAGTATGAGGTATATGTAGACGGCGTATCGGTCGGTGGCATGAAGACCAACGTCAGCGGCAAACTGGTACTGAGCGTGGAGCTGAACCCGGGCAAGGCAACCGCAATCCGGATTGAAGCCAGATAAGGAAAAGAAAAACAAAACGTTACGTACAAGTTACAATGCATGAGATGAAAGCTGCTGCATGGCAGGAATGGCGGGCGTGTGCGCCGGAAGCCGGTTTCCGCCATGCAGCAGCTTTTTGTGTAATAAGAAATATGAGAAGAAGTGTTTGGAAAGGAATCAGCATGGCAAAGGCAAAATCAACGGGATTTTTCTGCAGGGAATGCGGTTATGAATCTTCCAAATGGATGGGGCAGTGCCCGGCGTGTAAGGCGTGGAATACGATGGTGGAAGCGCCGTCCGCATCGGCATCATCCGGTACGGCAGCAGGGCGGTATGCGGCAGCGGCTTCGCTGACGTCGGCACCGGGGAAACGGGTTGGCGCGCAGGCAAAGCCGGTCAGCTTAGATGAAATTGAGCTTTCCGATACGGATCGGACGAAAACTGGATTTGCAGAACTTGACCGGGTGCTTGGAAGCGGCGTGGTGCGTGGCTCCCTGGTGCTGGTCGGCGGAGATCCGGGAATCGGAAAATCAACCCTGCTTCTGCAGGTCTGCCGGAACCTGGCAGGACAGGAACAAAAGGTTTTATACGTCTCCGGCGAGGAGTCATTAAAACAGATTAAACTGCGGGCAAGCCGGATCGGGACGGTGCGCGGACCACTTTCGTTCTTGAGTGAGACGAACCTGGATACGATCGCGGAGGTGATCCGGGAGGTGCGCCCGGATGTGGTCGTGATCGACTCGATCCAGACCATGTTTATCGAGGCGGCAGGTTCCGCACCGGGCAGTGTCAGCCAGGTAAGAGAGTGCACCGGCGTCCTGATGCAGCTCGCAAAAGGACTGGGTGTGACAGTCTTTATCGTCGGTCATGTGACGAAAGAGGGTGTTGTGGCGGGACCGCGTATGCTGGAACATATGGTCGATACAGTGCTATATTTTGAGGGCGATCGCCATGCGTCCTACCGGATTCTGCGGGGAGTGAAGAATCGTTTCGGTTCGACCAATGAGATCGGCGTGTTTGAGATGCGGGAGGAAGGACTGGCGGAGGTGCCGAATCCATCCGAATTTATGCTGGAAGGGCGCCCGGCGGAGGCATCCGGTGCGGTGACTGCCTGCTCGATGGAGGGAACCCGCCCGATTCTTCTGGAAGTGCAGGCGCTGGTGTCAAAGACGAATTTCGGACTGCCGCGGCGGACGGCAGCGGGCGTCGATTACAACCGTGTGAACCTGCTCATGGCAGTGTTGGAAAAACGATGCCGTTATGCCCTGTCCGGGTACGATGCATATGTCAACATTGCAGGCGGCATGAAGATGAACGAGCCGGCGCTTGACCTTGCGATCGTGATGGCGCTGATTTCCAGCTATAAAGACCGTCCGCTGGATGAGAAAACGATCGTATTTGGCGAGGTCGGACTCTCCGGAGAGGTGCGCGCCGTCTCGATGGCAGAGCAGAGAGTCCATGAGGCAGTCAAGATGGGATTTACAAGATGCATTCTTCCGATGGTCAATGTCAGTAAATTGAAACCAAGGTCGGATATCCGGCTGGAAGGGGTGGCAAATGTGCGGGAGGCGATTGGGCTGCTGTAGGTTGCTTGGATTTTGGGAAAATTTAAGAAAAATAATATTAGCGTAATGTGAGTAACAGCAAATTTGTCTCAGTGGGAGTTGGG
>ERZ773144.2476-NODE-2476-length-14418-cov-44.996658_pt1 | contig 14418 bp, 9 predicted proteins | sample MGYA00580849_ERZ773144 | MGnify/ENA primary metagenome ERZ773144 (study PRJEB29015, sample SAMEA2737861) | human gut metagenome | biome: human gut; feature: human-associated habitat; material: faeces | place: China | collected 2012 ...
AACGCAAAGGGTGAGATCAGAAGGATTTATTTGCACTGGACGGCGGGGCATTATAACAATACTTATGACGACTATCACTTGAATATCACAGGTGATGGTACAGTGTGGAGCAGCTGCGGGAAACTGACAGAATATAAAGAGCATACCTGGCATCGTAACAGCGGCGCAGTTGCGGTAAGCATCTGCTGCTGCGCCGACGCGGTGGCTTATGCCGATGGCGGTGTGGACTTTGGCAGCGTGCCGCCTACACGGCAACAGTTAGAAACCTTGGCGCGGGTAGTAGCGGTTTTGTGCCGGGGACTGGATTTGCCGATCGACGATAATTATGTTATGACTCATGCAGAAGCGGCTGACCTTGATGATTATGGGCCGGCAACGACTTTTGAAAGATGGGATCTGTGGAAGCTGGCATCTGCCGACGGAACTTTGCAAGATGGCGGTGCTTTGATCCGCAGCAAAGCGAAAGCCTGCTGTCAGTGGTAATAAAAAAGCCGTAACGCTGTTGGATCGGCGTTACGGCTTTCAGGTTTTTATTTAGTTGCTGCTTTAACAGGCAGCTGCGTTAAAAGTTCGATTGTAGAGCCGTCGGCAAAGGACAGACTGCTTAGAGAAGCCTTCCAAGTCACTTTGCTGAAATCGCTGTTCATAACCTTGGCATCATCAGTCAGAAAAGGGTTCAGCTCCCAGTTGAATTTATAAACTGCGGTCTGTTTGGCGGCAAGGTCTTTGCTGCTGGCAAAATTACCACTGTAAAATAATTCATTATCAGCGTTGTAAAGCTCCAGAACACCGGTAAAATACTGCAACTCCCTCATCGCGTTGTTAGTCAGCTGAATATCTGCTTCTAACAGGCGTATAACGCCGGAATAAGGAGCCGAAGTTATAAAGATTTTTTGCGGAGAAACGGCAACAGCGTCGCCGATCTGCTTTTGTACAGGAGCGTTAAGTTCAGCCAGTTTGTTTTGTAAGGCCTGATCACGTTCATTGATCAAAGTTTTCAGATTGTTGATCTTGGTTATCTGCCAGGTATCGTCAGTAAGCTGCTGCATAGCAAGTTCTACTAAAAAATGTTTGTCTAATTCGCTGTCGAAAACTTTGATGGTTACGACAGCGACACTGCCATTTTTCTGAATCTTTTCCACACCCTGATACTGCATAGAATTGACGCCTGTCTTGTTTTTCAGATTATTGACAATATCAGTGCCGTTGTTTTGCAGCATCGGCGAGTCAGCATCACTTGGATCTGCTTCTTCCATAGTACCGCCGTTGACGTATTGTCTGGTCTGGTCGATCAGGATCGGGACGGCAACACCTTTGATATTCTGTACTAACGCAGCCAGAATCGGGCTTGACAGGCGTTCGTTACCAAAAGAGGCAACAACGACATCGTCATAAGCACTGCTGTAAAGTGTTTCCATATCGACGTGCTTTTCAAAAGCCGCAAAATCGTGCTTTTGTACTGCGCTGCCAATAAGGCCCAGCGAATACTGCGGCGTTTTGACCCAGTAGGCAAAGTACCATGCCACTGCGGCGGCTATTGCGATAACGGCAAACAGCAGCAGGTATTTTAATTTTTTTGTTTGCATAAGTGCATCCCCTCAAAAACTTTAAATTTATTATAATGCCTATTATACTACGACTTTGAAAGGATGCAACTTTTTTAGTCAACAATATAAATAAATTTTGTTTTAAAACTTAACAAGATAATAAAAAAGCTCAGACGTTGGAAAAGTATCTTTCCAGGCCCGAGCTTTTTTGCGGTTGTACGCTTTGGAATTTGTAGGGCGTTTGGTTACCGGGTCAATGCTGCCCCAGTTTTTGCGGCGGCTTTTGTTAATCGCCTGCTGCTCCTTTTTCGACAGCTTGGCAAAAGGGATAAATTTTTCCATATGCTTCACCTCATTTGTGGTTGGTTGGCTATATTATAACATAGAAAAGGTTGTTTATGCAGATTATATCCATATATGGTATAATTTTTAAAAAGTATTAAAATGAAGAGAAAAGTAAAATTTATACTGGTTGCTTTTAGTATATTTTGTCATTAGCTGTTAACTTGAAGCTGTTTTGAATTTATACTAATCTAATGTTGGAAATTGTAAGTTCACCTGAAAAGAGGCAGGCTATGAAAGTATTTAATAACATTACTGATATACTTCGGGATGATATGACATCCACAATTAAAAAGGGCAGTAAAGTTTCTATTGCCGCGGCTTGTTTTTCTATGTACGCTTATAATGAATTGAAAAAACAGCTGGAAAATATTGATGAGTTTCGATTTATATTTACATACCCTACATTTATTGCAGAAAAGGCTGAAAAGCAAAAACGCGAATTCTATATTCCGCGTCTTAATCGTGAACATAGTTTGTATGGGACTGAATTTGAGTTAAAACTGCGAAATGAGATGACGCAAAGGGCTGTTGCACGGGAATGTGCTGAATGGATACGCAAAAAAGCAACTTTTAAATCAAATACTACAGGCAACAATATGGGCGGTTTTGCCACAGTAGAATCTGTTCAGGAAAATGTTGCCTATATGCCGTTAAACGGCTTTACTACAGTAGATATTGGTTGTGAACGCGGGAACAACAGCTATAATATGGTCAATAGAATGGAAACGCCTTTTTCTGAACAATATATGCAGCTTTTTGAAACAATCTGGAATGATAAAGCTCAATTGCAGGATGTTACAGATGTTGTTATTGAGAATATCAGTACTGTTTATAATGAAAATTCACCGGAATTGATTTACTTCATGACACTTTATAATGTATTCAGTGAATTTTTAGAAGATATTTCTGAAGACGTACTGCCAAATGAAGCAACTGGATTTAAGTCCAGTAAAATATGGGATTTGCTGTATGATTTCCAGAAAGATGCTGTCCTTGCCATTATCAATAAGTTAGAAAAATATAACGGCTGTATTCTTGCAGATAGTGTAGGTTTGGGTAAAACTTTTACCGCTCTTGCTGTTATCAAATATTATGAGAACAGAAATAAAACTGTGTTGGTGCTTTGCCCCAAAAAGCTGGCGGAAAACTGGAATACATATAAAGATAATTATATCAATAACCCCATTGCAAGCGATCGCTTGAATTATGATGTTTTGTTCCATACTGATCTTTCAAGGGAATATGGAAATTCCAATGGGCTGGATCTGGATCGTCTGAACTGGGGTAACTATGATCTTGTGGTAATAGACGAATCGCATAACTTTAGAAATGGTGGCGCAATTTCAGGAGACGACAGCAGGGAGAACCGATACCTGAAATTGTTGAATCGTGTAATTCGTGCTGGGGTAAAGACCAAGGTGCTAATGCTTTCTGCTACCCCTGTTAATAATCGCTTTAATGATCTGAAAAATCAACTGGCAATTGCCTATGAGGGTGATTCAAAGTTAATTAATAACGAATTGGATACAACAAAAACGATTGATGAAATATTTCGTCAAGCCCAGAAAGCTTTCAATGTATGGAGTAAACTGGAACCGGAGTCTCGCACTACAGAAGCCTTGCTTCGCACATTAGATTTTGATTTTTTTGAAGTGTTGGACAGCGTTACGATTGCTCGTTCCAGGAAGCATATTATCAAATATTATAATACCGAAAAAATTGGCAAATTTCCGGAACGATTGAAACCAATCTCGTTATGCCCTAATCTTACAGATATGGACAGTGCGATTAATTATAATGATATCTATGAGCAACTATCATCATTATCGCTTAGAATTTATACTCCGTCTGATTATATTTTTCCAAGTAAAGTTGGAAAATATATTGATTTGGCGCATAACAAAGGTGTAGGATTGACCCAACAGGGGCGTGAAGAAGGTATTCGCCGCCTGATGAGTATAAATCTGCTAAAAAGACTGGAAAGCTCGGTGTATTCCTTCAAATTGACACTTGGTCGGATTCTGGAGCTTATTGTAAGCACTATTCGGGCAATTGACCAGTTTGAAAAATTCGGCTCTGCTGACATTGATATGTATGAAATAAATAAGAGTAATGATTTTGATATGGAAGACCAGAACACCGACTTTTTTTCTGTGGGGAAAAAAGTGCGTATTGAACTCTGCGATATGGATTATATAAGCTGGCGTGATGAATTGAAAAAAGACGCCGATATTCTGGAGCTGCTTACTTTGATGATTGCCGACATTACTCCTGAGCAGGACAAGAAGCTGCAAACGCTGCTCAAATTACTTTCGGAAAAAATTGAGCAGCCAATTAACGTCGAAAACAAGAAAGTACTGATCTTCTCGGCGTTTTCTGATACCGCAGAATATCTGTACGAGCAAGTTGGTAAATACATAAAAAATAAATATGACATGGAAACGGCAATGGTAACTGGTGATGTTGAGGGAAAAACCACCATTAAAGGGTTCAGGGCAACTTTAAATAATGTCCTTACGTGTTTTTCACCAATATCCAAGGGCAAAGACGTGCTGATGCCTAACAGTAAAGAAGAAATTGATATTCTGATCGCAACAGACTGTATTTCGGAAGGTCAGAATCTACAGGATTGCGATTATCTGGTAAATTATGATATTCACTGGAATCCGGTACGCATTATTCAGCGTTTTGGCCGAATAGACCGTATTGGCAGCAGAAACGCATATATCCAGCTGGTCAACTTCTGGCCTGATCTAACCTTGGACGAGTATATCAATCTTAAAAACCGTGTTGAAACACGCATGAAGATTTCTGTCATGACTTCCACAGGCGATGACGACCTTATTAATGCAGAAGAAAAAGGCGACCTGCAATACCGTAAACAGCAGTTACAACGTTTGCAGGAAGAAGTGGTAGATATCGAGGATATGTCTTCCGGTATTTCTATCATGGATTTGGGCCTGAATGAATTTCGCCTTGATTTGTTAGAATATGTAAAGAATCATAAAGATCTGGATAAGAAGCCCTTTGGGCTCCATGCAGTGGTGCCTGCCAGAGAAGACATGCCGCAAGGCGCTATCTTCATACTGAAAAATACCAATAACAGGATAAATATAGATAATCAAAACCGTATCCATCCATTCTACATGGTCTATATTGGAGCGGACGGAGAAATCATCTGTGATTACCTTAACCCAAAGAAGCTGCTTGATACTATAAGGCTGCTTTGCCGGGGCAAAGATGAAGCGATTACAGAATTGTGCCATAAATTTAATGAAGAAACTAACGACGGCAGAGATATGCGCGCAATGTCAGAATTGCTGAATGAAGCGATCGACTCCATTATTGATATCAAAGAAGAAAATGATATTGAAAGCTTGTTTAAAACTGGCGGCACGTCTGCCTTATTGTCAGAGGTATCAGGAATAGAGGATTTTGAATTGATCTGTTTTATCGTTGTAAAATAGGGAAGTGTTGAAATGTTGGGCTTACCGCGATCCACCGAATTTAATAAGCGTATTCCCAAGCAGAAGTTTTATGAGCATCTTGCCGGAACTGCTGCCCTAAAGCGATTTTTTGCAGAACAGGTAAAGTCTGTTTACTGGCGTAATAAGATAGCAGCTACGACTATGAATATTGCTGACGGCACGGCAGTAACAGAGATAGAAGTATTTGAGATACATCTTAATCAGTCCCAAATTGATGAGAATGTTTTGCGTCAAATTGACAAAGTGATACCCTATCATATTTTGTTTTTGCTGGAATACGAAGGTAAGCATAAAGCTGTTATAAGTTATAAAGAAGCTGCAGCGGCAGGCAGTAAAGCGTTTGCTATTATGCGCTATTATTATACAGACTGGCTTCCGCTGAATGAAATGACTGTTAAACTAGAAGGCTTGAATATTGATACGATTTATGAAAATTTTGTGCGGCAGATTGCCGCAGATCAGCTGCAAAGTAATAATGAAGACAGTATTAAGCACGCTATAGAAAAAGAGGAAAAAAGGCGGCGGCTAAAAAAACAGATGGCTGCTTTACAAAACAAAATCCGCAAAGAAAAGCAGCTGAACAGGCAGATACAGTTGAATATTGAATTAAAAAAGTTAAAAAGAGAGTTGGATTTATTATGATAGATAATGAGAAAATTAAATGCATGGTTATACGTGCATTGGAGAAATTTTATTTACAAGATGAAAAACTTATTGATTTTGGTGTTAATGAAACCACTATATCAGCACGTATTGCGATGTATTTATACGAATTAGTAGAGAAAGAAAAGAAGGCAGAAAAAATATATGTTGATTGTGAATATAATAAGTATAGAGAAAATCAAAGAAAACCAGCTCCTGCCAGTTATCCGCACAAGTCAATAAGACCTGACATAATTATACATTCACGCGGTAATGACGATAATAATCTTTTATATTGCGAAGTAAAGAAAAATGAAGTTTCTCAAAATGATATAGCAAAGATAAATCATGTACTCAAAAAACTTTGTTATCATATGGGTTTATCAATACATAACATTTCTTCTAAAAGTGTGACTTTAAGATGGGTTAAACAAGGGGAACAGGCTGGAAGGAAAAAACTTGATATAAAGTATATTTGGAATAAAAAAAAGAAAGAATTGGAGCAGAGTAAAAATGGGCAATTATAAAATGCGTATGGAGTCGGTTGATATGACGGCTCAGAATATTGAAAAAATAGGGGCTATGTTTCCGAATTGTATCACCGAAACTATTGATGAGAACGGCAAGCCGAAGAAGGCTATTAACTTTGAACTTCTCAAGCAGATGCTTGCTGATGAAGTGATAGACGGTGATGAAGCATATGAATTTACATGGGTAGGGAAAAAGGCCGCTATTGTGGAAGCACACAAACCCATTCGCAAAACTTTGCGCCCCTGTAAAGAGGAGAGTAAGGATTGGGATAAGACCGAGAACCTGTATATCGAAGGCGACAATCTGGAAGTGCTGAAGCTTTTGCAGGAAAGTTATCTTAATAAGGTTAAGATGATATATATCGATCCGCCATATAATACAGGCAAAAATTATATATATAGAAATGATTTTTCGGTTGATAGTGATGAATACGATGAGAAAGCGGGTTTGATTGATGAAGATGGAGCACGTTTAGTTTCTAATCCTATAGGTTCTGCAAGATACCACTCAGTATGGCTTTCTATGATGTATCAGCGACTTCTTCTTGCAAGAAACTTATTAACAGATGATGGCGTATTAGTGTGTGCAATCGATGAGAATGAATTATTTTCATTGGGTATGATTTTGAAGGGAATTTTCGGAGAAGGCATATATGACCATGTTTGTGTATCTGTGGTTCATAACCCACGAGGTCAGCAGGGGAAAAATTTTTCTTACACGAATGAATATGCCATATTTGTTTTTCCTAAAGCAATTAAAGCGATAGCAGATAAAAGAATCAATGACGAAGATGTTAGTTGGTCCCCTTTAAGAAACTGGGGAAGTGAATCGGAACGTGCTGATGCAAAAAATTGTTTTTATCCTGTTATTGTGCAAAATGATAAAATAATAGGCTTTGGTGATGTTTCACCAGATGATTACCATCCGACACAGACAGTTAAAGATGGTGATATATATTATGTGTACCCGATAGATAGACAGGGGATTGAGCGGAAATGGAGATATGCCAGACAGACTGTTGAAAGCATATGGGGGATGTTGCGTCCTAAAAAAATATCTGGTGGATATGATATTGAGCTTGGAAAAACATTCGGTGTACAAAAAACAATATGGGATGAGAAAAAATACGATGCTAATGAGTACGGTTCAAAAATTGTAAGCAGTTTGGTACCTGGAGGAGGTTTTTCATTCCCTAAAAGCTTATACACGGTATACGATTCAGTATATGCAGCGACAGCATATGATAAAGAAGCTATAGTAATGGATTTTTTCTCGGGTTCTGGAACGACAGCACATGCGGTTATGAAGTTAAATGCAGAAGATGGAGGACATAGAAAATTTATAATGGTTCAATTACCAGAAGACTTAAATGAGGCAGTTTCAAGACCGGGGCTGGACGCTCGTCTTAAGTCAAATATTGAGGCGACTATTAGTTTTCTTAACGAACAGGGGTATGAACCCACAATATGTAGCATCGGAGAAGAACGAATTAGAAAAGCTGGCGAATCTATTAAAAATGATTACCCAAATGTTACATTGTTAGATACTGGATTTAGAGTGCTGAAACTGGATGATTCCAACATGACTGACGTTTATTACAGTGCTGACGAATACGATCAAAATATGTTGTCTAAATTGGAATCCAATGTCAAAGCAGACCGCAGCGATATTGACTTGCTATTTGGCTGTTTGCTGGAATGGGGCTTGCCGCTTTCCCTGCCTTATAAATCGGAACAGATTGAAGGCTGCACCGTACATACCTACAATGACGGCGACCTGATTGCCTGTTTTGACAAAAATATTTCCAATAATGTTATTAAAACTATTGCCAAACGCAAACCGCTGAGGGCCGTGTTCCGTGACAGCAGTTTTGCCAATAGCCCTGCCAAAATCAATGTAACCGAAATTTTTAAATTACTGGCGCCGGATACCAGAGTGAAGGTCATTTGAGGTGGATGCTATGGCGGAGAAAAATAAAAAAGAAGTGACTATAAGAAGTTCTGCGGCAGAATATCTGACATATGTGGCATCTGTCGGTGACAGTGCGGATAGTATTGAAATGCGTTATGAAGACGAGAATATATGGCTGACCCAAAAGATGCTGGCTGCACTATACGATGTATCCATTCCGGCAATCAATCAACATTTGAAGAAGATATATGCTGATTGCGAACTTGAGCCTTCGGCAACTATTAAGAAATACTTAATAGTTCAAACAGAGGGTAATCGCACGGTTAGTCGAGAGGTTGACCATTACAATCTCAACGCAATTATTGCGGTTGGGTTTAAAGTAAATAATCAACGTGCGGTTCGTTTTCGTGTCTGGGCAAATCAAATTGTTGAGCAGTACACCGTCAAGGGCTGGGCAATGGATGTGGAACGATTAAAAAACGGCGGGAGCATTTTAACCGAAAAATATTTTGATGAACAGCTGGAACGAATTCGTGAAATACGGCTTTCAGAGCGTAAGTTTTATCAAAAACTTACTGACATTTATGCTACAGCAGCAGATAAACCGCATATGGGACTTACCAGCTGGAAAGCGGCACCTGACGGAAAAATTTCCAGGCGTGACGTTTCCGTTGCAAAAAATTATTTAACTGCCGATGAGATGGCTTCACTTGAGCTGATTGTATCTGCTTATCTGGATTTGGCAGAAAACAGAACAAGGCGAAAAATACCTATGACAATGGAAGATTGGGCAAAACGTATTGATATTTATTTAGCTGCTGATGATTTGGCCATATTGCAAAATCCTGGTAAAATCACTGCTGCTATTGCGAAAGACCATGCAGAGACTGAATTTGAGAAATATCGAATTATTCAGGATAAACTTTTCATGTCCGACTATGACAGATATTTGCTGGAATTAGAGGAAAAAGTAAAAGTGACTGGTGAGAAAGAATGAAACTACAATTTAAACATCAGAAGTTCCAATCCGATGCGGCAAAAGCAGTATGTGATGTATTTGCCGGACAGCCTTATCTGACCCCGACTTATCTGATCGATAAAGGGAATGAGCAGGGGCAGGGTTCTTTGATAGATTTTGCCGGCTGGAACAATCAGCGTATCGTGCCGGAATTAAATGATGGCATCATACTTGAAAATCTTAATAAGATACAGAGAAATTATCAAATAGAGCCGTCTAAAAAGCTGGAGGGCAAATACAACCTGACTGTAGAGATGGAAACAGGTGTCGGTAAAACATATACTTACATCAAAACCATGTACGAGCTGAACAAGCGTTATGGCTGGAGCAAATATATTGTGGTAGTACCGAGTGTTGCCATTCGCGAAGGCGTTTATAAAACTTTTCAGGTGACACAAGAACATTTTGCGGAGGAATACGGTAAGAAGATTCGTTTCTTTATTTATAACTCCAAGCAATTGACGGAAATTGACAGATTTGCTTCTGATAGTTCTATCAACGTGATGATCATTAATTCACAGGCATTCAATGCAAAAGGTAAGGATGCAAGACGTATTTCTATGAAATTGGATGAGTTCCGCAGCCGCAGGCCGATCGATATTATTGCCAGGACTAATCCTATCGTTATTATTGATGAACCGCAGTCGGTAGAAGGCAAGCAGACGAAGGAACGCCTGAAAGAATTTAATCCGCTGATGACGCTGCGTTATTCTGCTACTCATAAAAGCGACAGTATCTATAACATGGTTTATCGGCTGGATGCCATGGAGGCTTACAACAAGCGGTTGGTCAAAAAAATAGCAGTAAAGGGCATTACCGAAACAGGCAGTACGGCTACGGAGAGTTATGTTTATTTGCAGGGCATCAATCTTTCCAAGTCTGATCCAACGGCTACGTTAGAGTTTGATTTTAAAGGAGCTGCTGGAATCCGTAAAATCAGTCGTATCGTTGGGATTGGGTATAATTTATACGATAATTCAGGACAATTAGATGAGTATAAGTTGGGCTTTGTCATCAAAGCTATTGATGGACGCGATAATTCTGTCGAGTTTTTGAACGGTATCAAACTGTATGCAGGTGATGTTATCGGTAAGGTAAGCGAGGATCAGCTGCGCCGCATCCAGATCCGCGAAACGATCTTATCGCATATCCAGCGTGAACGGCAGTTGTTTTACAAAGGTATTAAAGTATTATCGTTGTTCTTTATTGATGAAGTTGCCAGGTATAAGCAGTATGATGCGGCAGGACAGGCTTCCAATGGCATTTATGCAGATATTTTTGAGGAAGAATATAACGATGTTGTCAACAACTTACAACTTCAGTTTGGTGAAGATGATTATATTAAGTATTTAGAAGCTATCTCTGCCCATAAAACCCATGCCGGGTATTTCTCGGTAGATAAAAAGGGCAGGCTGATCGACAGTAAGGTGGGGCGCAGGGAAACTACCTCTGATGATATTGATGCTTATGATTTGATTATGAAAAACAAGGAACTGCTTTTGGATAGAGATCCCAAGAAGTCTCCGGTGCGTTTTATTTTTTCTCATTCTGCTCTGCGTGAAGGCTGGGATAATCCCAATGTATTTCAGATCTGTACGCTGAAACAGAGCGGCAGTGATGTGCGCAAGCGTCAGGAGGTTGGGCGAGGGCTGCGTTTGTGTGTCAATCAGGATGGCGAACGTATGGACAGCAATTTGCTGGGAAATGACGTTCATACTGTCAATGTGCTGACTGTTATTGCCAGCGAAAGCTACGACAGTTTTGCGAAAAGTCTGCAAAGTGAACTGGCTGAGGTTGTAGCAGACCGTCCCCGTGCAGTTACAATAGATCTGTTTATTGGGAAAGTTATTCGGGATGCTAACGGTAATGAACAGGTTATTGATATTGGTATTGCTCAGGCGATTCATTTTGATATGATAATGAATGGTTATATTGACCGTAAAGGTGCGCTGACAGATAAGTATTATGCGGATAAGGCCAATAATGAGATCATGGTTGCCGAGGAGGTTCAGGATTCGGCGGCGGATGTGCTTGCTATTGTTGATTCTATCTATGACAGTAAAGCTATGCTGCCGGAAAATGCCCGCAGCAATAATGTGGAATTACAGGTCAATCATGATAAACTGGCTATGCCGGAATTCAAAGCCTTATGGAAGAGGATTAACAGTAAGTCCGTTTATGTGGTGGATTTTGATACCGATGAGCTGGTGCGTAAGTCTATCAATGCTCTTGATGCTCGATTACGTGTATCCAAGATTTTCTTTAAAGTGGAAACCGGGCATATGGATAATATCAAAAGCAAAGATGCGCTGAGCAGCGGCGATGCTTTTATAAAAGAATCGTCAAATTCTTACGGCACAGGAACTAAAATTACTGTAAATCATAGCGTGAAATACGATCTTGTCGGTAAACTTGTAGAAGCAACGGGACTGACGCGAAAAGCAGTTATTGCAATTTTGACCGGAATCCAGAAAGCAGTTTTTGATCAGTTTAAGGATAATCCCGAGGACTTTATTTTAAAAGCAGCTGCTCTTATCAATGATGAAAAAGCAACTGCCATTATTCAGCATATTACATATAATGTTTTGGATGAGCATTATGATACTGATGTCTTTACTGAGCCGACGATCAAAGGCAGGTTGGGCGTAAATGCGATTAAATCGACTAAGCATCTGTACGATCATATTGTATATGATTCGACTAATGAGAAGAAATTTGCAGAGGATTTGGATGTCAGTAATGATGTTGCTGTGTATGTAAAGCTTCCAGATGGCTTTTATATTTCTACTCCGGTTGGGCGTTATAATCCCGACTGGGCGATTGCATTTTACGAAGGTGCGGTGAAACATATTTATTTTGTTGCTGAGACCAAAGGATCGATGTCGTCTATGCAGCTTCGATTGATTGAGGAATCAAAGATCCACTGTGCAAGAGAACATTTTAAAGCTATCAGCAGTGGAAATGTAGTTTATGATGTTGTGGACAGTTACCAGTCGTTGCTGGATAAGGTTATGAAATAATTTTGGAGGGATATGTAGATGATTGCGCCTACATCAGTAGATACAAATTTGAGCCAGTTACTGGAAGAAGTTAGCAGCGGTAAAATACAGCTGCCTGAATTTCAGAGAAGCTGGACATGGGATGATAATCGTATTCAGGGCATTATTGCCAGTCTTTCACAAGGTTATCCGATGGGGGCTGTTATGCGCCTTCAATATGGAAATCCGGATATAAAATTCAAGTATCGGCCTATAGAAGGCGTAAGTGGAATAAGCGTTATGCCGGAACATTTGGTATTAGACGGTCAGCAGCGCTTGACATCTATTTATCAGGCGGTTTTTTCTGATAAATGTGTGAAGACAAAGAATGACAAAGAAAAAAAGATTGAAAGGTTCTATTACTTGGAAATAGAAAAATGTATGGATGAGAGCGTTGATAGAGCTGATGCTGTTATTGCAGTTCCAGCAGACAGAAAAATTAAGGAAAACTTTGATAGGAATATCAAGCTTGATTTATCTGATCGCAATAAAGAATTTGCGAATAAAATGTTCCCGATGAATATTGTTTATCACAGTAAGCAGCTTACTGATTGGATGATGGGGTATTTTAAATTCTATAACGGGGATAGTGCGGCAACAGATTTGTTCATGGAGTTTAAGGCAAAAGTGATTGACACGATTATCGCTTATAAACTGCCAGTTATAACTATGGACAAATCAACTCCGAGGGATGCTGTTTGTAAAGTTTTTGAAAACGTTAATACTGGTGGAGTAGCGCTCACTGTTTTTGAGTTGGTAACTGCTGCCTTTGCTACAAGGGAATTTGATCTTCGCAAGGATTGGCTTGCATGTAAACGTGTGATACAGGGCAGGGATGATACTCTGCGTACAGATTTATTAGATGGTATTGATGAAACTACATTTTTAACGGCAATTACCTTGTATATCAGTTATATAAATAAGAGTAATGGAAAATCAGGAGCTGTTTCCTGTAAGAAGAAAGATGTACTGGCGCTGGATTTTGATTCTTATATAGCTAACAGGGAACAGATTCTTGTAGGATTTCAACTTGCCAGAGAATTCCTTTTAAAATATCAATTTGTGTTTAGAATGCGTGATCTTCCCTATACAACGCAGCTGATTCCACTTGCGGCAATCTGTGCAGCGCTTGGAAAGTCAAAATGCAATGAGCCCAATACTATAAAAATCCTTTCGCGCTGGTATTGGTGTGGAATTTTAGGTGAGCTATATGGTGGTGCTAACGAAACACGGTACGCCAATGATATAGAGGATGTTATTGAAGAAATTTATGGCAGACCAAATGCTTCGAGAACGATAAATTTTGCTTTTTTCTCTTCGACTAGGTTGCTTACATTGCAGACCAGAAACAGTGCTGCTTATAAAGGTATCATGGCCTTATTTTACATGCAAAAGTGCCGTGATTTTATGAATAATATTACGATTGATATTGTTAACAGTATGCTGCAATCCCCAGATATTCATCATATATTCCCAGAGGCTTACTGTGAAAAAGTGGGCATCAGTCGCCAAAAATATAACTGTATTGTGAATAAAACTCCTATTTTGCCGGAAACAAATCGTTCGATTGGTGGTAATGCGCCGAGTGTTTATACAAGATCCATATTGAAGAAGGTGGTTGGACTTACTGAGTTAGAATTGAAAGGCAGGATCGAATCTCATTTAATAAACTACAAGTCACTTGCAACTGATGATTTTGATACATATTTTATCGACAGAGCCAAGAAAATACTTGATCTTATCGAGATTGCTATGAATAAACCAGTATCAGATAGAAATGCTGAGATTACGGTACAACAATTTGGAGCAGCTTTAAAATGACGGTACAATCTCCGCCACATCGCCGCTAAAATCGTCACTGTTTCGCCTGTTCATAAAAGAATAAAGAAATAAACAAG
>ERZ773144.2512-NODE-2512-length-14222-cov-37.648479_pt1 | contig 14222 bp, 9 predicted proteins | sample MGYA00580849_ERZ773144 | MGnify/ENA primary metagenome ERZ773144 (study PRJEB29015, sample SAMEA2737861) | human gut metagenome | biome: human gut; feature: human-associated habitat; material: faeces | place: China | collected 2012 ...
GCTGCGGCCCAGCTGCTGGCCGCGGGCCAGTGTGACCCGCCCACGGCCTGCCCGGAGATAAAGCTTTTCGCCGCTCCCAGCCGGGAGGAAGAAGCCCGCGCCGCCGCTGCCGCCATCCGCCGCCTCATGCGGCAGGGCGTCCGCTGCGGGAAGGTGGCGGTGGTCTGCCGCGACATCTCGAAATACCGCGCCGCCGTCAAGTACGAGTTCCGGATGGCGGACATCCCCCTCTACTGCGACGAGCCGACGACGCCCGAGTTCAGCGCCCCGGCCACGGCGGTGCGGTGTCTGCTGGCCATTGCCCGGGGTGCAGAGCTGACAGAACAGCTCACCACCCTGGCCAAGACCGGCCTCTGCGCCCTCACCGAGGAAGAGGTCTGCGCCCTTGAAAACTACGCCTACACCTGGTCGCCGAATGCGGCGGCGTGGCGTGCGCCCTTCGAGAAGAACCCCCGGGGCTTCGGCGATGTGGAGCCTACCGACGAGGACAGAGAAAACCTCGCCCGGGCCGAAAAGGCCCGCGCCCTTCTCATCACCGCCGCCGACGGCCTGCGCGGGAAGCTCCGCTCTGCCAACGCCGAGCAGATGAGCCGCGCCCTCTACTTCTGCCTGAAGGAGCTGGGTGCGGAGGACGCTCAGGCTGCGCAGGTGGAGGCCATCCGGGCTGAGCGGGGCATCCCCGCCGCTGAGGAAGCCGCCCGGGAGTGGAACGTGGTCATGGGCCTGCTGGACGAGATGGCAAGTCTGCTGGGCGGCCAGAGCGTTACCATCCCCGAGTACGAAGAGCTGTTCGGGCTGCTGCTGCGCTCGTCCGACCTCGGCCACATTCCCCAGACGCTGGACGCCGTGGTGCTGGCCAGCGCAGGCAAGATGCGCCTTGACGCACCGGACTATGTCTTTGTGCTGGGCCTCTCCGAGGGCGAATTCCCCGCCGCGCCCGGCGAGACGGGCCTGCTGACCCACGCCGACCGCGACGCCCTGATGGCGCAGGAGATCGAGCTTCCGGACTGCTTTGAGAACCGGGTGGTCCGCGAGCAGGTCTGCTTTTATAAAGCCCTCACCGCCCCGGCCAGGGGCCTCTGGCTCAGCTGGCCGAAGGGGCAGGGCCAGACCCTCTGCGCCGCCCTCGAGCCCATCGTGGACGTGCTGAGACCGGGTGCGCCGGAACTCGACCTGACCGACCTTGCCGCCACTGCCGCCGACGGCCTCGACGTGCTGGGCGGCGGCTGGCCCCTGACGGAGATCGAACGCGCCAGCCTCACCGAGGCCCTTCATGCCCCCGGCGGGGCAGAACCCGAGGGCCTCGCCCTCCTGCGCCGGATGGCGGGCCGCAGCCCCCGTCAGGTCAGCGACCTCGAGGCGCTGGAAACGCTGCTGGGCCGGCGGCTCCGCATCTCGCCCAGTCAGCTCGAAAAATACTACACCTGCCGGTACGGCTATTTTCTGCAGTACGTGCTGGGTCTGCGGCCCCGCAAGCGGGCGGAGCTTTCCGCCGACCAGAGCGGCACCCTCATGCACTGGGTGCTCCAGATGGCCCTCGACCCCCACCCCGGCCCTGACAACCCCTGTGCAGGACTGAGACCCTTCCTCGACCTCGACGACGAGGCCATGGCGGCGCTGGCCGGGCTTCTCGTGGATGAGTATGCAAAGCGCTACCTCCCCGAGGACACGGCCCGCTTCGCCTATCTGCTCTCCCGCCTCAAAAAGAGCATGACGGGTCTGCTGTGCTACCTGCGGGACGAGCAGCGCCAGTCCAGCTTCAAACCGGTGGCCTGTGAGCTGAAGATCGGCCCCGGCGAGGACGCCGTGCGGGGCCAGACCTACCGCCTCTCCGATGGCCGGACGGTGCAGCTCATCGGCACCGTGGACCGCGCCGACGAGTGGATCGAGGACGACGGCACCCGCTGGGTGCGGGTGGTGGACTATAAGACCGGCACGAAAAAGCTCGACCTGCGGGAAGTCTACTGCGGCCTCGACTGTCAGATGCTGCTCTACCTGTTCAGCCTGACCCGGGACGCCGACGGACGATTCACCGGGGCAGAGCCTGCGGGTGTGCTGTACCTGCTGGCCGACCCGGCCCCCGAGACGACCACCCGGGGCAAGGCTGCCCGGAGCATGGAATACAAGCTGGACGGCCTCGTCCGGGACGAGCAGAAAGTCTTTGACGCCATGGACGCCGAGGAGACGGGGCGGTATCTGCCCTTCAGCTTCCGGGGCGGTGTACCCAGCCCCTACCAGAAAGAGAAACGCGCCGACAAGGCCAAGCTCTCCCGCATCCAGCTCCATCTGGACGACCTTGTGACCCAGATGGGCGAACAGCTCTACAGCGGCTGCATCGCCGCCGAGCCGCTGGTCACGGGCCGCAGTCCCTGCCGGTGGTGCGACTACGGTTTCATCTGCTGCCATGAGGACGGCATCGGAGAGCGGGCGCTGGACGCCCCTGCAAAGCCGTTTGAACCGCCAGAAAATTCAGATAAAAAGAAGGAGGAAGACCAGTGAGCGAGACAAAATGGACCCCGGCCCAGCGTGCCGCCATCGACGACCGGGGCGGTGCGCTGCTGGTGAGCGCCGCCGCCGGCAGCGGCAAGACCGCTGTCCTGACGGAGCGGGCCGTCCGGCTCATCACCGACCCGGAACATCCCGTGGACGCTGACCGGCTCCTCATCGTCACCTTCACCAACGCCGCCGCCGCAGAGCTCCGCGCCCGCATCGGGCAGGCGCTGCTCCGCCGCAGTCAGGCAGAGCCGGGCAACACGGCCCTCCGCCGCCAGCGGATGCTGCTGCAGAGAGCCCCCATCTGCACCATCGACGCCTTCTGCCTCGACCTGCTCCACAAGCACTTTCAGGCGCTGGACATCCCGCCGGACTTCACCCCTGCCGACCCCGGCAGCGTGGAGATGCTGCGGAACGCGGCCCTCTCCGAGACGCTGGAAGCGGCCTATCAGGATGCGGACTTCTGCGCCTTCGCCGACCTCTACGGCAAGGGCCGCACCGACAAGGCGGCGGGGGAGGCTGTTTTGCAGGTCTATGACTTCCTCCGCGCCCTGCCGGACTACGATAAAAAGCTGGACGAGATGCTGGCCCCGTGGCAGGACGAGAACGGCTTTGCCCGCACCTGCTGGCATGATATTCTGATGCAGGAGGCCGCCCGCTCTGCCCGGGCCGCGAAGGAGCTGCTCTGCGCTGCACGGAACGACTGCAGGGCGGACTTCGTGACAGCTCAGGCCGACGCCGAGGCCAGCAAGAAGACCCCTGCAGCCAAGGAAAAGGCCGTGGCGGCAGTGAACGAGAAGTTCGCCGAACCCCTCGAGAGGCTGGAAAACTCCGCCGCCCTGCTGGGCGAGGTGGAGCGTCTGGCCGGGGCAGGGGAATGGACGCCCCTCTACGACAGGTTGACGCCCTACGTCCTCGGCATGGAACAGGCCCCCGGCCTCAAAAATATGAAAAAGCGGCTCACCGGTGAGCACAAGGACGCCGTCAAGACCCGGGCCGACGAGGCCGCGAAGCTCTTTGAAAAAATCGAAGACCTCATCAGTTGCAGCCTCGACGAAGCCGAGCTTGACCGGAAAGCCGCCGAACCCTGCCTCCGCGCCCTCTTTGCCGCCGTGCGGGACTTTGACGCCCGCTTTGCGGCCCGGAAGCGGGAGAGAAGATTGCTGGAATTCAGCGATTTCGAGCATCTGGCCCTGCGGCTCCTGTGGGACGCCGACGGCCAGCCCACCGAGCTGTGTCAGGGCATCCGGCAGGGCTACGCCGCCGTCATGGTGGATGAGTATCAGGACACGAATGCCCTGCAGGACGCCCTTTACCGCTGTCTGGCCAGCCCGGCAGGGGATGACCTCTTCCTCGTGGGCGACTTAAAGCAGAGCATCTACCGCTTCCGTCAGGCGGACCCCAGCATCTTCCGGGAAAAGCTGGAGAGCTGGCCCCTCCTGCCCGGCGGCGAAGCCCGCCCCCGTCCCGAAGACGGCCGGCCCGGCGAGAACGCCATGCTGGCGCTGGACGCCAACTTCCGCTCTGCCCCGCAGGTGGTGGCGGGCATCAACTTTATCTTCGAACAGCTTATGACGCCGGCTCTGGGCGACACGGCCTACGGCGACGGCCAGCGCCTGGTCTGCGGCGCCCCCGGCGCGTACGAGGGCAGTGTGGAGGCCCACTTCCTGCCCGACGATGCCGCCGAGACGGATGCAAAATATATCGCCGACCGCATCGAGGCGATGGTGGCCTCCGGCGAGCCGGTGCGGGACGGCGGCACCACCCGCCCGGTGCAGTACGAGGACTGCTGTGTCCTGCTGGCGGCGAGAGGCGACTTTCCGGCCTACGCCGAGGCCCTGACGGCCCGGGGCATCCCGGTCTACGCCGACGCCCGGGAGAACCTGCTGGACGCGCCCCACATCCGCCCCCTCATCGCCCTGCTGCGGGTCATCGACAATCCTGCGCAGGACATCTATCTCGCTGCCGCCATGCTGGGGCCGATGTTCGGCTTTACGGACGACGACCTCGTCCGCCTCCGGGCCGGGGCGCAGACACCCGATCAGCACACCCGCATCAGCCTCTACGGCGCAGTTTTACAGGCCGTCCAGAGCGGGGCGGAGGATGATTTCACCCGCCGGGTGCAGGCGTTCTACCAGCGTCTGACGGCCCTGCGCCGGATGGCCCGGAGCGTGCCGGTGGAGGAACTGCTGGAAGAAATTTTTGTTTCCACCGGCTACCTCGCCGCCCTCGGTGCCATGGAGAACGGCCAGCGCCGCCGGGAGGACGCGCGGCGCTTCGCCTCCTTCTGCGCCGGGGCGGGCGCGGGCGGCATCTCGGCCCTCGTCCGTGCCATCGACGCGGCCACGCTGGCGGGCTCCACCGGGCAGGAGACTGCCCCCGGCGGGGCGCGGCCCGGCTGCGTCACCATCATGACCATCCACCGCTCCAAGGGCCTGCAGTTCCCGGTGGTGTTCGTGGCTGACACGGCCCGGCAGTTCAACGCCGCCGACACCCGCCAGCCTGTCCTGCTCCACCGCGTCTGCGGCGCAGGCCTCCGTCTCCGTCCCGAGGGCGGCGAGGGGGCCTATAAGACGGCGGCCTACACCGCCCTCTCCACGGTCCACGCCGCCGAGATGCGGAGCGAGCAGATGCGGCTTTTGTATGTGGCCCTCACCCGGGCGCAGGATAAGCTGATCTTGACGGTCCCGCTGGGCATTGGCCGGACGTCCAACCCCTTCGCCAAAGCCGCCGCCTTCCTCGCCGCCGGGGCGGGGGAGACCCTGAACGCTCAGGCGGGCAGCTTCGCCGACTGGCTGCGGGCGGCGCTCCTCGTCCACCCCAACGGCGGGCCTCTCCGCCGTCTGGCGGGGAACCTCGAGCTGCCCTTTGCGGACACCAGAAGCACCATCGCCCTCACAGTGCAGGCCGATGTCCTCCCGCCCGAAGAAGCCCCCGCCGAGTCGGAAGAGCCGCCCCGGCCCGAGGCCGACCCGGCCCTTGTGGAGACGCTGCGGCAGGGCTTCGGCTGGCGGTATCCGGCGGCAGCGCTGGCGGACATCCCGGCCAAGGTCAGCGTGACCAGCCTCGTCCACGCTGCTGAGCAGACCACCCTCGAGCGCCCGGGCTTCCTCTCGAAGGACGGCCTCACCGCCGCCGAGATGGGTACGGCTCTCCATGCCTTCCTCGAACACGCCGACTTCGGGGCGCTGGCCGCTGTGCGGGACGCAGAGGACGACGCCGTTCTGGATGCCGTCCGCGCCGAGCGGGAGCGTCAGGCGGCGGCGCAGCTCACGCCCCCCGCTATTGCCGGGAAGCTGGATGTCTATAAGATACTCCGCTTTGTGCGCAGCGAGGCGTTCCGCCGCATCTGCGGGGCAGAGGATGTGCTGCGGGAGCTGGCTTTTATCACCTCGCTGCCCGCCGCCGAGGTCATGGCCGCTCAGGGCCGCGCCCTGCCCGACGGCCCTGTCGCCGACGCCGGGGTGCTGGTGCAGGGCATCGCGGACATCGTCCTCGTCTACCCCGACCACCTCGAGCTTCTGGACTACAAGACGGACCGCCGCAAGACCCCTGCCGACTTCGTCCGCGCCTACCGCGCTCAGCTGGAGCTCTACGCAAAGGCCATTGAGAAGCGCTTCGCCCCCCGGAGGGTGACATATAAAGGGATATATTCGCTGGAGCTGGGGGAGCTGATTGAAGTATAAAATGACAGGAGCACAGAAAAATGGGAACACTGCTTTTAGGCGAAATTGAATCGGCGCTCCTGCAAGGATACTTCGGTGAACTGCGGACGAAAGAAGTTGTGGTCACAGAAGAACGGATGGAGCACATCCGGGAGCGCCACCCGCAGGATGTGGAGCTGTTCATACTTTATGGAAAAGAGACCGTCGTGAAGCCGGATATTCTGCTGGTCGATGAAAAACATACCGGAACAGTCTTTGCAATAAAGCGCCTGCCCGAAACGAATCTGAATGTAGTCGTCCGGCTCGTGATGGAAACAGATCGGGAAGACCGCAAAAATTCTGTGATGACGTTTTACCGTATCCGGGAACGCAATCTGAAAAAGCTGATGGAGAAAAACCGGCTGCTTTACAGCCGGGAATAATCGTGGTATAATAAGCATAGGATAAGAGTGCATTTGAAGTAGAGAATGTGCTGCTACACACCCACTGGGTCAAAAGAAATGCGGGAACGGGCACACCCGCCAGATGCAATCAACGGGGGAACGGCAGAAATGCTGTTCCCCCATTCCCTTGTCCGGGCATCTTTTTTTGAAAAAGCGCATAAAAATGCTTGACAGCCTCCCCGGGGTGTGGTAGAATACCCGAGTAAAGAAAGCAGCTACGGCCTGTGCCGCGCTCGCCTTGAGGGGTAAGGACCCCCGGGCTATACCCTGAACCGATTCGTCTTGTAGACCGAATCGCGCTTTTGAGTGAATTTCGCGCGGCTGTCCCGAAACTGGGGCGGCCGCGTTTTCTATGCCAAAAAACGCAACACTATGGACTATTGTTTGGAGGTGCATTCATTATCGCTACCGCTGGAAAGTCGAAGGAACTGGAGATCAACGGTCAGATCCGTGACCGTGAGGTTCGCCTGATCGGAGCCGACGGCGAGCAGAAGGGCGTGGTCAGCATTCAGGTGGCCATGCGCGCTGCTGAGGACGCCGGACTTGATCTGGTCAAGATCGCCCCGCAGGCTGTCCCGCCTGTGTGCAAGGTGCTGGATTACGGCAAGTACCGCTTTGAACAGCAGAAGAAGGAGAAGGAAGCCAAGAAGAACCAGAAGGTGGTCGAAGTCAAAGAGACCCGCCTCTCGCTCAACATTGACACCAACGACTTCAACACCAAGCTGAACCAGACGGCCAAGTTCCTGGCCGCTGGCCACAAGGTAAAGGCCTCGATCCGTTTCCGCGGCCGTGAGATGGCGCACAGCGCACTCGGTGCTGACGTGCTGAAGCGCTTTGCTGAGGCCCTGCCTCAGGCAAGCATGGATAAGCCGCCGGTCCTCGAGGGCCGCACGATGTCCATTCTGCTGATCCCGAAACCCAATAAGGACTAATTTTAGGAGGATACTAAAATGGCTAAGATGAAACTGAAGACGCACTCCGGCGCTAAGAAGCGCTTTAAGCTGACCAAGAACGGCAAGATCAAGCGCGGCCATGCATTCCGCAGCCACATCCTGACCAAGAAGACCACCAAGCTGACCCGTGGTTACCGTCAGCCCAGCTACGTTGATAAGACCAACGCAGCTACCATCAAGAGCATGCTGCCCTACGCCTAAGAGCGAGCCGCAGGCAAACACATTCTACTGAGATAACTAAAGGAGATATAAAAAATGGCACGTATTAAGGGCGCAACCATGACTCACAAACGTCGCAAGAAGATGCTGAAGCTGGCCAAGGGCTTCTACGGCTGCAAGAGCAAGCACTTTAAGATGGCTAAGCAGCAGGTCATGAAGAGCGGCAACTACGCTCTGGCTGGCCGCCGCATGAAGAAGCGCCAGTTCCGCAACCTGTGGATCTGCCGCATCAACAACGCTGTCCGTCCTCTGGGCATGAACTACTCCAGCTTCATGGCTGGCCTGAAGAAGGCTGGCATCGAGCTGAACCGCAAGATGCTCAGCGAGATGGCTATCAACGATCCCAAGAGCTTTGCAGCTCTGGTCGAGACCGTGAAGAACGCCTAATAGACCTTAAAAAAGACGCCCGCGCGTATCAAATACGCGGGCGTCCTTTTTGTATGTTTTGGTAGTTGGAGGAAAGACGGATGGAGAAGATCACCAGCCGGGAAAACGCAAAAGTCAAATACGCCTGCCGTCTGGCGTCCAGCGGGGCGTTCCGCCGGGCCGAGGGCCGCTTTCTGGCCGAGGGGCGGAAGCTCTGCCCCGAGCTTTGCCGGGGCGCAGAGCTGGAGACCCTCTTCTGCACCGAGTCGGCGCTGGAAAAATGCCCGGAGCTTTCGGAATTGCCGGGCGAACACTACCTTGTGGAAGACCATGTGGCCGATAAGCTGGCCGACGTGGGGACCCATCAGGGGGTGTTCGGCGTTTTCCGCACCCCGGTGCATCCCTTAGAAGAGGTGAAGACCGGCGGGCGCTACCTCGCCCTCGAACGGGTGCAGGACCCCGGCAACGTGGGAACGCTGCTCCGCTCTGCGGCGGCCTTCGGCTTTGACGGCGTGCTGCTCAGCGACGGCTGCGCCAGCGTCTTTGCGCCCAAGACCCTTCGGGCCTCCATGGGCGCAGCGGTGCGCATCCCCGTCATCGAGGCGGGAAAGATGCCCGAGGCCATCGCCCTGCTGCGGGAGAAGGGCATCACCTGCCTTGCCGCCGCCCTCTACCAGTCCCAGCCCCTGAGTGCGGCGGCGTCCGGCTACCCGGACGGCGTCTGCGTCGTCATCGGCAGCGAGGGTCAGGGCCTCACCGATGAGACCATCGCCGCCTGCACCGGCACTGTCCGCATCCCCATGACCGACCGGGTCGAGAGCCTGAACGCCGGAATCGCGGGCAGCATCCTGCTCTGGCATTTCCGGGAGGAGAGCCTGTGACGCGGGCCGGGGAGGGGCAGCTGAGCCTTTTCCCGTCCGAACCGGCCCCCGACCCGCTCCTGTGCTGGCTCTGGCTGGCGGGGACGCTGGGCGCGGGCAGTCAGCGGGCCGGAGCCGTGCTGGACGCCTTCGGCGGGGCGCAGGAGGCATGGGAGGCCCGGGACACCGATGCCTTCGCCGCCGCTGCCGGACCTGCCGCCGTCCAGCGCGCCTGCCTGCCGGATAACACCCCCGAGCACTACCGGGCCTTTGCGCGGCGGTGCGCGGCCCGGCGCATCCGCATCCTGCCCTATGACGACCCGGACTATCCGCTGGCCTTCTCCCGCATCTCCGATATGCCGCTGGTGCTCTACTGCACCGGCGACCCCCGCTGGCTCAATGAGCCTGCCGCTGTGGGAATGGTGGGGACCCGGAAGCCCACCGAATACGGTCTGCGGGCCGCAGAGGACATCGGGCGGGGCCTCGCCCGGGCGGGGGCCATCATCGTGAGCGGTCTGGCCGACGGGCTGGACAGCGCCGGACACCGGGCGGCGGTGGGGGAGAACTGCCCCACCATCGCGGTGATGGGCGTCCCCATCGACCGGACCTACCCTGCCGCCAACCGGGAACTCCGCCGGGCCATCGAGAGGCGGGGCTGCGTCATCAGCGAGTACCCGCCCGAAAGTGAGCCGGTGGGTGCCAACGGCTTTTTGCAGCGCAACCGCCTCATCGCGGCCCTCTCCGGGGCGCTGGTGGTGGTGGAGGCCAAGGAAAAGAGCGGCACCATGTCCACCGTGGGCCACGCAGAGCGGTACGGGAAACCGGTGTTCGCCGTGCCGGGCAGCATTTTTTCGCCCGCCTCGGCGGGGACGAACGCCCTTCTGCGGGACGGACGCGCAAAAGCGGTCTGTACAGCGGCGGATTTATTTGGTACACTGGGGCTGCAGAACGCAAGACCGGCCCCGGCACCCCGGGAGACGCCCCGGCCCCTGAGTGAAAATGAGCGGCTGGTGCTCTCCTGTCTCGGCGCAAAGGCGCAGGGCGTGGAGGAGCTGGGCGTCAAGAGCGGTCTGCCCACGGCGGCGCTGCTGGGTGTCCTGATGAAGCTCGAACTTGCGGGCCGGGTGAGCTGCCTGCCGGGCAAACGGTATATTCTGCGCGGAGGAAGCGCAAGTTAAAGAGGAATAACCTCTCCGTCATCGCTGCGCGATGCCACCTCCCCTACGGAGGGGAGGCCTTGGCAGTCCGGCACACGGGTGTTTCCAGGGAAAATGGCGGGCTTCGCCTTTTCCCTGAGCACAGCGGCTGATGAGGATTTATATATAGGAGAAGAACGTAATGGCAAAACTCGTCATCGTGGAGTCGCCTGCCAAGGCGAAGACCATCGGCAAATATCTGGGCAAAGACTACGAAGTTACGGCCAGCATGGGCCACATCCGCGATCTGCCCGCCTCCCAGCTGGGCATCGACATCGAGCATGACTATGCGCCGCAATACATCAGCATCAAAGGTAAGGAAAAGCTCATCAAAGAGCTGAAGAGCAAAGCCAAGCACTCCGACGGTGTGCTGCTGGCGACCGACCCGGACCGTGAAGGCGAAGCCATCAGCTGGCATCTGGCCAACATCCTGGGCCTTGACCCCCACGAGCCCAACCGCGTGACCTTCGATGAGATCACCAAGAAGGGCGTGAAGGAGGGCATGGCCCACCCCCGCGCCATCAACGAAGACCTCTTCAACGCCCAGCAGGCCCGCCGTGTGCTGGACCGTCTGGTGGGCTATAAGCTGAGCCCCTTCCTGTGGCGGAAAGTCCGGCGCGGCCTGTCGGCGGGCCGCGTCCAGAGCGTGGCCGTCCGCATCATCGACGACCGCGAGAAGGAGATCGAAGCCTTCAAGCCCGAGGAATACTGGAACGTGGACGCCACCCTGGGCGTGGGCCGGAAGAGCTTCACGGCCCGTCTGGCCTCCGACGACAAGGGAAAAAAGCTCCTGCCTCACTCTGAGGCCGAGGCCCGCGCCATCGAAAAGGGCCTCGAGGGGGCCGAGTACACCGTGGGCGAACTGAAAAAGGGCAAGCGCGCGAAGCAGCCCACCCCGGCCTTCATCACCAGTACCCTGCAGCAGGAGGCATCCCGCCGTCTGGGCTTCACGGCCACCCGCACCATGCGGGCCGCCCAGACCCTTTACGAAGGCGTGGACATCGCCGGCCACGGCACCATGGGCCTCATCACCTATATGCGTACCGACAGCCTCCGCATCTCCGACGAGGCCGTGGCAGCTGCCAGAGAGTACATCGCCGGGGCCTACGGCGAGAGCTATATCTGCCCCTACAAGCGCACCTGGAAGACCAAGAGCGCCACGGCAGCGCAGGACGCCCATGAGGCCATCCGTCCCTCTGTGCCGGGCCTGACCCCCGACGAGGTGGACAAGAGCATCAGCGGCGATACCGCCAAGCTCTACCGGATGATCTGGAGCCGCTTCATGGCCAGCCAGATGGCGGACTGCCAGCAGGACACCGTGTCCGTCACCGTCTATGCCGGCGGCTACCGCTTCAAGGCCAGCGGCTACACGGTCACCTTCGACGGTTTCACCGCCCTGTACGAAGAGGCCACCGACGAGAAGGAAAAGAAGGAGACCAGCCTTCCTCCCCTCGAGGAGGGTCAGGTGCTCAAGCTGCGGGAGCTGAAGAGCGAGCAGAAGTTCACCCAGCCCCCCGCCCGCTACACCGAAGCCACCCTCATCAAGGCGCTGGAAGAGAACGGCATCGGCCGCCCCTCCACCTACGCCCCCATCATCACCACCATCATCGACCGCGGCTATGTGGAGCGGGAGCAGAAGAAGCTCAAGCCTACCCTGCTGGGCCGGGCCGTGGACGGCCTGATGCTGGAGCAGTTCCCCCACATCGTGGACGTGGATTTCTCGGCAGAGATGGAGAAGAACCTCGATAAGGTCGAGAGCGGCAAGACGGACTGGCACAAGACCGTGGACGACTTCTACAAGGGCTTCGCCGCCAGCCTCGAGCAGGCCGAGAAGAACATGGAAGGCAAGAAGGTCAAGGTGCCGGACGAGCCGTCCAGCGAGGTCTGCGACCTCTGCGGCCGTCCCATGGTCATCAAGGTGGGCAAGTACGGCAAGTTTTTGGCCTGCAGCGGCTTCCCCGAGTGCCGCGGCACCAAGCGCCTCGTGAAGGATACCGGCGGCATCTGCCCCAAGTGCGGCAAGGGCCGTATGCTGGAGCGCAAGAGCGCCAAGGGCCGCATTTACTACGGCTGTGAGCGCTACCCCGACTGCGACTTCATGACCTGGGATATGCCGGTGGCCGTCAAGTGCGAGAAGTGCGGCTCCACCCTGTTCCGCAAGGGCTCCAAGCTCTACTGCGCAAAAGAGGGCTGCGACTTTGAGATGCCGGTGCCGAAAAAGGGCGATTAAGAAAAAACGGGCTTGCCCTCTCCGTCACCTGCGGTGACACCTCTCCCAAAGGGAGAGGCTTTGGCAGGTCGGGCCACTTCCTACTGGACGCCCGAGGCCCAATGTGGCGCAAAAGGGCGGGCCTTGCTACAGAGGCCAGCAGCTTCTGGACAACGCACCTTGTCAAGCTGCCGTGAATCGAGGCAGCAGGGCACTACGGTTTTCGAAATATCGAGCTTTGCTCATCCAGCGTGAGCCTGACCGGCTCGCCAGTGCCTCTCCCTTTGGGAGAGGTGGCAGCGCGGCAGCGCTGACGGAGAGGGCAAGGACGCTAAAGGAAAAGATGAACGAATGAATCAATATAAAGTTACTGTTTTAGGTGCCGGTCTGGCGGGCTGCGAAGCGGCCCTCTGGCTGGCGGGAAAAGGCGTGCAGGTGGAGCTCTACGAGCAGAAGCCCACTCACTTCTCCCCGGCCCACAAGAGCGAGGGCTTCGCGGAGCTCATCTGCTCCAACAGCCTGAAAGCCGAGCGTCTGGACTCCGCCTCCGGCCTGCTGAAAGAGGAGATGCGCCGGATGGGCAGTCAGCTCCTGAACGCCGCCGAGGCGGCCCGCGTGGCCGCAGGCGGTGCGCTGGCTGTGGACCGCGACACCTTCAGCGCCGAAGTCACCCGGATGGTGGAGGCTGAGCCGAACATCACCGTTCACCGGGATCGGGTGGAGCACATCGACGAGAGCGCGCCCATCCTCGTGGCTACCGGACCCCTGACCGACGGTGCGCTGGCAGACGAGATCGGCCGCCTGACCGGCGACGAGCGCCTCCATTTCTACGACGCCGTGGCCCCCATCGTGACGGCGGAGAGCCTCGACTATGAGAAGGTGTTTGCCGCCTCCCGTTACGACCGGGGCGAGGCCGACTACCTCAACTGCCCCTTCAACAAGGCCGAGTACGAGGCATTCCACGCCGCGCTGGCCTCGGCAGAGCGAGCTCCGCTCCATGAGTTCGACGCGGGCGCAGAGCAGGGCGCACAGCCCGACCCCGATGCCCACGGCAAAAAAGCGGATACCGTTACGGTCTACGAGGGCTGTATGCCCATCGAGATCATGGCTGCCCGGGGTGCCGACACCATGCGGTTCGGCCCTCTGCGCCCGGTGGGCCTCATCGACCCCCGCACCGGCCACCGCCCCTGGGCCAACGTCCAGCTCCGGGCCGAAAATAAGGAGCGGACCCTGTATAACATCGTGGGTTTCCAGACAAACCTGAAATGGGGCGAGCAGAAGCGGGTGTTCAGCATGATACCTGGCCTCGGGAACGCCGAGTTCGTCCGGTACGGCGTCATGCACCGCAACACCTTCCTCGACGCACCCCGGGTGCTGAGCGCAGGGCTCTGCCTCAAAGAGCACCCCAACGTCTTCTTTGCAGGCCAGATCACCGGCTTCGAGGGCTATATGGAGAGCGCGGCCTGCGGCCTGCTGGCGGCGCGGAACATTTACGCCCGTCTCGAGGGCAAAGAGCTGCCCGCACCGCCCATCGACACCATGTGCGGTGCGCTCATCCAGTATCTCACCACCGAGAACAAGCATTTCCAGCCCATGGGCGCGAACATGGGCATCCTGCCCCCGCTGCCGGAGGACCAGCGCCCCCGCGACAAGCGCCTGCGTTACATGGCCGTGGCCGAACGGGCCGTGGCCAGCTTCCAGCAGTGGCTGGATGAAAATAACTTCTGAATGGGCAGTGGGCTAGGCTGCTGACAGAAAGGATGAAACCTATGAAGATCATCGTAGATATGATGGGCGGCGACAACGCCCCCCTGGCCG
>ERZ773144.2536-NODE-2536-length-14133-cov-8.007956_pt1 | contig 14133 bp, 24 predicted proteins | sample MGYA00580849_ERZ773144 | MGnify/ENA primary metagenome ERZ773144 (study PRJEB29015, sample SAMEA2737861) | human gut metagenome | biome: human gut; feature: human-associated habitat; material: faeces | place: China | collected 2012 ...
TCAATTAATATATCTAATATGAATACAAAATAATTAACATTTTTTATTTTTTCAATAAATTTATCAAATTATAATTTCCTAAGAAATAAAAAAGACACAACCTTTAAAGTTGTGTCTTTATTTATATAAAGCTTTATATAAACCCTTTGTATTCTCTCATAACAAGATGAGCATTTATTTGCTGAACAGTATCTATTGCAACTCCAACTACAATTATTATCCCAGTTCCTCCAAAAAATACTGGAAGATTAAAGGCAGTAAAAAGTGTATATGGAAGTATAGATATGATTGCTAAGAAGAAAGCACCACCCCAAGTTATTCTTGTCACGACACCTTCTAAATACTCAACTGTTTCATTTCCAGGTCTTATTCCTGGAATAGTTCCTCCACCTTGCTTTAAGTTGTCAGCAACCTTTTCAGGATCGAAAACTATAGCTGTATAGAAGAATGAGAAAAATATTATTACTGTTGCATATACTATCATATATACTGGATGTTTTTGGCTGAATACCATCGCTAATGTAGTTTTAAAAGTATATTGTGAAGGTATTGCATTTATAATTACTGATGGTATCATCATAACTACTGATGCAAAGATAACAGGCATTACTCCTGCACTGTTAAGTTTTAAAGGTATATATGAGTTTTGACCCATTCCACCTTTTCCACTAAATCCTTTCCCTACATAGTGAATAGGTATTTTTCTTTGTCCCAATTGGAAAATTACTATCCCTGCTACTGTAATTACTGCTGCTCCTGCTATAAGGATAAGTACAGGTATAAGGAATTTACTTCCCTTCATTGTTTGAATTGTCTGAACTACACTAGAAGGTCCTCCAGATATTACATTCAAGAAGATAAGTAATGAAACCCCATTTCCTATTCCTTTTATTGATATCTGTTCCCCTATCCACATAAGGAAAACAGTACCAGCAGTCAAAGTAACTACTGTAGTCAAGAAGAACAATGTTCCTGGTGTAGTAACCAGTCCCACAGACTGAAGCCACATACATACTCCAAAACCTTGAACTACAGCAATAGCTATTGTCAAGTATCTCGTCCATTGATTGATCTTGTTTCTTCCTGCTTCTCCATCTTTTTGAATTTCTTCAATTTTAGGAATAATTACAGCCAAAAGGCTGAAAACGATTGAAGCGTTAATATAAGGGACAATCCCCAGAGCGAAGATAGAAACTCTTTTAAAAGCTCCACCTGAAAACATATTAATGTATCCCAATATATCGCTTTGTGCTGTCATAGTTGCAAGTCTATCTACATCTATGCCAGGAGCTGGAATATATGTCCCAACTCTAGCAACTAAGAACATTAACAAGGTGAAGATAATTCTATCTCTTAGCTCAGGAATTCTCCTAATGCTACTCAATTTTGCATAAAATTTTTCCATCAAAGTCAAAACAACTTCACCTCGCTTCTCAAACTAACAATAAAAACTATTTGTTGTTTCCAGCAACATCAGCAAATGTTTTAACTTCTAATATTTCTACAGATCCACCTTTTGCTTCAATAGCAGCTTTAGCTGATCCAGAAACTTTATGAGCTTTAACAGTTACTTTTTTATCAAGTGATCCATTTCCTAGCACTTTGATTCCATCTTTTAAATCTCTTACTAATCCACTTTCGAATAAAACTTCTGGAGTAACTACTGCTCCATCTTCAAATTTATTCAATAAATCCAAGCTTATTAAAGCATATTCTTTTTTGAATATAGCATTTGAGAAACCTCTTTTTGGAACTCTTCTATAGATAGGCATTTGTCCACCTTCGAAGTAAGTTTTAACTCCTCCACCCGCTCTCGAATTTTGTCCGTTACTTCCTTTTCCAGATGTTTTTCCTAATCCAGAAGATTCTCCTCTTCCAACTCTTTTTCTAGCTTTTCTAGGTACAGAAGGCATTAATTCATTTAATTTCATCTTATGCTTGCACCTCCTCTACTTTAAGTAAGTAAGAAACTTGAGCTAGTTTTCCTTTTAACTCAGGAGTTTCTACATGCTCCACTACATCGTTCATCTTCTTAAGCCCTAGCGACTTTACAGTTGCTATGTGGTTAGGCTTTCTTCCGATTATGCTTTTCACAAGCTCTATTCTAAGCTTTACCATCTAAATTCCCTCCTAGCTTAAGATATCTTTAACTTCTTTTCCTCTTTGAGCAGCTATTTTTTCAGCTGATCTTAACATTTTCAATGCTTCAACAGTAGCTCTTGCTACATTGTGCTTATTTCTAGAACCTTTGATTTTTGTTAAAATATCATGAACTCCTACAAGTTCTAATATTTCTCTTGCTGCAGATCCAGCAATTACTCCAGTTCCTTCATATGCAGGTGCCATCCATAAAGCTGTTGCACCCCATTTTCCAGTGATTTCATGAGGAATAGTTTTTCCTTTTAAAGAAACCTCTACCATGTTCTTTTTAGCAGAAGCGATAGCTTTCTTTATAGCATCAGGTACACCATTTGCTTTCCCTAATCCTAATCCGATTTTTCCTTCTCCATCTCCAATTGCTGCTAAAACTGAGAAAGATATTGTTCTTCCTCCTTTAGTTGTCTTAGAAACTCTTGAAATTTTCAATAATTTTTCTTGATATTGTTTTTCTTCTCTATTTGCTAACTTAGACAAGTGAAATCCTCCTCTCTCTAAAGATTTAGAAGCTTAATCCTGCTTCTCTAGCTGCTTCTGCAAGAGCGGCTATTCTTCCTGTGTATTTATACCCAGATCTATCAAATACTATAGCTGTTATCCCTTTTCCTGTTGCTCTTTCTGCAAGTGCTTTACCAACAGTTTTTGCAGCTTCAACATTTCCACCATTTGCAATATTTGCTTTTAATTCTTTATCTATTGTAGATGCAGAAACTAATGTTACTCCATTCACATCGTCGATTAATTGAGCAAAGATATTGTTGTTTGATCTATATACAGAAAGTCTTGGTCTATCAGCTGTACCAGAAATTTTACTTCTGATTGATAAATGCTTTCTTGTTCTTACAGCTTGTCTATCTACCTTCTTAAACAACTGTCTTACCTCCTTATAGTTAAGCTACCTTACGACTTTTTACCTTCTTTTCTTCTAATAACTTCATCAGAATATTTAACACCTTTTCCTTTGTAAGGTTCAGGTGGTCTTTTAGCTCTGATGTTAGCTGCTACTTGACCTACTACTTCTTTTTCGATTCCTTCGATATGAATAGTAGTATTTTTTTCTACAGTGAATTTGATTCCAGGAATCTCATCAATGATTACAGGATGAGAAAATCCTAAAGATAATTCTAATCCTTTTCCTTTTTCAGCAGCTCTGTATCCAACCCCTACTAGGTTTAAAGTTTTCTTAAATCCTTCTGAAACTCCAACTACCATGTTATTTAATAGAGCTCTAGTTGTTCCATGTATAGCTCTAACTTCTGGTAAATCATTAGGTCTTTCAATAACGATTTCGTTCAAACTTTCATGATGTTTTTCTTCTTTTGCATGTTTTATTACTAATTCTTTGTTAAATTCTTTCTTTAAAGTACCTTTAGGACCTTTTACAGTAACTTCATTTCCATTAACTGTAACTTCAACTCCAGAAGGCACAACAATAGGTTTTTTACCTACTCTTGACATTTACTAGACACCTCCTAAGTTTTAATTACCAAACAAATGCAAGTATTTCTCCACCTACGTTTTCTCTTCTAGCTACTCTGTCAGTAACGATTCCCTTAGAAGTGGATACAATAGCAATTCCTAGTCCTGATAAAACTCTTGGCATTTCTTCAACTGAAGAATACACTCTTCTACCTGGTTTAGAAATTCTTTTTATTCCTTTGATAATTCTGTCTTTACCATCATATTTTAAGTACACTCTTATACTTTTTTTGTTCCCATCAGTAACAACTTTATAGTTTGCAATGTAACCTTCTTCCTTAAGAATTTCAGCTATTTTGTCTTTTAAAGTTGAATGAGGTATATCTACTTTTTCATGCATTACTGCATTTGCATTTCTGATTCTTGTTAACATATCAGCGATTGGATCTGTTAAATACATCTACGAAAATCCTCCTTCCTATCAAATTACCAAGATGATTTCTTAACTCCTGGTATAACTCCAGCTCCTGCAAGCTGTCTGAATTTTACTCTTGAAATTCCAAATTCTCTCATGAATCCTCTTGGTCTTCCGTCTAACTGACATCTATTTCTTTTTCTAACTGCTGAAGAGTCTTTTGGAAGTTTGTTTAATTCAAACATAGCTTCCATGTCTCCCTCTGCAACTCTCTTTTTAAGTTCTGCTCTTTTTTCAGCATATTTATCACATAGTTCAGCTCTTTTCGCATCTCTAGCGATCATTGACTTCTTTGCCATCTATTCCTTACCCTCCTCACTATTACTTTTTGAAAGGCATTCCAAACGCCTTAAGTAAAGCTCTTCCTTCTTCGTCATCTTTTGCAGAAGAAACCATAGTGATAGACATTCCTAAAAGTTTATCAACTTTATCAAATTCAATTTCAGGGAAAACTAATTGATCTCTTAATCCTAGAGAGTAGTTTCCTCTTCCATCAAATGCATCAGCTGGAACTCCTTCGAAGTCTCTTACTCTTGGAAGAACTACATTCACTAATCTATCTAAAAAGTCGTACATTCTTTCTTTTCTTAAAGTAACTTTTGCTCCGATTGGCATTCCTTCTCTTAACTTAAATCCAGCTTCAGATTTCTTAGCTTTTCTTACTAGTGGTTTTTGTCCAGAGATGATAGTTAAATCTCCCATAGCTGCATCTATTAATTTTACATTTTGAGTAGCTTCTCCTACTCCCATGTTCACAATTATTTTTTCCAGTTTTGGACATTCCATAATGTTATTAATTCCTAATTCTTTCATAAGAGCTGGAATTATAACATCGTTATACAATTTGTGATATCTAGAAACGTATTTAGACACTTACGTTTTCCTCCCTTCTTATAGAACTTCTCCAGATACTTTAGAGTATCTTACTTTTTTACCATCTACTACTTTATGACCAACTCTTGTAGGTTTTCCTGCTTTTTCATCAAAAAGCATAACTTTTGATGAGAATATAGCAGATTCCTTAGTTACAACTCCACCTTGTGGGTTTATTGGAGTTGGCTTCATATGTTTAGTAATCATGTTTATTCCTTCAACTACTACCTTCCCTTTTTTAGGGAATACTTTTACAACTTTACCTGTTTTACCTTTGTCTTTTCCAGAGATAACATATACTAGGTCTCCAGTCTTTACATGTAATGTTTCAGGTACAAATTTGATCTTAGGTTTAGCCACGACTATTAGCCTCCTCTCTTATTAGATTACTTCAGGAGCTAGAGATACTATTTTCATAAAGTTTTTTGCTCTTAGCTCTCTTGCAACTGGTCCAAATATTCTTGTTGCTTTTGGTTCATTATTAGTATTGATTATAACTCCAGCGTTATCGTCAAATTTTATATATGATCCATCTTCTCTTCTTAATTCTTTTCTTGTTCTTACTATTACAGCTTTTACTACGTCACCTTTTTTAACGTTTCCACCAGGGATTGCTTCCTTAACTGATGCGACAACGATGTCACCAATTCTTCCGAATCTTTTTTTAGATCCACCAAGAACTCTTATAATCATAAGTTTCTTAGCTCCAGAGTTGTCAGCAACATTAAGGATAGTTTGTTGTTGTACCATTAAAATATCCTCCTCTCACAATAATTGGAATTATCTAGCTTTCTCGACAATCTCTACTAGTCTCCATCTCTTATCTCTTGATAATGGTCTAGTTTCCATAATTCTTACTTTATCTCCAGTTTGAGCTACATTATTTTCATCGTGAGCTTTAAACTTAGTAGTACTTTTTACTCTCTTTTTATAGATAGGATGTAAAGTCATTGTTTCTATTGCAATAACAATTGTTTTATCCATCTTGTCAGAAACAACTATTCCTTCTCTAACTTTTCTTTCGTTTCTCAAGACATTAACCTCCTCTTCCTAAGAATCAAAACATCTATAAACTGAACGAGATTATCTTTCATTTAAGATTGTGTTAATTCTAGCAATTTCTCTTCTAACTTCTCTAATTTTAGCAGTGTTAGTAAGTTGACCTAATGAAAGTTGGAACTTTAGGTTGAATAATTCTTCCTTAAGCTCTTTACACTTAACAACTAAGTCTTCAGTAGACATTTCTCTTATTTCCTTAGCTCTCATTAGTTTTCACCACCATTCTCTTTCTTTACGATTTTACAACTGATTGGAAGTTTCATCGCAGCTTTTCTCAAAGCTACTAATGCTCTTTCTTCAGTTACTCCTGAAACCTCAAACATGATTCTTCCAGGTTTTACAACTGCTACCCAACCTTCAACATTTCCTTTACCTTTACCCATTCTCACTCCAGCTGGTCTAGCTGTGATTGGTTTATCTGGGAATATTCTGATAAAAGTTTTTCCTTCTCTTTTAAAAGTTCTGTTGATAGCAACCCTACATGATTCTATTTGTCTATTAGTAATCCAGTGTGGCTCAAGAGCTTGTAGTCCGTAATCTCCGAATGCTACAGTATTTCCTCTTTGAGCAGTACCTTTCATTCTACCTCTAAACATTTTTCTATGTTTTGTTCTTTTTGGCATTAACATGACTACGCTTCTCCTCCTTCCCTTTTAGTTGGAAGAACTTCACCATGGAAAACCCATACTTTTATTCCTAGAGCTCCATAAGTAGTGTGAGCTGTTGCTACTGCATAATCAATATCAGCTCTTAGTGTATGTAAAGGAACTTTACCTTCAACTACCCATTCAGCTCTGGCAATTTCTGCTCCATTTAGTCTTCCAGAAACCATAACTTTGATTCCTTTAGCTCCAGCTCTCATAGCTCTCATAATAGCTTGGCTTACAGCTCTTTTATATGCTACCCTTTTTTCAATTGAAGTAGCAATATTTTCTGCAACAAGTACAGCATCTTTATTAAATTCTTTTACTTCTTGAACTTTAACTGTTACTTTTTTACCAGTTAATTTTTCAAGTGATACTCTAAGATTATCTATCTCAGCACCTTTTCTTCCTATGATTATACCTGCTTTTGCAGTATAAACAAGAACAACTACATTAGAAGGAGAAGTTCTTTCGATCTTTACCTTCGATATCCCTGCATGGAAGTAGTTCTTCTTGATAAGTTCTCTGATTTTTACATCTTCATGGAAGTACTTAGCGTATTCCTTCTTATCTGCATACCAGTTAGAATCCCAAGATCTTGTTATTCCTAATCTTAGTCCTCTAGGGTCTACTTTTTGTCCCACAGTCTTACCTCCTTAAACTACTTTTCAGAAACTGCCACTACAATGTGAGCTGTTGGTTTTCTGATTATATCCGCTCTTCCCATAGCTCTAGGCATTATTCTTTTAAGAGCTGGTCCATCATTAATCATTATTGTTGAAACTACTAACTTATCTTCATCCATTTTGAAGTTGTTAGTTGCATTAGCAACAGCTGATGCTAATGTTTTCTTTATTATTCTAGCTGCTTTTTTGTTTGTAAACTCTAGAATATCTAATGCTTCTAGCGCTGATTTTCCTCTTACTAAGTCAGCTACTAACCTAGCTTTTCTAGGAGACAATCTTACGAATCTAGTTATTGCTCTAGCTTCCACTAGTCCAACCTCCTTTATATCATACATCAATAAAATTTAGTATTTTATATTATTATTTTTTCTTCTTTTTATCCACACCGTGTCCGTAGTAAGTTCTAGTTGGTGCAAACTCACCTAGTTTGTGTCCAACCATTTGCTCAGTTACGTGAACAGGTATGTGCTTTTTACCATTGTACACACCAAAAGTGATTCCAATGAAATTAGGGAATATAGTCGATCTTCTTGACCAAGTTTTAATTACTGCTTTTAAGTTTTCAGTTGCAACTGCATCTTCAACTTTTTTCATTAAGTGATGGTCACAGAAAGGTCCTTTTTTTAATGATCTAGCCATTACCTATTAGCCTCCTCTCGAAAATTATTTATCGTTTCTTCTTCTTACGATAAATTTATCTGTAGTTTTCTTACCTCTAGTTTTAACACCCATTGCAGGTTTTCCCCAAGGTGTTAAAGGAGCTTTTCTACCTACTGGATTCTTACCTTCTCCTCCTCCATGAGGGTGATCAACAGGGTTCATTACAGATCCTCTTACATGAGGTCTTTTACCCATATTTCTGTTTCTTCCAGCTTTACCGATTTGAACTAAGCTATGTTCAGAATTTCCTACTTCTCCGATAGTTGCCATACATTCACCGTGAATTAATCTAAGTTCACCTGATGGTAACTCTATGTGACAGTAAGTTCCTTCTTTAGCAACAAGTCTTGCTGCTGTTCCTGCGGATCTTACTAATTGTCCACCCTTTCCTCTTTGTAGTTCAATATTGTGAATTTGAACCCCTACTGGCATGTCTTTTATTTTAAGTGCATTTCCTGGTTTAATCTCAGCTTGAGATCCTGCCATAACCATGTCGCCCTTTTTTAATCCTTTAGGTGCTAGTATATATCTTTTCTCTCCATCTACATAGAATAGAAGAGCAATATTAGCAGTTCTGTTTGGATCGTACTCGATAGATTCTACTCTAGCTGGTACATCAAGTTTGTTTCTTTTGAAGTCGATAATTCTGTAAAGTCTTTTGTGTCCTTTTTGTCTGTCTCTACAAGTTCTGTGTCCATAGTTGTCTCTACCATAAGCAGATTTTAAAGGTACAGTTAAAGACTTTTCAGGTCTTACATTATCTAAATCTTCATTGACTAATCTAGACATGTGTCTTGTTCCATTAGTCATTGCTTTCATTTTTCTAATAGCCATTTTTGCTTAACCTCCGTTTAGACCTATATATATCTTTAGCCGTTTTACAGTATTTTATACTTCTTTAAAGTAAGTTATTGTATTTCCTTGAGCTAATTTAACGATTGCCTTCTTTTTAGCTTGAGTTTTGTAAAGTTTCATTCCGTGTCTTTTAGTAACAGGTTTACTGTTAAGAGTTGATACTGTTTCAACCTTTACATTAAATAATTCCTCAATTGCTTTTTTGATTTGAATCTTGTTAGCTTTTGGGCTCACTTCGAAAGTGTACTTGTTGTACTCTCTTCTAAGTGTTTCAGTTTTCTCAGTTATTACAGGTTTTTTTACTATATCATATGATGTCATTATCCAAGCACCTCCTCTATTGTAGTTAGTGCCTCTTTAGTAAGAATTACTTTTTCTTGTTTTAGAAGCCAGTATACACCAATTTCATTCGGTTGTAATACAACTGCATTTTCAAGGTTTCTTACTGATAAGTATAAATTGTAATCTGCTTGTTCAGCAAGATCATTTACTACGAATAATTGCTTTGTAGTTGCATTTACTGCATTTGTTAAAGCTATTATTGTTTTTGTTTTTGGTGTATCAATTGTACCATCAAGTACAAGGATATCTCCATTAGCTACTTTAGCTGATAAAGCTGATCTTAGAGCTAGGTTTCTAACTTTTTTGTTAACTTTTTTCTCATATGATCTTGGGTGAGGACCAAATGTAACTCCTCCTCCTACCATATGTGGAGCTCTGATAGTTCCTTGTCTTGCTCTACCAGTTCCTTTTTGTTTGAAAGGTTTTCTTCCCCCTCCTCTAACCATTGCTCTAGTCTTAGTAGCTGCAGTTCCTTGTCTAGCAGCTGCTAATTCTGCAGTCAATACTTCGTGAAGTACTGCTTGATTAGGTTCAATCCCAAACACTGTATCTTTAACTTCAACAGTTCCAGTTTGAGTTCCTGTCAAGTCATATATGTTTAAAACTGCCATTATTTTCCTCCTTCCACATCTACTAACCTATTATTTTTTTACTGCTGGTTTAACTACTATATAACTGTTTTTTGATCCAGGCACTGCACCTTTGATCAATAGTAGATTGTTTTCAACATCTACTTTCACTACTTTTAAGTTTTGAACAGTTACAGTTGCATTTCCGTATTGTCCAGCCATTCTTTTACCTTTAAGAACTTTTCCTGGCCATGATGACATTCCGATAGATCCTCCAAGTCTGTGGTTTCTAGAAACCCCGTGAGACGCTCTGTTTCCACCGAAGTTATGTCTTTTCATAACCCCTGCTGTACCTTTACCTTTTGAAGTACCAGTAATATCTACATACTCCACTTCAGCTAAGACATCAGCTTTGATTTCTTGACCAAGTTCAAAACCTTCTACAGAGTCTACTCTTAATTCTTTTACAAATCTTTGAGGATTAACTCCTGCTTTTTTGAAGATTCCCATAATTGGTTTAGTAGTGTTTTTTTCCTTTTTCTCATCAAATCCTAATTGTAGAGCTGTATATCCATCATTTTCTACAGTCTTCTTTTGAAGAACATAGTTAGGACCAGCTTCAACAACTGTTACTGGAATGAATTTTCCATCCTCAAATATTTGAGTCATTCCAATTTTTTTTGCTAAAATTCCTGACATTGTTTTTACCTCCATCAAATAATATATTGGTTGACAACTTGACCTCGTGGTTCTACTGTCTAGCTTTAAAAAAAGCGTCAACTTGTATTATTCTGTAAGGATAATTTGGATTTCGATAACCATCTTATCAAGCACAATCAAATTACCCGAATTAAAACCGTGAGTGCTTTTTGAAGAAATCATAATCTATTAGATTTGTTTGATTTCTATCCCAACACCAGCTGGCAAGTTAACTGCTGTTAACGAAGCGATTGTCTTTTGTGTAGAATTATTAATTTCTACCATTCTTCTGTGTACTCTCATTTCAAATTGTTCTCTTGAATCCTTGTTTACATGCACTGATCTTAAAACAGTGTACTTTTTAATTTTAGTAGGTAATGGCATAGGTCCTGCAATCTCTGCTCCAGACTTTTTAGCAACCTCCGCTATTCTTTTAGCTGATTGATCTAATAAAGTGTGGTCATAAGCCTTTAAGTAGATTCTTAATTTGTTAGAAGCCATCTATTCTTTACACCTCCTTCAAAATCATCTTTAAGGATCAAATATCCTTATACACTCTAAGGATTATATCATAGTTATAAGAAAAAGCAAAGCTTTTTTTTAATTTTTCAGATATTTTTTTACATCTTTCTCAACATAAGTTAAATTCATGATTTTATAATAATTTTCTTATGATTTTTTTCTTTCAAAAATATCTTTTTTGAAATTTTTTTCATATTTTTTTATATACTTTTTAATCTTATGTATTAAATTTCTGAAAAATATTTTCTTATATTCTTTATAGTATAGAGCAATATAAAAAGTATTATAAAAACTATCATCTCCTCCACAGTTATTATCATTCCCGGAAGCAGAGTCACAACAAAGGAAAACAATATACTGAAAAGAAAGATTTCTCTGGCTCTTTTCCTTCCTTGAATTAAAAATACTCCTGCTGTGATATACAAAATACTTCCTAATATATATTCAGCTGAAAATATTAATCTTCCATATAAATTTATTTCTGGAATATCTTCCAATTTTAAAGGGAAAAGTATAACTGTTATTCCTGCCAAAAGTTTCAAAGCTGCTGCTACTACGATTATTAATCCAATACTTCTCATTAAAAATGGTTTTTTCATCTTTCCTCCTAATATCCATATTTTCCCAGCATCCTTATTGTATCACATCAAGTTGCTTAATTATTATTTCATATAAATATTATTTTAAAACCACTTCACTAAAAAATTATATTTTATTCTTAAAATTTAATTTTCATGCTTTATTTTAAAAAATAAAAAAGAGAAATCTATCAGACAATAAATTCTAATTTCTTTCTCTTAGTATTTTATTTCATTTCATCTTTTTTCTTTAAAAATATTAAAGCTGCCGCTACAACAAGTAAGCATATTCCAATATATATTAAAGTACGAGGATTTTGCAGTCCTCCTATTATAATAATCGCCGAACCTATCATTGCCAGTACAGGAATTACCATTCCTCTTATTACTCCTTTCACTTCACCCTTTTTGTAGAGTTTTATAACATGAACATAAAGTATTATATATATGATGTAACTCGCTACTATAGGTATTTCAGATACATCTGAATTGGGAATTAGATTATTTTTTTGTGTTATATAGTTTATCCAACTCCATATTCCACTTACAACTATCGCAATAACTGCTGAATATATAGGTATATTTGTTTTTTCATTTATTATTTTAAGTTTATCTGACTTTGGAAGCATATCTCTCAATGCCAGTGAATATGGCAGACGTATAAAGCCCAGTACAAATCCATTGAGAGTCCCCATTACAGAAATAACTATAAATGTTAATACTACCTTAGCTCCATTTGCTCCAAAAATTTTCATTGCTGCAATATTTACGTGATTATCTCCTTGTTTCATTATATTTTCAGGACCCACCAATATACTTATTCCTACAAAATATAATATATATGCTACAAGAACAAATACAGGACCTATTGTCAGTGCAAGGGGAAGATTTCTTTTCGAATTTTTCAATTCATGAGCTATAGAAGTAGAAACGACCCAACCATCATATGAAAATGCTACTGGTGCAAGAGCTGCCAGCCATACTGCAGGAGATGCAGCTTCTGCTGTTTTTTCTGCTGCCAATACTATATATGGATCTCCATAAATAAATCCAGCCATTGCTATTGCTCCCAAAGGAATCATTTTTATTATTGTGGACCCATTTTGAAAATATCCTCCCACAGCTGATGAAAGTATATTTATTATAAAACAAAATATCGCTGCTAAAGCTCCTATTATTCCCAGTGTTTCAGCTGTTCCCTCTATATTAAAAAGCATACATATGTATACTGCTGCTACCCATGAAAGTACCCCAACTAGAGATGGATAATATATAAATACCTGAAACCACCCAAAAGCACAAGCTGTTTTTCTCCCAGAATATTCATCAGCATATGTTATAAGTCCTCCTGCTTTTGTAGTTCTAGAAGCCAGTATACTTATAGATAAACTTCCAAATATTATTCCAACTGCTGCTATCGAAAATACTAATATTCCTTTTATTATACTTCCACCAGTATATATCAATATATTGTCACTTTTAAAAAATATCCCTGAACCAATTACTATTCCTACTATCATTGCAATAGCTGTAAATAACCCATACTCTCTTTTCTCCATTAAGCTTTCCTTTCAATTTCTGTAAAAATTTATTCTGTTGAATTATACCTCAAAACTCATTTTTTTCAAAGATATTATTTTAAAATGATTTTTTAAAGAAAAACTTAACTTTAATTTTTTTGATCATTCTTAACAATGGATATCCTTTCAATATCCATAATTTTCTTATTTCTTTAAACCCTTCAAGGAATTTTTTTCTTTTCTCATCAAGTGGTTCAGAACATTTATTTTCCCAACACTTATATACTCCTGATATATCTACTTTTCTTAAAATTTTTTTTAATTTTTTCGGAATATATCTTGTAGATATACATGATTGAAAGTCTATCATATAAGGGTATCCATTTTTTCCCATTATTATATTCCCTAAATTTCTAAGATCAAGATGTACTATCTCTCTTTCATGCATCTCTCTTACATTCTTTTCTAAAGTAATAAAAAAATCTCTTTTAATATTCTTACATTGTTTTAAAGGCTTCCCTTTTATATAGGCAAAAGACAGTGTATATGGTGAAAGAAATTTTACCTGTTTAGTTACTGATTTATTCCCTTCTAACTTTTTTAAAGTTTTTCCTTCAATATTAATAGTAAATCTTCCAAAAATATTTTTTATCAACCATGGTGACCCTGAAAAATCTTTTATAGTGAGGTCAATTTTATTGTCACAGTATCTAAATACTGTAGCATTTGCAAATTGCCCTTTATTTAATAAAATAAGGTTTTCTTTTTTTATCTCTAAACTTTTATATTTCTTTTTTAAAAGATTTATTACTTTATTTTTTACTTTATCTATATTTTTATCCAGCATATTTTCCCTCTATTTACGATATCATCTATAATTCTTCATTATACTCTCGATTGACTATATAGTCAATGCTTTTTGACTATTCAGTCAACTGAATTAGGATTTTAAAGGATAAAAAAAGAGACCAGCATAATGCCGATCTCAATATTTTGATTTTTGGATTTAGCTAACTAAATTATTTAGTAATTTCAGCAACTACACCAGAAGCTACTGTTCTTCCACCTTCTCTGA
>ERZ773144.2562-NODE-2562-length-14017-cov-5.307692_pt1 | contig 14017 bp, 16 predicted proteins | sample MGYA00580849_ERZ773144 | MGnify/ENA primary metagenome ERZ773144 (study PRJEB29015, sample SAMEA2737861) | human gut metagenome | biome: human gut; feature: human-associated habitat; material: faeces | place: China | collected 2012 ...
ATTTATTTGAAAAAATCTTGACCTTAAACCTAGTTGAACGTTTATAATTATTTATATAAAGAAATATTCTTATATGATGCAAATAAAATTCTATAATAGAGGAGGCAGCAAGATGAAGAAGACAGCAATAATTTTATCAGCATTAACAATGATGATTTGTTCAAATGGAGTTATATATGCAGAAGCAGGTGATGGAAAACCATTGGAAATGAGCAAAATTGAAGTAAAAGCACAGGAAAAAACAGAAAATAAACAAATAACAGCTCATATTCACGCACAAGAAAGAAATATAGAAAGATAAAACAACTTTTTTTGATAACAAATTTTTATTAATACTAAAACTAAATTGTATAAAAGAGAAACAGTCATTAATTTTAATGACTGTTTTTTTAATGTATTATCTTCTTGCACATTCAGATGAACTTCCCACCAATATTTCTAAGCCATGAGTAAGAGAATCTATAATAAAAGATAAAGATTCTTCTACAGCTTTTGGACTTCCAGGCATGTTTATAATAAGAGTATTTTTTCTTATTCCAGCAGCAGCTCTGGAAAGCATAGCTCTTTTAGTTATAGTCATGGAATAAGCTCTTATGGCTTCTGGAATTCCTGGAGCAGCTTTATCTATTATTTCTAATGTTGCTTCTGGAGTTACATCTCTTTTTGAAAATCCCGTTCCACCAGTAGTAAGAATTAAATCAGCTTCATCATTATCACATATATTTTTTAATGTTTCTTTTATAAGCTCAAATTCATCAGGTATCAATATTTTTTTTGTCACTTTGTATCCATTTTCAATAATTATTTTTTCTATTACTTTAGTTGAAAGGTCTTCTCTCTCTCCTTTAGCTCCCTTGTCACTCATACAAACTATAGCTGTTCTAAACATAGATTAGTGCCTCCATAATGATTTTTTTTATTATATCATATATTTCTGGAGAAAAGAATGGAAAAGTATTTGAAAAATTTAGAAAAGTAGAAAATAAAGTTTGGAACTCTTGATATAAAATGTTAAATCTGATAAAATGGTCTAAGATAAAATAATGAGGTGATTAGATGAAAAAAGTTTTTACAACGTTGATAGCAGCAGTATCGATTTTTTTATTAGCAGCATGTGGGAAAACAGAAAAAAAGGAGATAACTATAAGTGCGGCAGCAAGTTTGAATGAGGTATTATCTCAAATAGTGGAAAATTATCAAAAAGAAAATAAAAATGTAGTAATAAATGTAAATTTTGGGGCCTCTGGAGCTTTGAAAAAGCAAATAGAAGGGGGAGCTCCTGTAGATTTTGTATTTTTTGCATCTAAAAAAGACTTGGAAGATTTAAAAAAGCAAGATTTAGTATCTGAAAAATTTTCTAAAGATATTCTTGAAAACACAATGGTAGTAGCAGGAAGAAAAAAAATAGACAGTTTATCTGAAATGCTGGATCATAAAGTAGCAATAGGAGATCCCGATGTAGTACCTGCTGGAAGATATGCAAAACAGGTATTGGAAAATGAAGGATTATGGGATAGAATGCAGGAAAACTTTGTACTTTCTAAAGATGTCAGAAGTGCTATGCAGTATGTGGATTTATATGAAGTTGATTATGCTATGATTTATAAAACAGACAGCAAGGTTATGAAAAATGCTGAAATAGTTTATGAAGTACCGAATACACTTCACACACCTATTATATATAGCTGTGGTATATTAAAAGATAAAGAGAGAGATGAAGTAAAAGATTTTTATAAATTCCTTACAACAAAGGAATCAATAGACATTTTTGATAAATTTGGGTTTAAAGTAATAAATGAATAGATTTGATATAAATGCTGTATTTTTAACCTTGAAAATAGCTTCTATATCCACTGTTTTAACACTGATAGCAGCAGTATTCTTAGTATGGGGTATGGAAAACAGGAGTAAAAAACTTAGAAGTATAATTGAAATGCTTATAAATCTTTCTCTTTTTATATCTCCTACAGTTCTTGGGTATATTCTCATTATATTCCTTGGAAAAAGGGGTATAATAGGTTCATATCTGTATAAGTTTTTTAATATTCAGGTAATATTTTCATGGTGGGCAGGAATAATCACTGCATTTGTAGTATCTCTGCCTCTTATGTACAATTGTATAAAAGCAGGATTTTCATCATTGGACTATACATACAGAGAAGCTGGAAAAGAGATGGGAGCTTCTGATTTTCAGATACTTCGATTAATAATACTTCCATTGATAAGGAGAAATATACTTGCAGGTATAGTATTATCTTTTGGAAGAGCTCTGGGAGAATTTGGTGCCACTCTTATGCTGGCAGGAAACATACCAGGAAAGACACAGACTATGTCTATTGCCATATATTCAGCAGTTGAACGTGGAGATAATGAAACAGCTAATCTTCTGTTGGTGATAGTACTTATAATAAGTTTTTGTATAATGTGTCTATATAACTATTTTTTTAAAGGAGCAGAAAAGTAATGAAAAAAATTGAAACTGTAAATGCAGTAGGATATGTATTACAGCATGATATTACAGAGATAATCCCTGGTGAAGTAAAGGGAAGAGCCTTCAAAAAAGGACATATAATAAAGGAAGAAGATGTAGAAAAATTACTGAGATTAGGAAAAGATCACATTTATGTTTTTGAATTAGGAGATAAAGGAATACATGAAAATGATGCAGCTCTTATTCTTGGAAAGCTAGGAAAAGGAAAAAATATAAGGTTGGCTGATGAGATAAAAGAGGGAAAAATAAATTTTTATGCTGAAGAAGATGGTGTACTTAAAGTAGATACAGAAAAACTTCTTGATCTTAATATGCTGGGAGAAATTTCTTTCGCAACACTTCCAGATAATATTCCAGTAAGAAAAGGAGAACTTATAGCAGGGGCCAGAGTAATTCCTTTAGTTGTAGATAAAGAAAAAATGGAAAAGGCGCAAAATATTATTTTAAGTCCTATATTAAATGTCAATAGTTACAGAAAGTATAAAGTAGGAATGATAACTACTGGAAACGAAGTTTTTTTTGGGAGAATAGAGGATAAATTTGGAAAAATAGTTACAGATAAACTTAAAAAATTTGATTGTGAAGTAATTGCTCAATTTCTTTCACAGGACAATAAAGAAATGATAAAAGCAAAGGCACAGGAACTTTTGGATATGGGAGCAGAAATGCTTATATTTACAGGTGGAATGTCTGTAGATCCTGATGATGTAACACCTTCAGCTATAATAGAAATGGGAGGAGAACTTGTAAGTTATGGTTCACCTGTTCTTCCAGGTTCTATGTTTTTGTTGTCATATCTTGGAAATGTGCCTGTAATGGGGCTTCCTGGATGTGTTATGTTTGCAAAGAGAACTATATTTGATTTAGTTCTTCCTAGAGTATTAAGTGGAGAAAAACTTACAACTAGGGATATTATGATGTATGGGAATGGAGGGCTTTGTCAAAGCTGTGAAATATGCCATTATCCTAATTGTACATTTGGAAAGTAAGAGGTAGGAAAAATGGATTTTACACATTTCAATGAAAATGGCAGAGCAAGAATGGTTGATGTCAGTGAGAAAGATGAGACTAAAAGAAAAGCGATAGCCAGAGGATATATTCAGATGGCAGCTGATACTATTAAAGCTGTAACTGATGGAAAAATAAAAAAAGGAGATGTTCTTTCAGTAGCACAGGTAGGGGGAATATGTGGAGCTAAAAAAACATGGGATTTGATACCTATGTGTCATAATATACTTCTAACTGGAGCAGATATAGATTTTGAAATAGCAGAAGACAGAATATGGATAGAGGCATCAGTAAAAACTACTGGCAAAACGGGAGTAGAAATGGAAGCTCTTACTGCTGTAAGTGTAGCAGCTTTGACTATATATGATATGTGTAAGGCCATAGATAAACATATGATTATAGGAGAGATAAAACTTATAAGCAAAACTGGTGGGAAAAGTGATTTTCTTTTAGAAAATAAATAAATTAAAAATTAAACTAAGTTTTAGAATCTTTGAAATAGAAGGTTCTGAAACTTTTTTATTTTTGATAAAAGTTATAAAAATATTCTTGACTTAGAGTGAACTCCATATGATTTACTTAAAGAAAGATAAACATAAATTAATATAGAAATACATTGCAATATTTTTTTATGTATCTTAATTTAATAATTTTTTTAAAGGGAGTGAAAAATATGAAAATTTCAAAAGAACTTATAGTATACTTTTCTCACAAGGGAAACAACTATGTTGGAGGTAAAATTGTAAATCTTTCAGTTGGAAATACAGAAGTAATAGCAAAAAAGATTCAAAATCTCCTGAAATGTGATATATTTAAAATAGAAACTGTAAAATCATACTCTTTAGATTATAATAAAACTACAGAAGAGGCTAAAAAAGAATTAAATATAAATGCCAGACCTGAAATAATAGGGGGAATTGAAAATATAGATTCTTATGATACTATTTTTTTAGGATATCCAAATTGGTGGGGAACTATGCCTATGGCAGTCTTTACATTTCTTGATATGTATAATCTTTCAGGCAAAAAAATAATTCCATTTTGTACTCATGAAGGAAGTCATCTAGGAAACAGCATAAAAGATTTAAAAAATCTTTGTTCAGATTCTAAAATTTTAGATGGTTTAGCTATTTATGGCTCTAGTGTAAATGAAGCAGATAAGGATTTAGAAAAATGGCTTCATAAATTAGGTTCTTTGAAATAATAATTGAAATTTGAATAAAGGAGGTAGTTATATGACCATTACAGAGGTTAGTAAACAATTTGATTTGACTGCGGATACCCTCAGATATTATGAAAGAATTGGATTGGTACCACCAGTACCAAGAAATAAAAGCGGAATAAGAGATTATGATGAAAATTCATGTCGTTGGATACAGTTGATGAAATGTATGAGGAAGGCAGGAGTCCAGATAGAAGCATTGATTGAATATGCAGCATTATTTCAAAAAGGAAATGAAACAGTAGAGGCGAGAAAGAGGCTTCTTATAGAACAAAGAAATCAGCTTATTGATAAAATGGAAGATATTAAGGAATCATTGCGTATTTTAAATAATAAAATAGATAGATATGAACATGAACTTATGATTATAGAAAAAGATCTGGAAAAATAAATATTATTATTTAAGCTTCACAAGTTTTTACTTGTAAAGTGTTAACTAATATACTGTTTTACTTTCATTAATTTAAAACATATAATCTGAAATATATAAATATAAAATTATTTTATAGGGGGAGAATATGTTTGAATTAGTGGAAGGAGCTAATATTTTATCAGTTTTCTTTTTGGGAGTAGCTTGTTTTTCAGCAGCATTTATTGATGCTGTTGCTGGAGGAGGGGGACTTATAAGTTTACCAGCTTTTTTAGCTTCTGGACTTCCAGCTCATATAGCACTTGGAAGTAATAAGTTTGCAGCATGCTGTTCTACAATTGCAAGCAGTGCTAAATTTGCTCAATCAGGAAAAGTTAACTGGATTTTAGTGAGAAAACTGGCAGGGTTTTCTTTCATAGGAGCAGTATTAGGAGTAAAGACAGTAGTTATGATAGATTCTAAATATCTCTATCCAGTAGCTATAATTTTATTAATAATAGTTTTATTATATTCTCTTTATAATAAAAATTTGGGAGAGAAAAATAGATTTAATGGATTAAATAGAGAAAATATAAAGTGGGGAATCATTATGGCATTTTCTTTAGGATTTTATGATGGTTTTTTTGGGCCGGGAGCGGGGTCATTTTTAATTTTTGCTATAATTAGAATATTTAAAATGGACTTTACTAATGCCAGTGGAAATGCTAAAATACTGAATTTAGCCAGTAATATGGCAAGTGTAATGATGTTTGTTGCTATGGGAAAAGTAAACTTTTTATATTCTTTTATAATGGCAGGTATCATGATAATAGGAGCTACACTAGGTGCTAAAATGGCAGTGACAAAAGGAAGCGAATTTATAAAACCAATATTTTTAATGGTTACCAGTATAGTTTTATCTAAAATGGTTGCAGAATCTATATTTAATATAGATGTAGCTGGATTAGGAAAAAATATAATGCTTTCTTTTTCTCAAATTTAGTTAAGAATTTAAAAAGGAGCTGCTGCAAATTTAAAATAGTTCAAATATGAAAATGTTGATAAAAGAATTTAGTTTTCTTCTATCAGCATTTTTTAATGCTTAAAAATAAAAAGGGCTGAGAAATTAGTAAATTAATTTACCAATTTACAACAGCCCCTTTTTTCTTTGTAATTATTTATATAGATTTATCCATATTTGAAGTACAGAAACAACAATAATTCCTGCTATAAAGAAAAGAGTAGCACTTCTATGTTTTGATGAAAGAAGCATATTAATTAGTTTTGCTATCAGTACCAACCCTATTAGTATACCTACAGAAAAAACTGTCAGAGGAATTATATAAAGATTATGTATGATTTCACTTAAAGAAGTGTAACTTGCAATGTGTACTGCTCCATCAAAAAACTTACTGATAAATCCAAGTATATTATAGTATTCTCCAAGCATCAGCAGAAGGAGAGAACCAGATATTCCAGGTATTATCATAGCTCCAGCAGCCAATGCACCACAAAAGAAAAGCTTTATGCAGTAAGAAAAAGTTATAACCTGTACAAGTGTTTTAGCATCAGTTTCGCTTCCGAAACGATAGTCTAAAAATACAAATATTAATGTAATAGCTGCTCCAATGATAAATGAAGTTATATTTTCTTTATTTTTTTTGTCTTCTCCCTTTATAATAAAAGGTATGGAAGGAAGAATAAGAAGACTGAAAAAGGCTGCAGTACTTCTAGGATAATTAGTAAAGCAAAATTCTATTATTTTAGCGAAGAGGATTATTCCTATAAGCATTCCAGAACAAATCTGAAGTAAAAATTTTCCATACTCTATCTTCTTTTTAAAAGGAACAGTAAGAAAATTTCCAATAGCCTCTGTCAGTTTATCATAAACTCCTAAAATAACGGCAAGAGTACCGCCAGAAACTCCGGGCATGATATTTGCCACACCAATTATTATTCCCTTAAAAAAAAGTTTAAACATATTTTGAATCCTCCTGATGTGAATGATATATTATTATATCATAGTACAATAAAAAAATTAAATTTTAGTAAAAGTTTTTATAAAAGTATTTATTTCTTTATTGAATCAAATCCATTTATAACAAGATTGATTTCACCAGTCAAAGGATCCATGATAAGTCCATGAACAGCTACATCTTTTGGAACAAGAGGGTGATTTCTGACTACAGACACACTTTTTTCAACAGATTCTTCTACACAGTCAAATCCATGCATCCATTCCTTTACATTTATACCAGAATAAAAAAGTGTATTCAGGGTATTCATATCAATACCTTTTGATTCCATTTTTTCAACTATTTTGTCAGCATTTAAATTGCTGACCCCACAGTCATAATGTCCAACTATAAAAACTTCTTTGATATTGAATTCATATATACAGATAAGGATACTTCTCATAGCACTTCCAAAAGGATGTATAACAAGTCCGCCAGCATTTTTAATGATTTTTGCATCACCATTTTTAAGATTCATAGCTTTAGGCAGAAGTTCTGTTAATCTTGTGTCCATACAAGATACTATTGCTATTTTTTTTTCAGGATACTTAGTAGTTTGATACTTTTCATATTCTTTTGCTTCAACAAACTCTTTGTTAAATATTAATATTTTTTCTAAATTATTTTTATTTTCCATGACACCATTCCTCTATATAGTTTTATAAAACTAAATTTGAAATATATTTTTATTTAAAGAATATTTTACTCCTCATGGAAGACTAAGTCAATCTGTTTATATAGAAAATATCAATAAAAAGGACTATATAATTATGAAAAAATGAGAAAAAATCTATATTTAAGTTAGATAAAAAATAATTATCAAAGAAAAAATAAAGAAAAATATATTTCCAATAAATAAACAAAAAGTTGAGTAACAGAAAAAACAGTCATAAAAATTTCTTCTATAACAGATAAGTTTATTTATCTGAGAGTTTTTATATTGTATTTTTCTCTTATAAATCTTATAAAATTATCAATTGTAGGGTGGTAACCCGGATTTTTTCCTGATATAAGATAAATAATACGCTCAGAAAGAGGGAGAAGAGGAATACTTTTTAATTTTAGTTTACTGTTTTCTTTTTCTTTAAGTTCTTTTTGAGCTGTTACCTCACTGCAGAATGTTATACCAAAATCTCTTGATACCAGAGTAAATATAGTTTCCATTTGTGTGCAGCTGCATGAAACCTGATGAGGAATTTGGTGCAGTTTAAGATAATCTAATATTATATTTGGAAATTGAAAATTATCATTAGAAAAAATTAATTTTTCATTGGCAAGGTCTTTCAATTCAATACTTTTATTCCCAGCAAGTCTGTGATTTTCTTCAACTACTGCTACAATTCTATCTTTTTGTAATTTTATTATATTCAATTCTGTTTTTAATTTTTCTAAAGATACATCTGTAAGTATTGTAAATGCCACATCTAGCTCTTTTTTTAAAATAGAATTAACTAGTGAAGAGCTTCCACTTTCTTTTATTATCATATCAATTTTGGGGAATTTTTCTTTAAATTCATAAAGATAATCAGGGAGTTGTAATGCAGAAAAAATGGGTAAAATTCCAATATTGATACTTCCCTTATTCATAGAAGCATATTCTCCCATAAGCTGTTCTAATTTTCCAAAACTATTGAGTATAGGAAGTGATGATTCAACAAAAGCCCTTCCAGCTTCTGTTAACTCTACTCTATGTCTTTTTCTTTCAAAAAGTTTTATATTTAGCTCATTCTCTAATTTTATAATTTGATTAGAAAGAGATGGCTGAGATATACATAATTCTTCAGCTGCTTTAGTTATATTTCCATGTTTTGCTGTAGCTGTTACATACATCAATTGCGTCCTGTCCATAAGAAAATCTCCTTTCGTAAAATGAATATTATATAAATTATTATTACATTTTTATCACTTTATTGTCAATTTAAATATAGTTTTTAACTATTAACTTTATAGTTTTTTTGATTTTTACAAATAATAATTCTGTTGTTATAATTCAAATATAAAATACATATAAAAAGGGGTGTGACATGGAAAGAAATTTAAAATATGATGTTGTAGTTGTGGGGGGAGGAGCAGCAGGGATATCAGCAGCTATAGGAGCTAAAAAAAGTGGGAAATCAGTTATCTTGATAGAGAGAAACAGTTGCTTAGGAGGGCAGGCAACTAATGCAAATGTAGCTTCCTATTGTGGTTTTTTTACTCATGGAGATGAGCCAAAACAGATAATAGGAGGAGTAGGACAGATGGTATTGGATAAATTATCTGCTATAGGCAAATATGATGGATATCGTCTTTCTACAGTTGGGAATGCCATTATTCCTTTAGATTCAGAAGCATTAAAGTTTGTACTGGATGAATTAGTATTGGAAAATGAGATTCCAACTTTGCTATATTGTACTCTGATAAAAACTAAAACAGAAAATTCAAAAATAACAATGATTGAATGTGTAGATGATATAGGGAGTATTTTTATTGAGGGAAAAACTTTTGTAGATGCCAGTGGAGATGGGAACCTAGCATATTTAGCTGGTGCTGAAATCATATTTGGCAATCCAGAAGGAATTACTCAGATGTCTACAAATATTATGAGAATAGGAAATTTTGACATAAATATAAAACTTTCTCCAGAGGTCATAGAAAAAGCAATACAGGCAGCTAAAAAAGATGGATTTAAAAATCTCAGTAAAGATTCAGGAATAATTTTTAAAGCAGAACAGTATGGATATGCTATTTTGCCAAGTGTTCAAGTGGAATCATTAGATTGTTCCACATTAACAGCCTGTGAAATGAATACAAGAAGACAGGCACAAGAGTATATAGAAGCATTTCGTAAATATATACCTGGGATGGAAAACTGTACTTTAATATCAACTGGGCCGAAATTAGGGATAAGAGAGAGCAGGCATATTGTAGGGAAGTATACACTTTCTTTAGATGAAGTTTTGAATGCAGTTAAAAATAAAAGAGGAATAGCCAGAGGAGCCTGGCCTTGTGAAAATCATCAAAAATTGGATAAAATGGCTGAATATTTATGGGTAAAAGATAATGATTACTATGAAATTCCAATAGATATATTATTATCTAAGAATATAAAAAATCTATGGAGTGCAGGAAGGACTGTGAGTGCTGATTCTATGGCATTTGCTTCTGTACGTGTGATGGGAATAAGTTTTGGAACTGGGCATGCTGCAGGAGTAGGAGCAGCATATATGGCTGAATATGAAGATATAGATGTTGATTCTATAAGAATAGAATTGAAAAAACAAGGGGCTATACTCTAAGGAGGAAATATGAATCAAAATTCTAAAAGAAATTTTTATATAATAGTATCATTTGCCTTGATTATCTTTGGAAGATTTATGCCGCTTCCTGAAGGAATGAAACCAGCTGGAATGACAATAACAGGGATATTTGCTGGAAGCTTGCTTTTATGGCTGACAGTAGCTATTGACTGGCCGAGTCTGCTTTGTATAGCTGCTATAGGAATGATACCTGAAATTGGTTTTAAAGGTGTATTTCTTAGTTCCTTTGGAAATGAAACTTTTGCTTTTCTGATGTGTACTTTTATGTGTACCTATGTATTATCTGAAACTCCATTTTTAAAAAGGTGTGCTCTCTATTTTATTACAAGTCCAATAGCTAAAAAAGGACCATGGATGTTTACAATTTCTTTTCTGGCAGCTATTATATGTATAGGATGTTTTGTTTCTCCAACAGTGCTTTTTGTAGTTTTTCTTCCTATACTGGAAAAAATAAATGAAATATTGGGGTTGAAAAAAGGTGATAAAATAGGAAATATGCTGATGATTGGATTGACATTTGCAGTATCTGTATCAGCTGGAATGACTCCAATAGCTCATGTATTCAGTATTATGGCTATGGGATTTTATACTACAGCTACTGGATTAACTATTGGATATGCTCAATATATGGCTTTTGCTATACCAGTTGGAATTATATGCACTGTTCTTCTTTTACTGATGTTTAGATTTATTATGAATCCAGATATGTCACAGATAAAAAACATAGATGTATCTTTTTTAAGAAATGAATTAAAGCCTATGGAGAAAAAAGAAAAAACTATTCTTGCTGTATTCTGTTTAGTAGTGGCATTGTGGGTATTGCCTAGTCTGCTGAAAGATATTTTTCCAGCAGTTACAAAAATAAGTCGTATGGGAACTGCTATGCCTCCTATACTTGGAATAATTCTTTATTCAATTATTTCTTTTAATGGAAAACCTTTATTGAATTTTGCTGAAGGAATGAAAAAAGGTGTACAGTGGTCAAGTATAATAATGGCAGCAGGAACTCTTGCTATTGGCAGTGCTATGACAAATTCTAATGTAGGTTTGGCTGATTATTTAATAACTATTTTAAGCCCTCTTCTTAAAGGAATAAATCCAATGCTTCTTGTTATAGCATTTACAGCATGGGCATGTATACAAACTAATTTTTCTTCAAATATGGTAACTGTAACAGTTGTGACAACAGTGGCTATACCATTGGTGCAAGCTACAAATGGAGCTATATCATGCCCAGCAGTAGTAGCGATTATAGGAATGATGTCTGCTTACGCTTTTGCTACTCCGCCAGCTATGCCTCATGTTGCCATGGCTATCGGATCTGGCTGGTCTGATACCAGCAGTGTGATGAAGTATGGACTAATTTTTATGACATTATCTATTATAATAACTGTAATTATTGGTTATCCAATAGCAGCTATGCTGATGTAAAGAAAAACTGAGAGGTCAATAATAAGACTTCTCAGTTTTTTATTTTAAGATAAAATTATTTTTTATTTAAGAAATTTTAATTAATATTTATATACCCTAGGAATTCTGGGACTCAATATTGTTAAAAGTTCATATATATTCATGCCAGTGAAATTAACAGCTTTAGTAATATCATTGTATAAAAGAACTTTATCTCCCTCTTTTACACTTCCATCAACTTCTATAAAAGTATTATCCATAGTTACCTGAACTATTTTAAATTCTTTGTTATTAATAATACATTTACTTTTTTCATTTCTTTTAAGAAAACCGTCACCATATCCTATTTTTATTTTTGCCAAATATTTACATCCTTCAATATCTAAATCATCTTTTAATTCATATGCAACATATTTATGATCTTCAATATCTCTTACACCAGCTATCTGTCCTTCTAAAGAAAAGACTTGTTTTAAATTTGGATCAAAATAACCAACTTCCTGCAACCCATATGTAAGCATTCCTACTCTCATATGAGTAGCTATTTCACAATTGTAATTCATTATAGCAGCACTATTTTGCAGATGTATCATTTCAAATTTGTCTTTTCCTATAGAATTTACTACATCTGTGAATAAGTTTATTAATTCTAGTCCATCTTCGTAATTTACAGCAAAAAGATGTGAAAATATTCCTTTAAATTTTAAATTATTTTCATCAGTGAATTTTTCTAATTCAGATATTTCAGAAAGAGATATACCATTTCTTCCAAACCCAAGATCTATTTTAAGCTGCATTCTGTCAGATGAGACTCCAGCTTTTACAAAATCTTTTAGTTCATTAAGATCATTGACAGCTATGTCCAGATTAGGATTATTTTTTATCAATTCAATATCTCCAATACTTTCAAAGACGAGAACTCTAAAATCATTTCCTAAGTTCATTTTCAAGATGTTTTCTGCTTCAACATAACGTGCTACGGCAACTTCTTTCTGTCCACCAGTATAAAGAGCCTTTACTATCAACTCTACCCCGTGTCCATAAGCGTTGGCTTTAACAACAGGAAGGATATTTTTTCCTCTTAATTTTTTTAAGTAATCTATGTTATGTAATAGATTTTTTTGATTGATAACCATTTTAATTGAATTGATAACCATACACTCCTCCTGATTTTTTTGTTATTTACATTCTACACCATAAATTGGAAAAAATACACCCCAAAATATTTAAAAGGAAAATTTCAAGAAAAAGTTAAATTATGTTATAATTAAATAAGAAACTTATTTTTGAAAAGGAATGGTTGAATAAATATGGATAAAATACATAAATTCTATAAGGAAAATTATAAAACGCTTACTAAAGTAGAAAAGAAAATTGCTGAATTTTTTGTAAAAAATCCTAAAAAAGTAATGCTTCTATCAGCATTAGATTTGGGAAAAGAAATAGGAGTAAGTGATGCTTCTGTTTTAAGATTTTCCAAAATTATGGGGTTTAATAAATTTAATGATTTTAAAAATTATATAGCTTTAGAACTTAGTGAAACAAGTCCAGATGATAGAATAGTAAAAAATTGGGATAATTTTAATTCTAAAAATGATATAGCAAATAAAATAGTTAATGCTGATCTTGAAAATATAAAAGAATTTTTATTAAATGTAGATTTTGATCAAGTAAATGAAGCTGTAGAAATGATAGATGAGGCTAAGAAAATATATTTTTTAGGAATAGGTTCAAGTCGAGCTATATCACAGTTTATGTTTTGGCATATAAAAAGACTTGGATTTAATGCAGAATGTGTAAATGAAGGCGGACTTGGACTATATGAAGCTTTTTCTCATATAAAAAAAGGAGATGTTGTTATAATATTTGCTTTTCCCAGATTTTTAAATGATGAGATAAAAGCTGTAAAGCTGGCAAAAGAAAAGAAAGCAAAAATAATAACTGTTACAAGTAATGTATTTTCTGAAATAAGTTTTTTGAGTGATATTGTTTTTAAAATATCTGTTGAAAATAATGGTTTTTTTAATTCTTATATAGTTCCTATGGAACTTTGTAATATAATTTTAACAGCACTTTTTGAAAAAAATAAAACTAGTATTTATGCAGAGCTAAAAGAGAACAGCCTTGTAAAAGACTTTTTATTCACATCAGAGAATTAGTATTGATATATGATGAGAAAAATCTTTAAAGAGATAATAAATAATGTATATATTTTTAATTAAC
>ERZ773144.2569-NODE-2569-length-13982-cov-16.598693_pt1 | contig 13982 bp, 10 predicted proteins | sample MGYA00580849_ERZ773144 | MGnify/ENA primary metagenome ERZ773144 (study PRJEB29015, sample SAMEA2737861) | human gut metagenome | biome: human gut; feature: human-associated habitat; material: faeces | place: China | collected 2012 ...
ACGCAATCAAGAGAAATAATAGAAATAAAATCGTCGGAATATTAAATTATGATGAAAGAACAAAGAAATACACAATAGATATTCCAGAAAATGTTACTCCTAAGGAAACTCCGTTTATGATGTCGCTATTTTTAAAAAAAGGTATCCGGACCATGAATTCAGACTGGAGTATGCGTTGGGTACAGAGTAGAATTATTCCAAGTAGCAGACAGAATATAGGAGAAATACTTCGGGTGAATGGAATGCGTTCCTATGACGAGCATAAATTACTATTAAAAAATGAAGGGAGAAGTTGTCAGGATGAATTTTATATTGAACACATGTAGTTTCGAGGTGTTCTGAGGAGTAATGAGAAGCCAAGCGTTCTCAGTTCAGCAAACGTTAATCTTGTCCCAGCAGTGTCAGCTGTCTGGTGTTATATGGAACGGGGCTGTTGCAAAAGCAGATAAATAATCTACTGGAGCAGCAGCTTCACTTTTATGAAAAAACAGGGCCTCAAATTATTTGAAGCGATCCGTCTATTTCTACATTCTCCCTCATATAAATAAATCAATCTACCAATCAGACCGGAGGCCTGAATGTGAAGTGGAAACACAGGGTCCATCTGTTGTCGGCTGTTCTGTCCGCCGATTTTATCCTTCTGGCATATCTGACCTGCCTTTTGGCTGCTCCGGTTACGGTCAGGGAGGCATCAGCACCTGAGGGTACGTTTGAGCCGGAAAAATATCTCGCTCTTACTTTTGATGACGGCCCCCATCCCGTCCATACGCCGGTTCTTTTAGATGGTTTAAAGGAACGGGGAGTACCTGCTACCTTTTTTCTCATGGGAAGCTGTATACCGGGAAACGAGGCTCTGGTAAAACGGATGCAGGAAGAAGGCCACCTGATCGGAAATCACAGCTATAATCATGTGCGCCTTACAAAAGCCGGTCCTGCGGCTGTCTGTGAGGTGGTAGACCGCACCAGCGGGATGATCGAGGACATTACGGGCTCCCGACCTCAATATATGCGTCCGCCCTACGGAGACTGGAACGAGGAGCTGGAGTGTCAGTCCGGCATGACGACAGTCCTCTGGTCTGTGGATTCCCTGGACTGGAAGCTCAGAAACCAGAAGCGTATCGTAAAGAAGGTCTTGAAAGAAGCTGAGGATGGGGATATTATATTGATGCATGATATATTTGATACATCTGTGTCAGCGGCTCTGGAGCTGATCGATATCCTCCAGAGAGAAGGATATACCTTTGTTACAGCAGATGAACTGATGATTGACTGAAAGAGAGATAAAGATGAATCTGTTTGATTATATGAGAGAAAATACAATGGAAAAGGAAGCGCCTCTCGCTTCCCGTCTCCGCCCAAGGACGTTGGATGAGGTGGTGGGGCAGCAGCATATCATTGGAAAGGACAAGCTCCTTTACCGCGCCATCAAAGCGGACAAACTTGGATCTCTTATTTTCTACGGCCCGCCAGGGACCGGAAAAACCACGCTGGCAAAGGTTATTGCCAACACCACCAGCGCTGAATTTAAGCAGATCAACGCCACAGTGGCCGGAAAAAAGGATATGGAGGAGATTGTGGCCGCCGCAAAGGACAGCAGGGGAATGTACGGCAAAAGAACCATTTTGTTTGTAGACGAGATCCACCGCTTTAACAAGGGACAGCAGGATTATCTTCTTCCCTTTGTAGAGGACGGCACCTTGATCCTTATCGGCGCTACGACGGAAAATCCTTATTTCGAGGTCAACAGCGCTCTTATCTCCAGATCCCGCATTTTTGAGCTGAAGCCTCTGGAAACGCAGGATATTCTGGAACTGATCCAAAGGGCCATTACGGATGTGGAACGGGGGATGGGTACATATGATGCAGTGATCGAGCCGGATGCAGCCCGGTTCCTGGCAGATGCGGCCAATGGAGATGCCAGAGCTGCCTTAAATGCAGTCGAGCTGGGTGTACTTACTACAGACCGAAGCCCGGACGGGAAGATCCACATTGATCTGGAAGCGGCTCAGGAATGCATCCAAAAGCGGGCTGTGCGCTACGATAAGGACGGAGACAGCCATTATGATACCATTTCCGCTTTTATAAAAAGTATGAGGGGCTCTGATCCGGATGCAGCTGTGTACTATCTGGCGCGGATGATTTATGCAGGTGAAGATATTAAGTTTATTTCCCGCCGGATTATGATCTGCGCTGCAGAAGATGTGGGAAATGCGGATCCCCAGGCATTGACAGTAGCGGTAAGCGCCGCTCAGGCCGCAGAGCGCATCGGTCTGCCGGAGGCTCAGATCATCCTTTCGCAGGCTGTGACCTATGTGGCCTGTGCACCCAAGAGCAATGCGGCCTGCTGCGCTATTCAGGATGCCATGGAGGCGGTAAAGACGGAGCGTGCCATGCCTGTTCCCGTGCATCTTCAGGACAGGCATTATAAGGGCGCAGGAGCCTTAGGACATGGAGACGGATATCTCTACGCCCATGATTATCCCAAGCATTATGTACGCCAGCAGTATCTGCCTGATGGCATGGAGGGCCGTATCTTTTACAGGCCGTCGGACAATGGATATGAAACACAGATGAAAGCCCATATGGAATGGCTTAAAAATTAAACTTTACAATCACAGGGGAGAGCGTTTATAATGTCTGTATAAGCAATCAGGGCGCTTTCCCCGCATATTCCAGGGGCTTTCTGTCTGAGATATCAGCGCCCGGACTCATTCACGGTCAGAACCGTTCCGGTTTTGTACCATTCCCACTTTTGATTACATTTAGATAATTCAGGATCAATACAACTGTTCGTAAAATTAAGGAGAATCATATGCGAGAAAAATTACAGACCCTTCCTTTAGCGGAGCTCAAGGAATTGGCGAAATCTCAGGGGCTTAAAGGCATCAGTACCCTCAGAAAAGCTGAGATCATAGAACTTTTGTGCCGGGAAAATGAGGCGGCCGCACAGTCTGAAGCTGTTTTGCAGCCGGATTCCGGTTCCAGTGAAGGCCGTGAGGCACAAAGCAGCCGTGAACCCCAAAGCAGCAAAGAAAACGGTGAGCCGCGGGACAGCGGAAAGCCGCGCGATGGACGCCCACAGCGTGACTCCTCACGTCAAACCCGTTTTGTCAGACAGCCCCGGACTTCATACGGGCAGCAAAATTCCAGAGAAGCTTCCAGGGATTCAGCAGAAAGCAGGGAGCCAAAGGAGAACCGGGAATCCAGAGACAACAGGGAGTCAAGAGAGAGCCGGGAATCCAGGGAAACAGGAGACATTCGTGACACCAGAGAGACACGGGCAGACGTCCGCGAATCCCGTCCAGAGCCTCGCAGTGACGCTTCCGGCATTGCCGGTCAGGATATGGCAGAGCTTGACAGCGGAATTGAGGCAAACGGTATTCTGGAAGTTATGCCGGATGGCTTTGGCTTTATCCGCTGCGAAAATTTCCTTCCGGGAGAAAATGACGTTTATGTGGCTCCTTCACAGATCCGCCGGTTCAATTTAAAAACAGGTGATATCATTGTAGGAAACAGAAGGATCAAAGCAGTAACGGAGAAATTCGCCGCTCTTCTTTATATCAAAACAGTGAACGGATATCCCTTAAGCGCCACAGAACGCCGCCCGAATTTTGAAGATCTTACTCCCATTTTCCCAAATGAGCGTCTTCATATGGAAACACGGGGAGAGCGTAACTCTGTAGCAATGCGTGTGCTGGATCTTTTATCGCCTATTGGAAAGGGTCAGAGAGGCATGATCGTTTCTCCGCCCAAGGCAGGAAAAACCACCCTTTTAAAGCAGGTCGCCAGAGCAATTACTGTAAATCATCCGGATATGCACCTGATGATCCTTTTGATTGATGAACGGCCAGAGGAGGTAACGGACATCCGAGAGGCGATCGTAGGGCCAAACGTAGAGGTTATCTATTCCACCTTTGACGAGCAGCCGGACCGTCATAAGCGTGTATCAGAAATGGTGATCGAAAGGGCAAAGCGCCTGGTAGAACACGGGAGAGATGTGATTATCCTTTTAGACAGCATTACCCGTCTTGCAAGGGCTTATAACCTTACCGTAGCTCCTAGCGGCCGTACCTTATCAGGAGGCCTTGACCCGGCTGCTCTTTATATGCCGAAGCGTTTCTTCGGAGCCGCCAGAAATATGCGGGAGGGCGGCAGCCTTACCATTCTGGCTACGGCTCTGGTAGATACAGGAAGCCGTATGGATGATGTAGTATATGAGGAATTTAAGGGAACCGGAAACATGGAGCTGGTTTTAGACCGCCGCCTGTCAGAAAAGCGGATTTTCCCGGCCATTGACATTTTAAAATCCGGTACCCGAAGGGATGACCTTCTTCTTAACCGGCAGGAAGCAGAGGCCGTAGACATAGTGCGGAAAGCCACCAATTCCCTGAAGCCTGATGAAGCCGTAGAGCGTATCCTGGATCTTTTCTCCAAAACAAGAAATAACTATGAATTCTGCGAAATGGTAAAGAAGATACGCCTGCTGTAAGGGAAGTTTTACTTGGCATCTACTTCCCTTTTTTTTCCTGGTGTAGTATAATCAAAAGCATAAAAATGCAGGTATTGCGATGCATGGGAAATCAGGAGGGAGTATAGAAATGAAAGATTACATGAAGATCTATCAGGAATGGCTGTCCAATCCGTATTTTGATGAAGCCACCAAAGCCGAGTTAAAGGCCATTGAAGGCGATGAGAACGAGATCAAAGAGCGTTTTTACATGGATCTGGAGTTCGGAACCGCAGGCCTTAGGGGGATCATCGGAGCAGGAATCAACCGTATGAATATTTATGTAGTAAGACGGGCCACACAGGGACTGGCAAACTACATTATCAAGCAGGGCGCTGCAGACAAGGGCGTAGCCATTGCCTATGACTCCCGCAATATGTCTCCTGAATTTGCCATGGAGGCGGCTATGACTCTGGCAGCCAACGGAATCAAGGCATACAAGTTTGAATCCCTGCGCCCCACACCGGAGCTGTCCTTTGCTGTCCGCGAGCTGGGCTGCGTGGCAGGCATTAACATCACTGCCAGCCATAATCCGCCGGAGTACAACGGCTACAAGGTATACTGGGAGGACGGCGCACAGTTTACACCGCCTCACGACAAGGGCGTGACAGAGGAGGTTCTTGCCATCGAGGATCTGTCCAGCGTAAAGACCACAGACGAGGCTTCTGCCATCGCAGCGGGCAAGTATGAGGTTATCGGAAAAGAGATCGACGACAAGTACATCGCTCAGGTAAAGGCTCAGGTTGTAAACCAGAAGGCCATTGATGAGATGCAGGATCAGATCCGCATTGTATATACCCCTCTCCACGGCACTGGAAATATTCCTGCCAGAAGAGTGATGAAGGAGATCGGCTTTACTCACGTATATGTAGTTCCCGAGCAGGAGCTTCCGGACGGAAATTTCCCTACTGTAAGCTACCCAAACCCTGAGGCCAAAGAAGCCTTTGAACTGGGCTTAAAGCTGGCTAAGGAAAAGGACGCCGACCTTGTACTTGCCACAGACCCGGATGCCGACCGCCTGGGCGTATATGTAAAGGATGCAAAGTCCGGCGAATACATTCCTCTGACCGGAAATATGTCCGGTTCCCTGCTGTGCGAATATGTATTAAGCCAGAAGCAGGCTGAGGGAAAAATCCCGGCAGACGGACAGGTTGTAAAGTCCATCGTATCCACCAATCTGATCGACGCGGTAGCCAAAGCCTACGGTGCAGAGCTGATCGAGGTGCTTACAGGCTTTAAGTGGATCGGAAAGCAGATCCTTAAAAATGAAACCACAGGAACAGGAACCTATCTCTTTGGCATGGAAGAGAGCTATGGCTGCCTGATCGGCACCTATGCCCGTGATAAGGACGCTATTTCCGCTACGGCCGCTCTCTGCGAGGCAGCTGCCTACTATAAGCAGAAGGGAATGACCCTGTGGGATGCCATGGTAGCCATGTATGAGAAATACGGCTATTACAAGGATTCTGTCAAGTCTATCGGTTTATCCGGCATCGAAGGTCTGGCGAAGATCCAGTCCATCATGGAAACTCTGAGAAATAATACCCCTGCAGAGGTAGGCGGTTACAAGGTAGTATCAGCAAGAGACTACAAGCTGGATACGATCAGGGACATGGAGACAGGAGCGGTAAAGCCAACCGGACTTCCGGCCTCCAATGTACTGTACTATGACCTGGAGGACGGCGCATGGATCTGCGTAAGACCTTCCGGTACAGAGCCGAAGATCAAGTTCTACTTTGGCGTAAAGGGAACCTCCTTAGAGGATGCAGACCAGAAGGAAGCAGACCTTGGAGCAGCTGTTATGGCTATGGTAGATAAGATGATGTAATATAAAAGCAGTATAAAGATCAGCCGCCGGGCAGTGCGTACTGTCCGGCGGCTGATCGATGTTTATTTGTGAAGCTGTTTTTCTGCAATCTCCCGCAGTTCTTTAAATGCGGTTTCGAACCGTGTGGAACGGGCTCCCGGATTACGTTTCAGGATCCCTCTCTGGTATAAATCTATGTGGAGGGCCATATGCTGTCTCTGATGCGCCAGCTCAGACATCCTCCTGGTAAGAGAGCGGATCTGCTCTTCTTTGGAAGTCCTGTAAAGTGCAGCCTCGGCTTTTGCGGCAGCCAGCTTATGGGAAGCCTCTTCCTGGATATTGGCAAGTTTCTGGTTTGTTTCTGCTTTGAGTAGGGCTAACTGCACCTGTATATCTTCCAGTTCTGCCAGCATATGGGTCATGGAATCCAGTACCTTTGCCAGATTGAGGGCAGCCTGTACTGATTGTACGGTATCAAGGATGAAAAATACGGATATAAACAGAACCCAGAGCAAAAGCAGAGCTTGTGAGGTGTTTACGATCCAGAATTCCACCGGCTTATGGATTACCTCTGTCAGAAGCAGGGTAAGAACCCCCCAGGCAATAGAAGAAGAAAGGCAGATATATCCGTGTAAATTAAAAGCCTGGCTGCTGTAGTCCCAGTAGCGTACCCGGAACAGCTGTTCCATGCACCAGCCGGTTATATATTCAAGAGCAGTAGAAGCGGTCATGCCGGCCAGAAAGACCAAAAGGAGATGTTCTCTCAGAGGGAGGGATACCCACAGCATCATCACAGCTCCCGTACCATACAGAGGGAGCAGAGGCAGCCGCAGAAATCCCCGGTTTACAGGACGCCTTTCTTTTAGAGAAACATAGGATGATTCAAAGATCCACCCTAAAAAACAGTATAGATAGAAAATAAACAGCCATTGATACCAGGTGTATTGATACATATAATTATCCTCCATTAATGGTTGTATTATATTACCAGGTTACTACCCGGTCAATCACCTTTTGCTGTTCCTGTGAGGAACGGGTCAGATAGATGCGCGTGGTTTCGATGCTGTCATGTCCCATAAGGTCTGCCAGCAGGGAAATATCATTGAATTTTTCAAGAAAATTTTTTGCATACCGATGGCGGAAGGAATGGGGATATACCGTTTCAGGCCGGATCCGGTATCGTTTTGCAAGCACTTTAAGCTGTAAGCCGATCCCTCTGGGAGTAATGGGCTTTCCGCAGCGGCTGGTAAATATATATCCGGATGACAGTTCTCTCTGTTTTAGCCACACAGCCATTTCCCTGCAAAGCTGTCTGGGAAAATAAATACGGCGCATTTTTCCCCCTTTCGTGTACAGATCCATACAGCCTACGGCAATGTGTTCTGCCTTGATCTGAACCAATTCGCTTACTCTGGCTCCTGTAGCGCCCAGGAACCGCACTACAAAGTACCAGAATAGATCCTGATCCTTCAAAAGTCCCTTTTTCAGTTTTTCATAATCCCGTTTTGAGATTATATTGTTGAGAAATGGTTTCTGCTGGCACCGCACAGGAGGAAGCCGGAAATCTTCCGGAATTCCACTGTTTTTTTGGTACTTCACATATTGGTTGATCCCATAGATCCGTGTATTTACTGTTGCAGGCCGGTATTTTTTCAAAAGCTCTCTTTTATAGTCCTGTAATTCGTCTACGGTCAGCTCCTGATGATTTTTATAAAATTCCCGCACAGACGCCGCATATACCCTTACCGTATTTTCCGACGCTCCATTTTCTGAAAGCATGCTTTTAAATTCCGCGATCCAATCCTCCGGGAGCAGGGAGTTTCCATTGTTTACATTCATCCCATATGTCTCCTTTCACCAGTCTACTACCTTATTTACGATCCTGTATTGCTCTGCACTGCTTCTGCGCAGATAAATCCGCGTAGTTTCAATGCTCTCATGTCCCAAAAGATCTGCCAGCAGAGAAATATCCCCGCAGGCTTCAATAAAGTTTTTGGCGAACCGGTGGCGGAAAGAGTGGGGGTACATTACCTCCGGATCCAATCCATACCGTGCGGCAAAGGTTTTCAACCGCGAGCGTATGCCGGAGGGAGTAATAGGAGCTCCAAAGCGGTTTAAAAACAGGGCTCCATCTGTACGGGCTGTAAAGTCATCCCATTTAAAAAAGGCTTTTCGAAGATTTGAAGGAATATAAATCCTCCTCATCTTATCCCCTTTGGAATACAGATCCTTAAAACCGCAGTGTACATCCCCTACCTGAAAGGTTACAAGCTCGCTGACCCTGACTCCGGTAGCTGCCATAAGACGAACGAGGAAATAATAGACCATTTCCTCATCCTCTAAAAGCCTCTGTTTCAGATATTCATAATCGGCCTGACTGATAATCTTATCCAGCCAGGTTTTCTGCTGGATCCGTATCATGGGGGCAGGAGAAGACCGGAGCTTTTTATCTTCTATAAAACAGTTTATTGCCCTGAGTCTTAAGTTTACAGTCTGGGGCTTATAATGCTCAAGCAGATAAACCTTGTAAAGCTGCAGATTTCTGGAAGTAAGCTGGGGATAGAGCCTGTAAAACTGCTCCACAGCATAGCGGTAAACGCAGATGGTGTTATCGGACATATTTTTCTCCTGAAGGTGCTCCAGGAAAACCTCCAATCCCCGGACAGATGATGATTTTGTAATCGCATTCATAATGAATCCTCCTTTTTTCATCCATCCTAGACCGATTTTTTAGAAAATGTAAGTGTGGGGGCTGGATAGCTACCAGGTTACGATAGAATCAATGATCTCACGCTGTTCCTGGGAAGATTTTGTCAGATAGATCCGCGTGGTTTCAATACTTTCATGTCCCATCAGATCCGCAAGCAGAGCAATATCATTGCAGCGGGCCAGGAAATTTTTAGCGAACCGGTGGCGGAAGGAGTGTGGATATACTGTTTCCTCCGGAATACCATACTGTCTGGCACGGAGCTTAAGCTGGCTGTTGATCCAGCGGGGAGAAACGGCTCCGCCTTTTCGGTTGCGGAACAGAAAACCGGATCCCATGTTCTGCGAGTCCATCCACCCGGAAGCTTCTGAACAGAGATAGTCGGGGAAATAAATCCTGCGCACCTTTCCGCCTTTTGTATACAGATCCATATATCCAAGCTGTATATGCTCCCGTTTGATCTGGATCAGTTCACTGACTCTGGCTCCAGTACAGGCCAGGAACCGCACTGCAAAATACCATTTCATATCCCGATCTTTTTTCAGATTGTCTCTAAGCTTTTCATAATCCTTTTCTGAAATAATATTATCCAGAAATGGAGGATTCTGGCTGCGGATTACGCCAAGGCGGAAATTTTTTTCCGGAAGTGCCCATTTCCCACTTGTTTCATAAGAGTTTTTACACTCAGAACAGTAAGCCAGAAAGCGGTTTATACCATAGATCCGGCTGTTTACGGTAGAAATTTTATAGTGCTCCATCAGATACCGTCTGAATGCATCCAGATTCTCTGCGCTGATTTCTCCATAGAGCCTGAAAAAGAGCCGGAGAGCAGCCAGACAGCTGTCAACGGTGTGTTCTGATGCCCCATGCTCCTTCAGATACAGGATAAATTCCTCCTCCGGTTCCTTCGGCTTTTTTCGTTGTCCCATGATACATCCCGCCTCCTACCAGTTTACGACCTGATTGAAAATCCGCGCCTGCTCAGTGCTGGTCCGCCGCAGATAAATTCGGGTAGTTTCAATGCTTTCATGTCCAAGAAGATCGGATAAAAAAGAAATATCTCCGCCGCTTTCAATAAAATTTTTGGCAAACCTGTGGCGCAGTGAATGGGGATATACAACTCTTGGGTCAAGTCCATAGCGGCATCCAAGTACCTTTAACTGTTTGCGTACTCCTGAGACAGACATACGGCATCCGCTGTGATTCAAAAAAAGAGGCCCCTTTTTTCGGCCTTCATTGGAAAGCCAGTCCTTCAGCCTGATTTGCAGTCCTGACGGAATATATACACGCCTTATTTTATTGCCTTTTGAAATGATGTTCCGGTATCCATGGGCGACGTCTTCGCAGTTAAATTCCACCAGTTCGCTGACCCGTACGCCTGTGGCTGCGATCAGACGCACGATATAGTAAAAGGTCAATTGTTCATCCTCCAGAAGCCGTTGCTTCAGATACTCATAGTCTCCCTGGCTGATCACATATTCGGTATATTTTTTTTGTTGAATTTTTAAAAGCCGCGTATTCATATTTTCTTTTTGCTGGAATCTGAGAAATGAATTCAGAGCACGTATTCTGGCATTTACAGTCTGCGGACGGTAGTGATCGATAAGATAGGCTTTGTAAAGGCTGATATGTTCCGGGGTGATCTCGCCGTACCGTTCAAGAAAATCCCTGGCTCCGAACATGTAAGAGGAAATTGTATTTGGGGACATATCACGGTTTTGAAGAAAGATTTGAAAGGCGGTCAGCGTTTCCGCCATGGCGTCTTTCCCTGTGACATTAGATGGCAGCTGTTTCATGCTGTGCCTCCTTAAAATAAATTTTGAAAATGATAATATCACAGATACAATTGAAAATGAAATAGTCAAATTGTTAATAAAGTACAAAAAATATATAAAAATAGTATATTTGTCATCTGTTTTATGAAAATTTAACAAAGATAGACAAAAATAAACAAAACTGTCATCTTATGTGCCTGAAAAAAGGCATGAGAACGATTCTCCCATGCCTTTCTATTTTGTCGGTATTTGATTTTGTTTTATTCAGCTGTCTCAGGAGCAGCTGCATCCTGCTGCCATACACCGTTTTCATCTACATAGAAGCCGTCCGGCGTAGTAGTATCCTTTAACATCCAGCCGTCCTCGTTGAGATAATACCATTTTCCGTCCGGATCCTGTTTCCAGCTGTTGGTGAGATAAGAGCCGTCAGACTGCCTGAATTTCCAGCCGATATCGACAGGCTCCCAGCCGGTTGCGACGCCGGGCCCCAGATTTACGGTTTCTTTTACAACCGTAGAAGCATTCCCGTCCCATACGCCGTTTTCATCTACATGATATCCGTCCGGAGTATCTGTATTTACAGCCATCAGGGCCGCCATATTGAAGTAATAGTATTTTCCGTCTGTATCCTGGAACCAGGAGTTTGCCAGATAATAGCCGTTCTTCTGGATGTAGCGCCAGCCGTCCGTATCCTGGAACCAACCTGGCATATAGGACACGCGCTTGCCTTCCGGCGTTACATAATGGCCGTCCGGCGTAACGGTATCCTTAAGCATTACTCCGCGTTCATCCATGTAATACTGCTCATCTTCCAGAGTAAGCCAGCCATTTGTAATATAGGTTCCATCGGGCTTTAAGTATTTTTTCGAGCCGTCTGCTTCTGTCTGCCATCCGGGAGTAACCGTACCATTGTAAGCGCCGGCATCGGAACCGTCTACATTGATGAGGTATTTGCGTACCTCCGGCGGGAGAGAAGAGGTGTCAGTGCCGTTGGGAAGATGGACTACATTGATATAGCGTTTATCCGTATCCAGATTTTTATTATTAGTTTTAAGGATGATCTGGAGCACCGGCTGAGTGCCTTCCGGCAGACTTCTCCAGTTTTCAGGAATCGCCCAGACTCCATCGGTATTTACCAGATCCGGCACAGTACCCCATGGTCTTGCATAGGTCATGGGGTCAAAGGTATAGGCATAATCATAGCCTCTGTTTAAGATCACATTGCTTTCAGTAATGGTATTTCCGCCTACAAGAATTGCAAAATAATTTCCATTTCCGCAGTCAATGGGACGCCATTCAAAGAGATAAGCGCCGCAGTTTTCCATAGATGTACTGGAAAGGGATGTATTTACGGCAGCAAAAGCCGGAAGAGAAGAGGACGCAGCCATCACAGCGGCCAGTCCAAAGCATAATAAACGTTTTCTGATCATGACGAGCCTCCTTTTTGTATCATTTTGAAGGGTATATTGAAATATAAAAAGAAGCGCTACAGCTAACATATCTCTATATCAGCTATAACGCTTCCCCCTTATGTCATATTAAATCTGACTGAATGTTGATCCGAAGATTAGTCCTCAACGTAGATAGCAACAATGCCGTTCTCGCCGTTAGCCTTCTTCTCGGTTACATAGTAGTAATCGTTTCCGTCCTTATTCTTGCCCTTTCCATCAACGATCTTACCAGAGGTATTTACAAGGATGTACTCCTTAACGTTTCCATCTTTGTCCTTGCCGGTCTTGTATGTGATAGAATAAGCCTCAGACAGATCCTCTGCCTTCTTGGTGTTGTTGTTTCCGATATTTACTGCATCGTTAGCATCTTTACCGTCTAATTCATCCTTAACAACTACGCCATCAGCTTCCATAAACTCCTTGGCATCATCCAGCTTGCGGTAGGTAGTGTAGTCAACCTTGTCACCTTCATAGTGAGTAGTCTTCTCAACAACGATGTACTTGTCATCGGAATCAGCCTTTAACAGCATACCGGACTGGTACAGCTTGTCATCTTCCTCACCAGTTACACCAGCACCCTTGCTTCCGCCGGACTTCTCGAAGTAGAAGTTGTGGTTCTCACCGTCAATCTCAACAGTGGTCTTGTTGGTTCTCATAGCGCCGTCATCTCCGTCACCGAAGTAGAAGCACTTGTAGCCGTTTGGCTCATAGAACTCAGCTGCATGATCAAGGAAATCATCCTCGTTATCGAAGTTGTAGGTACCATCATCGTCTGCGTATACGCTCAGACTCTGATTGTCAGCATCTTCCTTGATGAACTTCAGACCATTCAGCATACGGCCGTCATCACGGAACGCATACTTCTTGCCCTTGATGGTCTTGAACTCACCTGCGTACAGGTTGCCGCTGCCATCTGCATAGTACCAGAAGTCCTCGTCATCATTGTACTTATCTTCGTTCAGGTACTCAGCAGGAACTACCTTGAACCAGCCCTTGCTTACGCGGGCACCATCTTCAACACTGTTGAAGTACTTCCAGGACTCGGTATACTTGGAATCGAATGCCTTACCTGTAACAACCTCAGCAGAAGAAGCTACGTTGGAAGTAAATGCGTTAGGACTAGTGCCAAGATCGCCCTCATCCAGAGACCACTCAGCTACCATTGCGCCGTACTGGTCGAAAGCGTACTTCTTACCATTGATAGTCTTATCCTTGGTTCTGTCGCCGTCCTCAGCATAAATCTTCTTACCATTGGACTTGAAGTAGAACCAACGTGTCTGATCCTCATCATCGTTGAATGCAGCAGCGGTGTACTTGTAGTCATCGTTGGTTGCTTCATCGTATGTGATATCCAGCTGTAACCAGCCAGTGGTCATAGCACCGTCATCTTCGCCGCCGAAGTAGTAAACGCCTTCCTTGAAGCCGTCGCTGTCTGTATCGTCAACGCGCTCTGCGCTGTCCTCGTCAACCCAGCCGTACAGCATCTTGCCTTCGTCATCGAAAGCATACTTCTTACCATTGATGGTCTTTAAGGAAACCTTATCGTTGTCACCATTGGTTAAAGCCTTGCCGTTTGCCTGGAAGTAATACCAGTAGTGCTCTGGCTCGTCATCCTCGCCAGCATCCTCATTCTCAATAGCAACCCACTGATTGGAAGCCATTACACCGTTGATATCTACGTAGTAGTAGTTATCGCCGTCCTCGATGAGCTGATCGATTGCCATCTCACCGTCGC
>ERZ773144.2602-NODE-2602-length-13878-cov-6.820227_pt1 | contig 13878 bp, 15 predicted proteins | sample MGYA00580849_ERZ773144 | MGnify/ENA primary metagenome ERZ773144 (study PRJEB29015, sample SAMEA2737861) | human gut metagenome | biome: human gut; feature: human-associated habitat; material: faeces | place: China | collected 2012 ...
GACAAGAAGGAAGTGTAGATGCAACAAGGTATGGAGTAAACTTAATGTACAGATTTTAAAGTTAAAAAAGAATGGGAGTAGATAAATTTAAAAATCTGCTCTCATCTTTCTGGAATTTAAAGTAAATATGGAATCTTGGAGGAAAAATGATAAAATTAACAAAAGAAGAATTGGAAGTCTTAGGAGAAAATAAAGATGCTATAGCTCAGTTATTAGTAAGAAAAGCTATTCTTAATGAGATGAAAACTAAAGAATATACTGAAGAAGAAAAAAAGTATCTTGAAGAAATGAAAATTAATATGGAGATAGAATTCTATCTGAATTCAATAGCACAAAAAACAGTTCAAATATTTGATTATGAACTTTTGGAAGTTTATAAGAATAATGCTGAATTATTAAAAGATAAAAATACTGTAGATGTATATCCACAACTTCAGCAAGCTTTATTCAATCAAAAACTTGGAGAAGAAAAAGTAAAAGTATTAAATGAACTTGTTGAAAAGTATAAAATAAATGATATTTTAAAAGAATACGTAAAAATAGAAGAACCAGAAGAAAGCAAGGAATAAGAAAAGAGCAGTTAAGCTGATTGGCTTAACTGCTCTTTTCTTAATATATAAAGCTAAATTTTCCAGCATTTACATTGTTCTATACACTTTCCTTCATCTCCTTGCTCCTTATCATATGCAAATGATATAAGAAGTTCACATGGAAAAATACCACATTGTCCACAATGTTCAATATTTTTTTCTTCACAGCATGATTTTAATGGACAGCTGTCATCCCAAAAAGGTTTAGTAATATTAATACACCCTCTGCATCTTGCTTCTTCTTTATAGTGACATTCTTCACAAAGTATTCCACATCTTGACTGAATCATAGTATCCTCTCTGTATACTAATCTATAGTGATAGTATTCCCAGTGTTGTTGTATATAAAATTTTTTTTGCTTTCTTTAAGTATTTTAGTAACTTTTTCTCCAGTACAGTGTGAAACTCCAAAGAATTCAATATTACACTCATCAAAATAGTTAAGAACTTTTTCTATTCTCTCATCACTGGCTTTTGATAAATGAAGTCCTCCTATAATTCCATATATTTTCTTTTGAGTACGGCATTTTATATTTTCAACTATATTAGCTATTCCTATGTGAGAACATCCGCAAACTATCAACAAACCTTTACTTGTATCAATTCCTAATACTAGCTCATCTTCCATATTATCAAGGATATAATTATCATATATTTTTCTGAAATAATATCTTGTAGGAACTTCAAAATTATTCAGAGATTTAAAATTTGTAAATAAGGTTATATTTTTAGAAAGTTTAAATTCATTGTTTTCTATATAATTTATTTTTATGCCTTTATCTAATATATATTTTTCATTGAAATTATTTCCAAGAAACTCATGTATAACACCAGTTATTCTATGCTTTTCTTCAAAGAATGTTTTAGCAATATGGAGTGTAAAGCTATTATTGAAATGGTCTGAAAGCTTTTTTATACCTCCAGTATGATCAAAATGGCTATGACTTAATACTACATGTTTTATTTCATTTAATGGAATATGAAGTTTTTGGGCATTAAAAATAAAATCTCCACTTTTACCAGTGTCAAAAATTAAAGATATATCCTTATCCTCAATGAATAGAGATAAGCCAAATTCATTTTTTAATTCTTTGTTGCAGCCAGCTTCGTTTTCTATTAGAGTAGTTATTTTCAAATAATTAACACCATACCTTTTATAGTTAAATTCATTATAGTGGAATTCCATTATAATGAAAGATTATTTTTTTACAGAAAACCAGTAAACTACAGATGGACTGTTTTTAGGATTTTTATACCTATGTGGAGAACCATGTTTTATTACAATAGAATCTCCTTCATAAAGATGAAAAAGTTCTTTGTCTATCTCTATTTCAAGTTCACCTTTGATTACAATTCCAATTTCATCATATAAATGTCCCCATGACATATCACTGAAATTATCTCCTTTTTCAATAGTGATGGCAATACCATTAAGATTTGATTTTCCATTAAGAAGACTTTCTATTTTTACATGAACTTCAGAATTTTCTAGAATTTCTTCTCTTTCTTCCTTTCTTGTAACTGGCGAATGAGTATCAGCAGGATCTAAAATTTCCATTAGATTTACAGCAAGAGCCTGACATATCTGCTGTAGATTACTTATAGATGGACTATTTAGATCTCTTTCTATATTGCTTAAGAAACCTATTGAAAGTTTAGTCATATCTGATAGATCTTTTAATGTATAATTTTTTCTTTTTCTAATTGCTTTTATTTTTTCCCCTAGTGTCATTAACTGCAGCCTCCACCCTGATAATTTTATATATTATACCATAATAACAGAAAAAGTTGAAATAATATCACTATACTGGAATTTCACTTTTTTATAAAATTTAATAAAAAAATACTAAAAAAATAGGCTTTAATTGAAAAAAGAAAGAAAAAATTACAAAATAAAACGTATACAATCATAAAAACCAGCTCTTTATTTCAAAATAATGAAAAAATTTATTGAAATAATTCCACTGATATGTTATACTTTTTTCATGTATGTAAAAAAACAATAATATTCGTAAAGAGAACGAAAACTATTGTTAATTTATAATGAACAAATTGTGAAATTAAAATGTACAAAAAGAAAGAAGGAGATCTTTAAAATGGAAATGATTAAAGGAATAGCATTATTACTTGTAGTTTTAGCAGGGTTTTCTCTATTTAGCTTAAAAATGCCAAAGGGTATGAAAGCAATGGGAGCATTGGCAGGAGCAGCAACAGCAAGCTTTCTTGTAGAAGCATTTCAACTTTATGTAGGTGGAGATTTATTAGGATTTGAATTCTTAAAAGGTGTAGGTCAGGCAGCAGGATCTATGGGTGGAGTAGCAGCTGGAGCATTAGTTCCAATAGCTCTTGGTGTGAATCCTACTTATGCTATACTGATAGGAGTATCTGTAGCTGGATATGGAATTTTACCTGGTTTTTTAGCAGGTTATATACTTTCATTTGTAGTACCTAAACTGGAAGAAAAAATACCTCAAGGAGTAGACCTTATAGTAATAATATGTTTCATCGCTCCATTGGCAAGACTTATAGCAACTGTTTCTAATCCAGTTGTTAACTCAACTCTTTTAAATATAGGTGGAATATTGGAAAGTGCTTCTCATTCTAACCCAATTCTTATGGGAATTATTCTTGGTGGAATAATTACAGTAGTAGCAACAGCTCCATTATCATCAATGGCACTTACAGCTATGCTTGGATTAACAGGAATACCAATGGCTATTGGGGCTCTTTCTGTAATGGGATCATCATTTATGAATGGAGTATTCTTTCATAGAATGGGATTTGGAGACAGAAAAACTACTATAGCAGTGGCAGTAGAACCTTTGACTCAAGCAGATATAATTTCTGCAAACCCTGTTCCTGTATATGTTACCAACTTCATTGGAGGAGCAGCAGCAGGAGTTATTGTATCATTATTTGGATTGGTAAATAATGCAACTGGAACAGCGACACCAATAGCAGGACTTATGGTAATGTATGGCTTCAATGATGCAGTAGTAGTTACAAAAGTTGCACTTATGTGTGCAGCAGCAGGAGCAGCGGCAGGATACATAGGGTCATTGATATTTAAGAATTATAAAATCAAAACAGTTGATGAGATAAGAGGAAATTAATAATCGGAGGGAAGCAGTTTTGGACAGTTTAAAGGAATTATTTAAAATAGGCTGTGGTCCATCAAGTTCTCATACAATGGGACCAGAGAGAGCAGCTAAAAGATTTAAAGCAGAAACAGAAAATGCACATTCATATAAAGTAGAACTTTATGGCAGTCTTGCAGCTACAGGAAAAGGACATCTTACAGACTGGATAATAGAAGAAACTCTTAAACCTAAAAAAACAGAGATAATCTGGATGCCTGAATTTATTCATGAATATCATACTAATGGAATGAAGTTTGAAGCTCTTGATGAAAATGGAAATTTAATTAAAGACTGGCTTGTTTTTTCAGTAGGCGGAGGAACAATAAAAGAGCTTTCTGATAAAAGAAATGGTGCAGGGCAGTGTTACAATCTTTCTAAAATGAATGATATTATAAAATGGTGTAAAGAAAATAATAAAGAGCTTTGGGAATATGTAGAACATTGTGAAGGAAAAGATATATGGAATCATTTAAAAGATATTCTTGATACTATGAATGCTGCTGTAAGCAGAGGCATTAAGAAAGATGGTGTTCTTCCAGGAAAATTGAGATATCCAAGAAAAGCTAAAGAAATATATGATAAAATAGATAAAAAGAAAAACTATCTTGTAATAACTAAAAAAATATTTGCCTATGCCTTAGCTGTGTCTGAAGAAAACAGCAGTGCAGGAACTATTGTTACAGCTCCAACATGTGGAGCAGCAGGAGTTATTCCAGGATTACTAAGAGCATTGATAGAGGAATATGAGCTGGATGAAACTACATCACTTAGAGCATTAGCAGTAGCAGGTTTGATAGGAAATCTTATTAAAGAAAATGCAACTATATCAGGGGCAGAAGCAGGATGTCAGGCAGAAATAGGATCAGCTTGCTCTATGGCAGCAGGAATGGCGGTATATATTCTTGGAGGAACTATTGACCAAATAGAGTATGCTGCAGAAATGGGAATGGAACATCATCTGGGAATGACTTGTGACCCTGTTGGTGGATATGTGCAGATACCATGTATAGAGAGAAATGCAATAGTAGCAGTAAGAGCTTTAAATACAGCAGATTATGCACTTTCAACAAATGGAGAACATACTATAAGTTTTGATCAGGTAGTTATAACTATGAAAGAAACAGGAAGTGATATGTGTTCTTCATATAAAGAAACTTCTACTGGTGGTTTGGCAAAGTATTATGATAAATTTTTAAAAGATTAATAAGTCAACCCTTTAATTTAATATATATTTTAGAAAATCCTCTGAATTATCAGGGGATTTTTACTTTAAATTATTCCAATTTATATCAGTTAATTTTTGAAATGCAGGTATAGGCATAGGTTTATAAAAAAAATATTTTTGTGTCAAATTGCAATTTATTTTTTGGGGAAATTTAACTTTATTATAATATTTTTTAATGCAGCAAATATATTACCAGAAATTCTTCAGTTATTTTCTTTTTCTTTAGTATCTGGTTAGAGAAGTTTATTGTATTGATGATTATAAAATTTTATGATTGTTATAATTGTATATTGTATACTATTTTTAAAGTTTTTAAAAAAATATGTGAAATAAAAATATTTTAAAGAGAATAATCAGAAAATAAAATAAAAACTTATATATAGAAAAGTATAAAAAATAGTGTTATAATGAAAAAAAGAATAAATATATAATTTAAAAATATTCTATATATAAATATCAAAATATGAAGGGAGTAATATGATCTAGAGATCATAATAAATTACTATGAAATATGATGAGTTAAGGGCTATTATTTTAAATGAAAGTGAAAATGTCATTTATATCTCAGATCTATTTACTTATGAGCTTATATATATGAATAGATATGGATTGAGTACTATAGGAGCAGATAATTTAGAGGAAGTAGTAGGCAAAAAATGTTATAAATTACTTCAATCTAAAGATGCCCCTTGTGAATTTTGCACAAATAATTTACTACAAAAAGATAGTTTTTATACTTGGAAGCATTATAATAACAAATTAGATGAATATTTTATTATAAGTGATAAATTAATTGAACTGGAAGGAAGAAAACTTCGTTTAGAAATAGCGATCAATATTACTAAAAATGAAATAGAAAAACAAAAATTAAAATTTGAATTATCTAAGGAACAAACTTTAGTTAAGTGTGTACAGACATTAGCTGAATATAATGATATAGAAATAGCTATAAATAAGCTATTAAATATAATTGCTGAATTTTATAAAGGAGAACGAGCATATATATTTGAAATAGACCATATTCAACAAATTATTTCTAATACCTATGAGTGGTGTACAAAGGGTATCAGTACAGAGATAAATAATCTTCAAAATATACCATTATGTTCAATAGAAAACTGGATGAGAGAATTTAAAATAAAAGGAGGATTTTATTTAACATCTGTTGGAAAAACGGTGGAAAAAGAAAGTTTGGAATATGAAATATTAGTTAATCAAGGAATAGAAAGTCTTGTAGCAGCTCCTTTGATAGAAAATAATGAAATAGTTGGATTTATAGGAGTAGATAATCCTTTTGCTAATATGAATGATTTAACTTTATTAAAATCAGTAACTTTTTTTGTTGTAGATGATATACGCAAACGTAAACTTATGACCAGATTAGAAGAAATGAGTTTTACAGATATTCTTACTGGTTTAAATAATAGAAATAAATATATAAAAACCCTTGAAGAAATTGAAAGAACTCCTCCAAAAGCTTTAGGAATAGTTTATGTTGATTTAAATGGATTAAAAATAATGAATGATACTCAAGGGCATACATATGGGGATAAGATGTTGAAGCATATTTCACAAATACTATTGGATATATTTAAGAGTGATGTCTTTCGTATAGGAGGAGATGAATTTGTGGTACTTTGCAGAAATATTAAAAAAGATAAATTTGAGTCAAGTATAGTTAATTTTAGGAAAATAATGGAGTTAGATAAGGAAATAAGTGTATCTATTGGCAGTGTTTGGAATACAGGTAAAATACTAATAGATGAACAGATTGCTCATGCAGAAAAACTTATGTATATAGAAAAAAAAGAATATCATAAACGTGTAAAAAACCAGTTAAAATAACTGGTTTTTTATATTGAAATTATTTTAAAAAAAATTATATATCGAATGATGTATGGATTATAAAATAAACTTTCTAAGTTTTATATATTAATTTTAAAATCCTATATTTTTATTAATAATAATAACTTTAATTCTATTTTTTGTAAACTGACCTTCAATAGTAACAAAAGAATTACATATTCTTTCAGGATGGCGACAGTCTATACAATATCCAAGTTTTACACAAGGGGTATTCTTCTTGAGCCGCACAGCATCAAGTGGAGCAGCAGTCTGCCTTGCTCGATGTACAGCATGGTCTAAATCAGGAACTATTTTATTTATTCCAGCAACTATTATTACTTGTTTAGGTCCATAAATAATAGGAGCAACTCTGCTTCCATTTCCATCTATATTAAATATTTTACCATCTTCAGTTATTGCATTAGCACTGCTTATAAAAGTATCAGCAGAAAAATTTTTGATATAGATTTCTCTCTTTTCCTCTTTTGTTAAATTTTCTTTATATTTGTCAAGAAAAAGGAAATTATTATTTCTAAAAAAACTATATAGTCCTGTTTCTTCAAGAGTTATTGAATCACCACATCCAACAACTGAATTTTCAGGAATTAATTCTTTTATTAAATTGATTAATTGAGGTATATCTTCAGCAAAATATCCTTTCATATTTCTTTTTTCAAGATTAGAAATTATATTATTAAGTACAGTTTGAGAAATATTCATAATACCTCCTGCTATTTATTCAAAAGTTTTTTTATTTTATAAGTAATATCTCCTTTAATTATACCACCATGATAACATATTAGCTGTTGAATATCATACTCTAAAAATTTTCTTATAGAATTTATTGCTTCTTCCATATCCAGAGTATACTGAGGATTAGCTAAAAAAAGCTTTTCATTTTCTATTACCATAGCATCTCCAGTAATAAGTGTTTTAAACTTTTTAGAATAAATAGAGATATGACCAGGCATATGTCCAGGAGTAGAAATTATTTTTATTCCACCACACCAATCTATTTCATAATCTCCATCTATTGTAATATCAACAGGAACATATTTTATAGATTTTAGTATATTATGGAAATAGTCAGCATTTACCTTTTCATTCTCAGAAAGAGTTGTATATATTTTTTCAGCTTGCTCCAGCCTTAAAGATTTTTTTGTCCCTTCAATATATGGCTTTTCCAGTAGAGAGGAAACTATCTGTATATGAGGATATTTTTCTTTTATTTCATAAAGAGCACCCATATGATCGTGATCATGGTGAGTTATTATTAATTTTGTAAGTTTTGAAAAATCGAAATTATTTTTTTGAGCTTCTTTTTTTAAAAGAGAAAGAGAAGCAGGAGTTCCACAATCTATGAGAATATTTTCTTTATCACTTTGAATGATAACAGGATGAATGAAACTGTTGTTTCCTGTTCCTGAAATAAAATCAATATTCAAAGATATTAATCTATCCATATTTATTCTCCTTTATTAATTAGAAAGAGTAAGTTGTGTGCTGTCTATATCATGTTCACGGAAGAATGTTTCAATTTTAGTTTTAGTTTCTAAAAGCATTGATTTAATAAGTTCCATTTTCTCTTCTGTCATTCTAAATGAAGGAACACTTACACTGATAGCAGCAAGTATGTCATCTCCTTTAAAAAGAGGGACACTGATACAATCAGATTGTTCGTTTACTTCTCCATTTTCAGTTGCAATCATAGTTTGTTTTACTTCTTTAAGCTGATCTGCAAGTACTTCAAAGTCAGTTATGGTATTGGGAGTATATTTTTTTAATCCATCTGGGTAGAGTTCTTTTAGTTCTTTGATATTTTTCTGGCAGAGCAGAGCTTTACCTAGAGCAGTACAATAGGCAGGAAGTCTTTTTCCTACATATGAAATAATACGAATAGGATCATCAGAATCTACTTTTGCTACATATAATACCTGTCCTCTATCAAATATACCCATTTGGCAGATTTCATTAGTTTTTTTCACAATATATTTCATCTCTGATTTTATGAATTGAAGAGCATTCATGTTGCTTGTATAAGCTGATCCAACACAAAAAGAACCTATACCTATACTATACTTATAAGTATGTACATCTAAAAATATAAATTTACGTTGAGCCATAGTATGAATTAAAGGCAGTATACTGCTTTTAGGTGCATCGATAGCCTCAGCGATTTCTGTCAAAGTCAGACCTTCTTGATTAGCAGCCAATAATTCAAGTATATTAAGCACACGGGCTGTAGGTCTATGTTCAGTCTTTGCCATGAAAAGGCACCTCCTAAATATTAATAATTTGATTATACCAGATTTTAAACAGTTTGTATATACATACAAGACTTAGATATAAAAAAAGTATAATTAATAAAACTGTAAAAAAAATTTTTTCTATAAAATCTGCTTAAAAATGGTGATTGAAAATAATGATAAAAATTTTTTAATAGAACATATTGACTTATATATAAAAGAATGCTATTATTACTTTATAATAATTCGTATATAAAAACTTAGTTTGTATATACGAATATAAGTGAAAAAGCTGAGTTGGAAGGCCACCAAATATAGCAAAAAATAAAATGTCAGGAGGAAAAAAATTATGATTATGAGATTTTTAAAAAGAGTACCTGCTGGTATGATGATTGTTCCTTTACTTATAGGAGCTTTTATGAATACTTTTTTCCCAGCAGCATTAAAAATAGGGTCATTTACAACAGCAACATTTTCTAGTGCAGGGGCAGCAACAGCTATGGGGATACAATTATTCTGTCTTGGAACTACTTTACAATTGAGAGATATGCCTAAAGTAGTAAAACGTGGAGGAATTCTTCTTATTTCTAAATTTATAATTGGAGCAGCTATTGGAATAGCAGTTGGAAAGATATTTGGTTTTGCAGGGGTATGTGGACTGACAACATTAGCCATCATCAGTGCAGTAACTAATAGTAATGGAAGTGTATATTTAGCTCTTATGAAAACTTATGGAGATACTACTGACTGTGCTGCTATGGCTCTTCTGGCTTTAAATGATGGGCCACTTTTTACACTTATAGCTCTTGGAGCCTCAGGACTTGCAAATGTACCATTTATGGCACTTGTAGCAACAGTTATACCTATCATAGTTGGTATGATAATTGGAAATCTTGATAAAGAAATGCAGACTTTCCTAGAACCAGCTGGAAATATTTTGATTCCATTTGTTGGACTTACTCTTGGAGCAGGGATCAATTTAAGCAATGTGGTAAAAGGTGGAGTTCCAGGAATTATTTTAGGACTTATAACAGTATTTGTAGGTGGATGTTTCATAGTTTTCTGTGATAAAATCATAGGAAGAAGACCTGGATATGCAGGTTGGGCAGTTGCAACAACAGCTGGAAATGCAGTTGCAGTACCAGCAGCAGTAGGGCTTATTGACCCAGCTTGGGCTCCATATGTAGGAGAAGCTACAACTCAGGTAGCAGCATCAGTAGTAGTTACAGCTATAATTGTGCCATTGATGACTAACTGGTGGGCAAAAAAATATGGATGTCCGCAATCAGAAGCTTTGGAAGCTGCAAAATTAGAAACAGCAAAATAAAAACTTTTAAAATACAGAAATACTAAAATCTTTAAGGAGGAATGTTATGATCAATGCTTTAATAATTGATGTGAAAGACAATGTAGCAGTAGCTATTGAGCAAGTTGCTAAAGGAACAGAAATAAGCTATAAAGCAGGAGATAAAGTTTTTACACTTACTGCTCTTGGTGATATTCAAATATACCATAAATTTGCTACTAGAGATATAGCTAAAGGAGAACCAGTAGTTAAATATGGAGAGCATATAGGAATTGCAGCTCAGGATATAAAAGCAGGGGCACATGTACATACTCATAATGTAGAAAGTCATAGAGAGAACTTATAGGATAAAGGAGGGAATGTAATATGAATTTTTTAGGATATAGAAGACCAGATGGAAGAGTTGGAGTAAGAAATAAAATATTTATTCTGCCAGCAAGTGTTTGTGCATCAGACACTACTAGAATAATAGCTTCTCAAATAGAGGGAGCAGTAACATTTAATAACCAAAATGGATGTTCACAAGTAGCAGGAGATCAGCAGCTTACTATGGATGTTATGGCTGGAATGGCAGCTAATCCCAATGTATATGGAATAATTGTTGTTTCTCTTGGGTGTGAAAACTGCCAAATGGATTTAGTTGTAGATGCTATAAGAGAAAGAACTAATAAACCAATGGAAACATTTATTATTCAAGAAAATGGTGGAACAATAACAACAATAGAAAGAGCAGTTCGTGCAGGAAGAAAAATGGCTCAAGAAGCTTCAAGACTTCAAAGAGAAGAATTTCCAATATCTGAATTGATAGTAGGAACTGAATGTGGAGGATCAGACCCAACAAGCGGACTTGCTTCAAATGTACTTATTGGAGAATTGAGTGATCGTCTAGTAGCATTAGGAGCAACATCAATTCTTTCTGAAACTACAGAATTTATAGGAGCAGAACATATACTTGCAAATCGTGCTAAAACACCAGAAATAAAAGAAAGAATATATGAAATTGTACATAGATACGAAAAAGCACTTCAATTAGTAGGAGAAGAAGTAAGAGATGGTAATCCGTCACCAGGAAATATAGCTGGAGGAATTACTACTCTTGAGGAAAAATCATTGGGATGTATTCATAAAGGTGGACATACAGAAGTTACAGCAGTATATGATTATGGAAAACAGGTAGAGGAGAAAGGGCTTGTAATAATGGACACTCCAGGAAATGACCCTTCATCAGTAGCAGGAATGGTAGCTGGAGGAGCTCAAGTCATTGTATTCTCTACTGGAAGAGGAACTCCTACAGGAAATCCTATTTCACCAGTGATAAAAATTACTGGAAATAAAATAACATTTGCAAATATGTCAGATAATATAGATATAGATGCAAGTCCAGTTATATATGGACCTCAAACACTTAAAGAACTTGGAGAAGAATTTTTACAGGAATTAGTAGAAGTAGCTAATGGAAAACAAACTAAAGCAGAAACTTTAGGGTACACTGAAATGGCTATTGCAAGACTATGTAATTATGTGTAAAATAAAGATATAAAGATAAGTTTAGTAAGCGGAGAAAAAACTGTTTCTCTGCTTACTGATTTTATATAAGCCTAGATTTCAGAAGGTGATGAAGTGAAATTTGTAAGATTTAAGAATGAAAATAATGAAAAATTAGGTATTTTTAATAAGGACGAATCAAAGCTCATAGAAATATCTTCTGTATTAGGCAGAGAATTTGCTTCAATGACTGACCTTATAGAAAATATCAATGAAGAAGAAATAGAACAGCTTCAGAAAACTTTTGGGGGAAAGATTTCTGAGTGTGTTCAGTATGATGTTTCAAGAGTAAAAATATGTTCACCAATTAAAAGACCTATTCATGATATTATATGTGTGGGAGTGAATTATAAAGATCATTTAGAAGAAACAAAAGAAAGTTTTAAGGATGATTTTACTGAACCAGCAAAAACTGTATATTTTTCAAAAAGAGCTTCTGAAATAATAGGGGCAGGAGATGCAGTAAAAAGCAGAATGGATTTGGATACACATTTAGATTATGAAGTAGAATTGGCAGTTATTATAGGAAAAAAAGGAACAGACATAGCCAGAGAAGATGTCGAAAAATATATTTTTGGATATTCAATATTCAATGATATATCTGCTAGAGTGCTGCAGCAATCTCATCTTCAATGGTATAGGGGGAAAAGTCTGGACACTTATTCATCTATGGGACCAAGTATACTGCATAAAACAGCTCTTCCATTTCCAATAGAAGTAGATGTAAAAAGTTATGTTAATAGTGAATTGAGACAATCTTCAAATACAAAATTATTTTTAGCTGATATTTCTCAAATAATATCTGAAATATCAGCAGGAATAACTCTTGAACCTGGAGATATAATAATAACTGGAACACCATCTGGAGTAGGAATGGGAATGAAACCTCAAGGATTTATGAAAAAGGGAGATATAGTAATTTGTGAAATTCCAGAGATAGGAAAACTTATCAATACTATAGAATAAAACTATTTTAAATATATAAAAGGAGAATAATTATGAAAAAAGCAAATTTTCTGACTCCAGTAGTAACTGCATTTGATGCAAATGGAAATCTGGATATTCAGGCTAATAAAAATGTATGGGATCATCTTATTAAAGGTGGAGTAGATGGACTTGTAATTATGGGAAGTACAGGAGAATTTTTCTCTATGACTACTGAACAAAAAAAGGAACTTATTAAATTAGTAGTAGAACATGTAAATAAAAGAATAAAAGTATATATTGGAACTAGCTGTATGACAGTAGAAGATACAGTTGAGCTTTCAAATTTTGCAATAGAAGCTGGAGCAGATGCAGTAATGATTATCAGTCCATACTATTTTACTCTTTCTGATGAAAGTGTAGAGTTCTTCTATGATAAAGTAGCAGAAGCTATAAAAGGAGATATTTATTTATATAATTTCCCTGATAGAACAGGACATGACTTAACTCCAGAAGTTACATTAAATCTTCTTAGAAAACATAAAAATATAGTAGGATTTAAAGATACTGTAAGTGAAATGGGACATACTAGAAAACTTATGACAACAGTATTGAAAGAATTTCCTGATTTTATAGTATTATCAGGATTTGATGAAAATTTTGTTCATAATATTTTATGTGGTGGAAGTGGATGTATTGGAGGGCTTTCAAATCTATGTCCAGAACTTTTTGCTGATTGGGTAAAAGCTATAAATGCAAAAAATATGGTTGAGGTTGCTAGAATCCAAAAAATAGTAGATAAATTAATGGATCTTTATCCAATAGGAACACCATTTATCCCTATCATGAAAAAAGCTATGATGATTCGTGGAGTTGAAATGCAGGATTATTGTACAAAACCTTTCCTACAAGCAACTGAAGAACAAACAGAACAAATAAAAGCAGTGATGAAAGAAGCTGGACTTTTATAAGAATAAAAAAGTATAGAAATTTTTAAATAAGAACGGGGCTGTTGCAAATTAGTGATTGATAAACTAATTTGTGCAGCCTCTCTTAT